>ORJL010824991.1_pt1 | contig 12189 bp, 14 predicted proteins | sample 1779941 | NCBI WGS metagenome assembly ORJL01 (sample SAMEA104232317, study PRJEB22302) | groundwater metagenome | biome: forest; feature: aquifer; material: groundwater | place: USA | collected 2011-08-07 | depth 5.8 m
GCCGCCAGGGCCAGCAGCCCCGTTCGCCACAGCCAGAGATGCCCCCAGCCGGTGTGGGCCAGGACAGTAGCAGCAGGCCGGCCCAAAGCCTCGTACCAGACAGCGCCGCTCACCGCTGCGGAATGGTGCCAGAGGTGCCCGGCTGAGGCCGCCAGGAACACCAGCAACCCGGCCCACGTTACGTAGCGCGAGCGGCGGGCCAGCGCATCTCCGGCGCGCCGCAACGTTTCTCCGGCCTCCTTGCCAGCAAGCACCGGCCTCCAGACCAGGAACTCCAGGACAAGGCCCCCCAGGACCATTGCAATGCCCACGAGGGAGAGCCAGCGCACCGCCGGCTCAAGGGGAGACGGGACCACCGGGGGGCGGGTCACTCCGGCCCCGGGTGTCCCAGGCGCGGCCTCCCCCACAGTGAAGAAGTAGGAATCTTGCAGGGTATGGCCGTCCACGGAGGACGTGTTCTTCCAGGCCACGGTGTACGTGCCCTCGGACACAGGGCGCAGCGAGACCGACAAGGCGGTGGGGTCATTCCTGTCCACTGCGCTGTCGCTGTTGTCCACCCTTTGGCCCTGGACATCCAGGACCTGGATCTCAGAGAAGCGCGGCTCCACCGGTTCGGTGAACCAGATGGTCACCCTGGCCGGCGGCGCTTCCAGGACCGCGCCCGGCGACGGGTCGGCCCTGAGAAGGCTGGCGTGGGCCAGCGCGGTTTGCGGCGCGACCAGGAGAAGACCCACCAGGAGCGCCGCAAGCGCCCTCTTAATGAACCTTGGCTTCCTCAACAGGGGTGCCTCTCGAAATGTCGTCCCGAGGCCTCGTTCGGGGTGGGGCGAGGGCAGAGGGGAGAGGCCGTGCCCCGATACAAATCGGGGCGTATCCCCGGGGGATCCTTCGGCGGAAGGACCACGTCGCTGCGTTCCTTTCAATGAACCGTCACTCTGGCGCAAGGGGAACGACCCCCTCAAGTCCCCCTTGGAAAGGGGGACGATGCAGCATCGCCGCCAGCGGACCTCTAGCGTCCCCCTTATCTTAGGGGGACCACAGGGGGTCGTCCCCTCGTTGCCTTGGTGCAAACACGTCGCCCGTTCATTGCTTCCCATTGGGCCAGCCCCCCCGCCTAAGCAGACTCGCAACGACATGTTGCTCCTTCCTGCCAGACGCTTCATGGCTTACCATCGAGCCAGCCCCCCGGCTACAGGCCCGCCATCGGAGTCTACCTCTTTCTGGTCGTCGCCACGACCGCTCCCAGGCCGGAGACGACGCCCACGGCCCCGACCACGATCCCGATCAGCGCCATTGTCCTGGCGGACGACGCGCTGTCCTGGGCCTGGTCAGCCGTATCCTCCACCCCTCTCACCGCCGCCGAGACCTCCCGCATCTCGGGGAACCTCTCGGGGAACTGCATATCCGCGGAAGACTGCATGTCGTTGAAGTTGCCCCCTCCGCCCCGGGAGACGAACGTCTCGTTCACTGCGGCGCCCTCGATGGTCCCGAAGAACCGCATCTGATAGACACCGGGCGCCGTGAAGACGATGTCGTTAGTGTAGTGGCCGGGGTCGCGGAATATCGTCCTCAAGGCGAAGGTCTTGGACACCCCGGTGGACACGTGGGTTATCTCTACCTGGAGGGTCTTTTCCAGGCCCTCCACGGGGGTGGTCACCTCCTTGTCGCCCTCCTTCTGCACACGCAACACCCTCAGGTCCACGCCGTTCTTCTGGCCTTCAAAGGCGGGCTCGACGATGAAGCCGACGGTCAGCCGGTACTGGCCGATGTTGCGGGTGTCGTGCGCCAGCGCCATTCCGGGGATAACGGCAAGCAGGACCAGGGAGACGATAGACACCAGGCATGGCCAGGCATTGATGACATACTTGAGTCGCATGAGATGCTCCTTTCCCAACACGAAGTAGCTGAGTGCCCCGCGTGCAGCCAGTTGGCTGACGCCGGCGGCGTAGTCGTAGAAAAGAGCTAAGCGCGAGGAGGCTGTTCGGGAAGCAGCGAATGGGACGCCGGGACATCCCCGTACGCGCCCGACACATCAATCGCCAGGGGGTCCTGGTTCAGCGCGAGGTGGTCAGGCGGCAACAAGACCGCTGTCGACAGCGCAGGAGTGCCCTGGTCCATGCCGTCCGAATGTGCTGAGAACTGGACACCGCTAGCAGTGGGGGACTGCTCCGCAGTCTCTGGTGGCGCGGTGGCCTGACCCGGGTAGGTGTGCACGTGGGTCAGAAAGGAGGCGCGGGCCTGCGGCGCGTTTGGCTGATGCTCGGGCATGTAGCCCAGGCAGGCAACCACTAGCCCGTACAACAGCACGAGGGCGCCGAAGACGGCCCCGGCGCGCGCCAGCACGTTCCCGGCAGGAAAAGTATCCATATTATCACTCATATTACAGGCGCGAGACCCGCACTGTCCATAAGTAACGCTACGGATTCTCGCGGCGCGGGACACAGAGAACGGACGAGGGCCGTAGGCTTCCCAGCCGGGCCACATTCCGTAGGGGCGTCTGGCCGCTCCATTGGAGGAGGGTCAGATGCACCCGAGAAGCGCGTAGCGCGCCATGGCCGGCCTCATGCTGCCGGTGGGCCTCCAGGACATCCGCAGAACGGTGGACTCTCTGCACCACACCGGGGCGCCCACCTGCGCAAGCGCCAGACCGATGTCCGGGACATCTTGCGCCATGCCGGTATCGGCACCACCCAGATATAGACCCACACGTCCCGATGAGGAGCTAATGAAGAAGCTACCAAGGTGGTCCGTGAAGTCTCCGCAGTCGGAAGGCGCTGCTGCTCCGAAGGAGGCAGACCTGCAGAATGGGAGTAGCAGCCGTAACAGGCGCCGCTTCACCTCTTGGCATTCGGTCTCAGATGTGGTATGCTCTTGTTGGTAATATGACTCCGAGAGTTAGCATGGTCACATGGACATACCAAGAGGGCGCATCCAGGCCCCCCTACGGCGAGACCGCAGGAGTCCGCCTCATAACCGCCCTGGAAGGGGCCGGCAGCGACCCATTCACAGCCTTGCAGGCGGCCAGGGAGGGAGCGACGATTGGCCTCACCAGGACCCACGTCATCAGGCTTCTTCACCTCCTGGCAACAGGCGGCTGGACCACCCGCATCAAGAAGGGCGTCTACGCCATCAACGACCCTGTCACCAGGGCGCCCAGGGCGCATCCATTCGCCATCGGCGTGTCCCTGGTCACACCGTCGGCCGTCAGCCACTGGTCGGCCCTCCAGCACTGGGGGCTCACCGAGCAAATCCCGGCCACCGTGACACTGTCCTCCCCGAAGCGGACCTTCCCGCCCACGGGTGGACCTTCCGGCGGCGGCGCCCGCTCCGCATGGGTCGTGGGCGGTGTGCGCTACGAGGTCGTCGCCGTGGCTCAGGCGCGTTTCTTCGGCGTCACCCAGGTCTGGGTCAACGAGCGCAACCAGGTGCCCATATTCGACAGGGAGCGAGCGCTGCTCGACGCCTTCCTCCACTTCCGCGTCTTCGGCTCGCTCTCCACTGCCCTGGAGGTCCTGGAGGCGCACCTGGCAGACCTTGAGTTGAACCGCCTGGTCCGGTACGCGGTCCAACTCAAGGTGGCGGCGGTAGTGAAGCGCGTCGGGTGGGCGCTGGAACGCCTGAAGGTTGCGCCATCCGTGCTGGAACCGCTTCGAGCCTACCCGGCGAAGGAGGAATCCCCCCTTGACCCGGGTAGACCGGCCAGGGGCCGCCACAACCCAACCTGGCGCGTCATCGAGAACCTGAACGATGGCCGGTGAGAGCATGGAGGCACTGCGGCCGTTGCGAGTGCGGATAGCCGCCGCAGCCAGGGCTGACCGGAAGCCCCAGTTCATCCTGGAGAAGGACTACGCGCTGAGCTACTTGCTGGCGGGCATCGTCGCGGTGCCGCAGCTTGCCGAGTCCCTGGTGTTCAAGGGCGGCACGTGCCTGCGGAAGGCCTACTTCCGCGGCTATCGCTTCTCTGAGGACCTGGATTTCACCTCGCGCTCGGCATGGCGCTGTGAGGAGCTGCTCGATGCCCTGGTCCAGGCGATCGACCACATGAAGAAACGGCTGCTGACCTTTGGGCCGTTCGAGGTCGTCGTTGCCGAGGAGCGCCACCGCGAGCCGCATCCTCGCGGACAGTGTGTCTTCCGCATTCGGGTCCAGTTCCCGTGGATGCGCAGCCCGGACTGTAGCCTCAAGGTTGAGGTCTTGTCTCAAGAGCCTCTTCTCGCCGGGTCCATGGAGCGCCGCCTCATTCACGAGTTCGACGGTGAGCCGCTGGACGTCGCACTGAACGTGTACCGGCTGGAGGAGATCGCTGCGGAGAAGCTCCGGGCGTTCCTCCAGTCCCGCCAGCATCTTCAGGACCGGGGCTGGCTCCGCAATCGTCCCCGCGACCTCTATGACCTGTGGTACCTCGGGGAGAAATCAGCCTTGCTTGTGAATTGGGAAGAGGTCCAACGGCTGTTGCCAGGCAAGGTGGAGGCGTACGGCTTGGCCTACAACGGCCCGGAGGACTTCCTCGACGAGCGGGTGATGCAGGGTATCCAGCGTGACTGGCAGGCCCAGCTTTCCAGCTTCGTGCCTGACCTCCCGACCTTCGAGCGCTGCGCCGCGACGCTACGCCGCATCCTGGTTGAGGTTTTCAAAGGAGGATGAGCCGACACCATGCAATTTGCGCCTTCGTGTTAGCAGGGTCTACCGAAGCTCGACAATGCGGGCCTCGGCCTTTCCCTGGGCGATCTCCAGGATGCCCACCGTGCCCGGGTTGGTCAGACCCCAGGGCTCCGTGGGACTGCCCGGGTTCACCACCAGGACCCCCTTGCACCTCTCCACCACTGGCAAGTGAGTGTCGCCGAAGACGATGACGTCCACCGGGCCGCCGAAGAGCAGGTCCATACTCTGCTCCAGAGGCCGCCAGGATGGCTCGGGGTAGTGGATGAAATGGACCACGGCTAGCCGAAGGCCTTCGATGTCGAGAAGCTGCACGTCCTTAACACGGGGGTCATGCGTCATGTCGTAGTCCCAGTTGCCCTTGGCCGCCAGCACCGGGGCTACCGCTTCGAGCCAGTCCAGGGCAGAGGACTCATGGATGTCGCCGGCGTGAAGGATGAGGTCCACCCCTCTCAGGACCTCGGCTACCTTGGGAGGCATCCTTCTGGTAGGCCCGAAGATGTGGGTATCGGCTACGAGGCCTAACCTCATGGCCACCAGACGGCACCCGGCGTCTTCCCATCCCGGCTTCGTAGTCCCGTCCCTGCTCCCACCGTCTAGCCGACCACCTTGTACACCCTGTCGCCCTTGCGGACGTGCTCCGGCACTTTGATGCCGATGGCGTCGCCCTTCTCGCCCTGGGTCACAGCGGCATGTTGGACCTGCATGGAGTCCACCCTCATCTCCAGGTCTGTGGCATGGCCTTTGATGTGAACGCGGTCCCCTACCTTGAGGCTGCCGGTGAGCGCTATTCCCGCCACTGATACGTGCGCGAAGAAGTCGCTGACGTGTCCCACCTCTTCCTCCGGCATGGCGCACCTCCTGCGAGAGACCCACCCCCCCCTTTGGAAGGAGCCGCCCGGGAGCATCCTTCGCAATCCAGTATAGTCCGGCTCGCCGACGCGGACAACACGGCCCGATCGCGCAAAGACAGCGATTGGGCGAGGCGCCGGTCTACGCCGCTTGTCATTCTGAACCCTTCCGCAGAAGGGTGAAGAATCTTAGAGCTGACCCTGCACCCAGGCAAGTCCTAAGATCCTTCGCTTCGTTCAGGATGACATTAGCCCGGCGCTGTTTCACCGACAGAGCTTGCCCTGAGCCTGGGTGTAACCGTATCGCTGTTCACGCGCTGCTACACGCTCCCGTCACACCCCATTGCTCTGCGCTATCATGATAAGAGGAGGGTCTCCGATGGTTGATCATAGGGTAGCCAGCTTGATGGTCCGGGACGCCCGCCCAGGCGACCTCGATGCCTTATCTGCCCTGATCAGGGACTCGTATGAGGAGTACAGAGGCTCTATTCCTGAATGGGTGTGGCAGTCATACGCCCAGGACATAACGGACGTGGCCCACCGGCTGGAGGCAGGCGAGGTCATAGTGGCCGAGATGCAGGGCCGGTTGGTGGGCACCATCTCGTTCTATCCCGACGGACGGCGATCGGACGAAGGCTGGCCGGAGGGCTGGGCATCCCTGCGCGTGCTCGCCGTTCACCCGGACTGCCGTGGCCTCGGGGTGGGTCGCCGCCTCATGGAAGAGTGCTTCCGCCGTTGCAGGGAGAAGGGTATCCCCACCGTCGGGCTGCACACCAGCAAGCTCATGGCAATAGCGAGGGAGATGTACCGTCGCATGGGGTTCCAGCGCGTACCGCAGTTCGATTTCCACCCCGCGCCTGAGGTTGTCGTGGAAGCCTACCGCCTGGACCTGTAGCTTGCGCGCATGGATATGCCAGACGAGATGTTGCGACTTCACTGAGCGTGCATTCCAAAAGCAGTGATTCAGATACGCGCAAGTTCACCCCAGAATAAGATAGCGCTGGTACGATGTCATCCTGAACGGAGTGAAGGACCTTAGGTCTGGCCCAAGTACACAGAGAGTCCTCAGATCATTCAGCGTACTTGGACGGCGTTCAGGATGACGGCCATGGCCCGCGCCAACGTCGAAGCATCCCCAATCACTGTTCCCGTGGTCAACCTTACCACCATCTACGGTGGCCATGGTGTGCTAAAATGTGAGACGGCCAGGCCGGCATAGCCGAAAAGTGCCCCAAAGGAGGTCTGAACCAATGAAGGTAGCCATCATCGGAGCCAGCGGAAATATCGGCTCATTCATTCGCGACGAAGCCTTGCGGCGCGGGCATCAGGTCACGGCCATCGTCCGCCACCCTGAGAAGATAGCTGTGAAAGACCCCCGCCTCACCGTCGTCAAGGGGGACGTCCTGGCGGGTAAGGTGGACGAACTGGTGCGGGGACACGACGCGGTCATAAGCGCCTACAACGGCGGCTGGGGCAACCCCGACATCTATGATGACCAGGTCAAGGGAGCCAGGGCGATCATCGAGGGAGTCAAGAAGGCCCGCATCGAGCGCTTGCTGGTCGTGGGCGGCGCGGGAACCCTCGAAGTCTCGCCGGGCGTCCAGCTCATGGACACCGTCAACTTTCCCCCGGAGGTGAAGGGCGGGGTGCTGGCGACCCGAGATACCCTCTACATGTTGCGGAAGGAGAAGAGGATAGACTGGGCCTTTCTGAGCCCGCCGGCGAATATCGCTCCCGGAGAGCGGACGGGGCGCTACCGCCAGGGGGAAGACCGGCTTCTCAAGGATGCCAAGGGCGAAAGCAAGATCTCCACTCAGGACTACGCCGTCGCCATGCTCGACGAGCTGGACAGCCCGAGGCATCACCGGGAGCGCTTCACCGTAGCCTACTGAAGACAGCTTGCGGCGCGCACAACAGTCCCACAAATAGAAAGGAAACCGCTATTGGCGGACATTGCCGCCGAACGGAAGGTGCCCTGGTTCCCCTGGGTGGGAAAGAAGAGGCCCTTCTACGGCTGGGTCGTCGTGGCCGTGGGCTCGGTGACCCAGTTCTCCCAGGGGGTCACCGGTCAAGGTTTCGCCACCTACCTTGGTCCTCTCCAGAAGGAGTTCGGCTGGAGCAAGGCCTTGCTCGCCGGGCCGCGTTCGGCTTCCCAGGTGGAGAACGCCGTCCTCGGCCCTATCGAGGGCATTCTGGTGGACAGGCTCGGCCCCCGCTTCATGGTGGCCCTGGGCACCCTGATAATGGGGACCGGACTGATCATGTTCGGCCTGGTCAACTCCCTGTGGATGTACTTTCTGGCCAACATCGTCATCTCCATCGGGGCCAGCTTCCAGGGGATGCTGGTGGTATCGGTGGTGGTCAACCACTGGTTCCGGCGCAAGCGCACCGTAGCCCAGTCCGTGATGCTGCTGGGTTTTTCGGCCGCGGGCGTGGTGGGTATCCCGGCGTTGGTCTGGACCCAGGGCGAATGGGGTTGGAGAGCGTCGGCCATCATCAGCGGCGTGTTCCTCATGGCCATCGGCATCCCTGGGGCGCTCCTCATACGGCGAGAGCCGGAGGCCTTCGGACTGGCGCCCGACGGCGACCCTCCGAGGTCCCCCCACGACTTGGCTCGCGAAGGCCGTCCGGCCCTGGCCGAGGAGCCTGACTTCACCCTGGGCGAGGCCATCCGGACCCGAACGTTCTGGCTGCTGGCCGTGGGCAACGGGCTGAGCAGTCTGGCCATCGGCGCCATGAGTGTCCACCTGTTTCTGCATCTGGAGCAGGGCGTGGGCCTCACCCGCGGGACGGCTGCGCTGGTGTGGACGGCGGCCAGCATCACCAACATCCCCTGCCGGCTCGCTGGCGGTATCGTCGGCGACCGGCTGCCCAAGCACCTGGTGCTGGGCGCGGCCACGGCCCTGGTGGCCTTGTCCCTGATGGTCCTCGGCCTGGCCACCTCGCTACCCCTGGCCCTGGCCTACGCCGTGCTCTACGGCATCGCTTGGGGTGTCCGGACTCCGGTGGCCAACGCGTTGCAGGGCGAGTACTTCGGCCGCAAGTCCCAGGGACTGATCAGAGGGTCGTTGCAGTCGCTGGCGCTCCCCCTCTCCATAGCAGGGCCAGTGGCAGCCGGGGCCATGGCTGACCGCCTGGGGGACTACCGGGTGGCGTTCGTATCGCTGTCCGTTGTCGGTCTGGCGGGGGCCGTGTGCATCTTCCTGGCAACGCGGCCCAGACCCCCGCTGCGTCCCCAGGGGCCTGCCACAGCCGGCAGATGAAGCTGCCGCAGGACATGCATCGGGGTACTGAAGCAGGACTGTCCGTTTTGCCAGGGCGTTTTCACAAGCTGCGCTTGACAACTCGCTTTGCGCTGCGCTATGATGCGCACAGATGTTCCGAGAGGCCCACGTATGGCCGTTGCCCAACAAGCTTGCATCGTCAACGTAGCGTCTGTGCCCCAGCGAAGCCTTTTCCGCTACCCCGGGGGCAAGACGTGGCTGGTGCCACTGATCAGGCGATGGCTCCACAGTCTCCATCCCCAGCCTGAAGAACTCATCGAGCCCTTCGCTGGCGGTGGCATCGTGGGCCTAACAGCAGCATTCGAAGGACTCGCCAAACACGTCACGCTGGTTGAGTTGGATGCCGACGTGGCATCTGTTTGGCAATCAGTTCTCGGAGACGACGCTCTGGCCCTTGTGCGTATGATCATGGACTTCCGTTGCACACCGGAGGCCGTCAGGGAAGCACTGGCCACCCCACCTACAACGCCCGTGGGCCGAGCGTTCCTCACGCTGCTGAGGAACCGGGTCCAGTACGGCGGCATTATCGCTCCAGGCGCATCACTGGTGTGCAAGGGCGAGAATGGCCACGGAGTAGCCTCCCGCTGGTACCCCGCCACTCTCCGAAAGCGGATAATTGGGATCACGGAAATCAAACACAGGGTCGGGTTCGATCCCGGCGATGGCTGCAAGGCACTGTGCGCTGCTGCCGATAGGATAAATGTGGCCTATTTCATTGACCCGCCATACACGGTAGCGGGCAGGCGCCTGTACACCCACTCGGACATAGACCACCACGCCCTATTCGAGGTCGTGAGCCGCCTCAAAGGCGACTTCCTGATGACATATGATGCTGCCGACGAGGTAAGACGACTAGCCGATGCCCACGAGTTTGATATTGTCGAAGTGCCCATGAAGACCACAAAGCACGTGAAGACAAACGAACTGTTGATAGGGCGGAGTCTGGACTGGGCCCGCGACGTCTCAAGTACGTAGCTTCGCCCTGATTCTTTCTTCAAAGGCGCGCAGGCTGACCGGCACGCCGGCTGTGAGTCCTTCAACGGACCGTTCCAGCGTAGTCAAATGAGCTGTTCTGGCAATGAGGCGCACGTGTTCGACATCTTCGTCGTACCCGACCACAAACCACGCGATGTCGCAGTTCGACACGTCTGGCACCTCATCCATCCTTCCCAAAGCATTCCAGAATGACTCGTCAACAATCACGGCCATCTTCTTGCCCCAGCGGCGCAGGGACGGGACTTTGATCTGTAGCTGCGGCATCAACCGCTTGGGCCCGCTGCTGCGATAGTCCGGCCTGCGCCTTCCTGTGGGAAAGGGGATGCCGGGGCCAACGTGCCCTGCAATGCCGGGCCACTCCTTGGTCATGGCAGCCCCCGAGAAATAGACAGCCTGCACCTCCAGTGCGCACCAGGCCAGCGGCTGCGTCCCCGGCGTTACCAGCACCCTGTCTATCTGGCTCACCTCGTCGCCTTCTCCCTGGCCGCCGGGAGACTCCAGGAATCCCACCTCTTTGACTATCTGCGGCGAAGGGTTCCCCAGCACCACCTCTCCCACCCATCGGTACATCAATCCCCTTTCCTCGAACCGGTAGGGACACACAGTCGTGATACGCCCCTCGGGCCCGGAGCTCAGAGAGACAAGGCCGCTTGAATCTTGTTCATAGAGCCGGATGGTACACACGCCGCCTACCTTGTTGCAGGGTACAGGCGTTGTCGCCGTTGACCGAAACGGACAAGCCCTTACCGGTCTGTCCTTCTTGGGTCCAATCTCAAGCTCGCCCAGAGCACGTCTCTCTTCGGGTCCCATAACCCGGAAGGACCGCCCGTACCATTCAGCGATGCCGAACCGCCGGCTCAGGTTTGTCTTACCATTTCCGCGCTTTGGGATGCTTGCGCCTCCTCAGATTCACGGGGTCAGTATGAACCATGGTGGCAATGGCGCGCAAGTGGCTGGGGCCGCTGGTGTGTTTGCGCACCGGAGGATGAGGAAGCCGCGCCTTTGCCTCCGACGGTATCTTCCTCGGTGGTTCCCCGCTCTCTTGCTTCCCGTATCACATTGTGTTACTCTCAGGCCTGAGGATGAAGGGCAGCGGATGTGACCGAGAAGGACCGAACCCACCAGGCCCCGAAGGGCCAGGCCAGGCGTAGCAAGCCCGGCCAGAAGCGCTCATCCTTCCTGTCGGTACGCCTCACCGGCGAGGAGCTGGACCGACTCCGCGATCTCGCGGCCAGGCAGGGCATCGGCCCGTCCACATTTGTCAGGACCCTGCTGACCGGTGCTCTGGAGCGCGAAACGAGAGCAGCGAAGCCCGTTACCGCAGGCACTGTGAAAGAGGCGAGGGAGGCCTACGTGCCTGGTACAACTGTGAAGTACTCCTGGATCATCGAGCCCGAGTTCCCCTTCATCGAGATCGGGAGAAACCTGGAGCCGGTCATCAAGGGCAAGGGAACGCCAGTCTGGGCGCTGGTGTCCTATGCCACCAGGGGAGGAATGAGCCCCCGGGAGATAAGCGACCTCTGGGACGGCTTCGTCACCGAGGAAGAGGTGACCAACGCCCTGGCGTACTGGCGCGCCCACCCCAATATGGTGGATGACAAGCAGAGGCCGGACGACGGAGTTCCGTGGCAATCAACGAAGTCTGGCTAGACGAGAATGTACCCGTTCTCGTGAGCGAGATGCTCGCATCGGGAGGTTTCGCGGCCCACTCCGCAGAGGAGATCGGCACGCGTTCGCTCTCAGACGCCGTCCAGTTGCGCGAGTGCCTCACCCGCGGCTGGGTGCTCATCACAGGTAATCGCCGTGACTTTCAACGGCTACACGCGATGTGGACGACCTTGCACATCTGGGGTGTCCTGGAGCGACCTCATGCCGGCATCGTCACAGTCTATGAGACGGACCGATTCTCGCCTTCGGACTGGGCGATCGCAATCCAGGACCTGTTGCGCCAGACACCGAGCCTCGAAGGCCTGATGTACATCTGGCGGCCTTCCACCGGTGAGTGGGAGCTTCAGACAGTGGCTTTGCGGTGATGGCGGCGGCTGACCCCCATCCTGCGTCCGCTCTCCCTCAGCATCCTCCACCCTAAGCAACCCCTTTGCCCGCGCATTTCATCTCCACGACAAATTAGGTTATCCTAACTGCAAGGAAATCGGACGACGGGGCAGACAGGTGATACACATGGCGCAAAGGGCCCTGGCAATTGTGGTGCTGGCGATGGGCATACTGGCTCTGGCGGCCTGCCAGCCAACAGCCACCCCGCCCACTTCGACGCCCGCTCCCAGTCCTGCGGCTCGGCCAACATCCACGCCATCTCTGTCGCCGACAACAGCCCCTTCACCCCACCCGTCCCCCACGCCAACCCGGGCGCCCGCACCGACCCCCACGCCCCTACCCAC
>ORJL011495433.1_pt1 | contig 12188 bp, 7 predicted proteins | sample 1779941 | NCBI WGS metagenome assembly ORJL01 (sample SAMEA104232317, study PRJEB22302) | groundwater metagenome | biome: forest; feature: aquifer; material: groundwater | place: USA | collected 2011-08-07 | depth 5.8 m
TTTCTTCTCTTTTTTTGATAAATTCTTCTTTGTTTTTTAGGGCCTCTTCAATTTTTATAAGTCTTTCCTTTTTTTTGTTAAATTCTTGTTTAAAAATGCTTGCGCGGTTTCCAATATATAGGGTGGTTTCGTTTTTTATTTTTTCAGCGTCTTCTTTGCTTTTACTTATGGCCTCAAGTGCATTTTTCTTATCTTTTTCCAGATCTATGAACTTTTTGCCCTTTAGGGCTATGTAGCTTATAAAAAGCCCGATGGCCCCACCTATAATTGTATATATTATATTCATCATGTTTTTAGTTGTTTTTAGTTTGTTCTTTTGTTTGGTTACCAGTTAATAATATCTTCTTTTGAACAATTTTTAAACATTTTTTCTACATATTTTCCGCTTTTCTATTCGTGTTTATGTTATATTTTGTTTATTATATTGCAGGATAAGGAGTTTTGCTAGCGCAAAACCTTTCTTGGCTAGGCCCCGCTATGCGGGGCTATTGTTATATAACATTTTTGAATAAAAGTAAACTACGTAATACTACTACTTATTATATATATATTTATAAATTATATTGTTTTGGCCTTAATAATACATATAATGTGGATGGGTACGAAAATATAATATCATAAACATATGAAACTTTTTTGTTCACAAAAAGACCTGGATTACGCAATAAACATTGTTAACAAAGCGATTAGTCCAAACAATACACTTCCGGTTTTGAATAATATTTTAATTAAAGCTGAAGGAAAAAAACTTTATTTTTCTTCAACCAATCTCGAGATTGCAATTAGTTGCGTAATAGATGCCGATGTTAGAAGTGAGGGGGCAATTACCGTTCCGGCTAAACTTATTAGTAGCTATGTTGCGCTTCTGTCTGACGAGAGGGTTGAACTTGGTGTTGCAGAGGGGCTCAACCTTACCATAAACTCGTCAAGTTCCAGCACTAAAGTTAAATGCATAAGCGCCGATGAGTTTCCTTTAATTCCAAAAGTAGAAAAAGGACAAGAGTTTTTCGTGAAAGTTGATGATCTTTACGAGGCATTAACAGAGACGGTTTTTGCCGCTTCTTTAAATACTTCCAGGCCGGTTTTATCAGGAATTCTTTTATATTCTTACGATAAAGGGATAAAACTTGCGGCCACTGACAGCTATAGGTTGGCTGAAAAAAGCCTAAAAACAACAAAACAACCCGATGAAGATGTTTATTGTATAGTTCCCGCCAAAACCATGATGGAATTGGCCAAAATTGTCAGCAAGGCCGAGGGAAAAGAGGTTAAAATTCATATTTCCAAAAACCAAGCACTTTTTACGGTAGACGGGATAGAGTTAATCTCCCGTTTAATAGAGGGGAAGTTTCCAGACTATGAGAAAATTATCCCAAAAGAGGCGAAAACAAAACTTGAGGTTTCAGTTGAAGATCTTTCTCTTGTGTTAAAAAGGGTTAGTTTGTTCGCGAGGGAAAACAATAATAGCGTAAAACTTAGCGTTACAAACGACGGAAAACTTTTAATTTCTTCGGAGGAAACTAAGGTCGGAGAAGAAAAGGCCGAAGTTCTTGTTAAAATTGAGGGCGAGAATAATAAAATTTCTTTAAATGCCCAGTACTTATTGGACGTTTTGACATACATAACAGACGATAAAGTTTCACTTATTATTAACGATAAAGCCTCCCCTGCGGCCATAAAGCCAATAAAAGAAGAGGATTACGTGTATATAATTATGCCACTTAAGGTTTAATACTTTTAAGGGTTTCAGTTTGTTAAAAACTGATAACTCTCTGATTTTTATGAGGAATATAATTTCATATTTTTCCAAAGAGGAACTTAAACAAGTTACCAATCTTTTTAAAGAAAAAAGAAACATTTCTTTGTCCGGCGCCGGAAATGCGTCGTCAAAAGCGATGGTGGTAAGCGATATTTTGCGCGCTGACGTTGCCGTTAGTAATGTCTTGTGGGTTATTTCTGATGAGTCTGAGCAAAATGTTGTAAAAAAATCCATGGAAACATGGTGTGACGTTCCTGTTTTTTTGTATAAAAAAAGATCGGATGAAGAGATGGTCACGTTTCCAACGGTCAGGGAATTTAATGAGACAAAAAGAAAGGAGTCGGTAGAGTTCGTTTCCAGGCTTTTTTCAAACAAAAGAGCCGTTTTTATTGTCGACTTTAATTCGCTTTTACAAAACTTCCCGGATATTAAAGAAATAATAAGTCGTAAAGTTTTAATAAAAACCGGAGGCTATATTGATTCCGTCAAATTTATTGAAGATATTGTTTCTAACGGATACGAAATGTCTGAAGATAAAGTCCTCCAGAAGGGACAATATTACAGGATTGGCGATAGCTTGTTTATTAAACCGATAAATCTTGAGGATGTTTATAGGATAGACGTTTGTTTTGATAAGGCGGAAAAAATTGAAATTCTTGATGGCGCCGATTATTCAAAAATTATAAAATCCGTGCCGTATGTTGATATTTTTCCGGTTGAATATTCCGTCGAGACAAACGACTTTATTGATATAGTTGGTAAAAATGGACTTGTCATAGACGATGAGGTTGATGTCGTAGATGAATACTATGATGTTTGGAACAGTTTTATGAACGAGGCGACAAGAAGGTGCCAAAGTCTTTCGTTTGCCCCATTTAATGATGACGAAGAGAATCATGCGCATGTTCATTTTTTGTCCGTGCTTAAGTATCGCTCCGCATATGATTTCGCAAACGACCTGAGGGATAAGATTAACGGAGGGTGGAAAACGCTGTTTTTCACCAAGAATCTTGGTGAGGTTGAGGCGCTGTTTAAAGATCAGGCGGTTCCTTTCCTTATTGGCCTGACTAAGGAAAATTTTTCCAAAGCAAACGTATTTTTAATCGAGGTTCAAAAAGAGGATGCTTTTCCACAGTCTTTCCAGGCGCCATTTCAAAAAATCAGTCTTTTAACAGATGTTGATACAGCGTTTTTGCGTGAAGAAAAAAAGAAAATCAGCGAAAGAAACATTTTTGACGACTTTTTGACCAGCCTTAAACTTGGGGATTTTGTCGTGCACGCGGACCATGGAATCGCGAGATTTATGGGCTTGGATAAAAAAACCGTGGACGGTGTTACCAAGGAGTACTTGAAGCTTGGTTATGCGGAAAATGATAAACTCTTTGTGCCAATTGATCAGGCGGACAAGATAAATAAATATATTGGCTCGGAGGAGTTGATGCCAAAATTGACGCGTCTCGGGAGCGCAGAATGGAACACCATTACAAGCAAGGTAAAAAAGGAGACTCAGAAAATTGCCAAAGAACTTTTGAAGTTGTATGCCGAACGAAAGGCAGCGAAGGGTTTTGCGTTTAAGGCGGATAATGATTTGCAAGAAAAATTTGAAAAAACATTTCCTTACGAGGAAACTCCGGGACAGATTAAGGCCATAAATGATGTAAAAAAGGACATGGAAACTCCCGACTCAATGGATAGATTAATTTGCGGGGACGTTGGTTTTGGAAAAACCGAGGTTGCGATGAGGGCTGCGTTTAAGGCCGTACAGAGCGGGATGCAGGTTGCCGTAGTTTCGCCGATTACGATTTTGGCTGACCAGCATTATAAATCATTCAAAAAAAGAATGGACGAGTTTAATGTGCGTATTGAGATGTTGAGCAGATTTAAAAGTCATAAGGAACAAAAGGAAATTGTTGAAAGGTTGAAAAAGGGGGAAGTGGACATTGTGATCGGGACGCATCGATTGATTCAGCCGGATATTAAATTTAAAGATTTAGGGCTTGTTATTATTGATGAGGAACAAAGGTTCGGGGTTAAACAAAAAGAAAAGTTAAAAGAAATGAGGAAAGAGGTTGATGTTTTGACGTTGACCGCAACCCCAATTCCAAGAACTTTGAATATTTGCTTGAATAGGCTGCGCGATATTACGACCATAACAACGCCTCCTTTTGGACGTTTGCCAATAATTACAGAGGTTAGAAAATACTCTCCAAGCTTAGTGAGGGAGGCGATCATGAGAGAAATTCAAAGACAGGGACAAATTTATTTTCTTCATAACAGAGTGCAGACAATAGACGCTTTTGCTGAAGGTGTGCGGGCGCTTGTGCCTGAGGCGCGCGTTGCTGTGGCTCATGGCAAGCTCGGAAGCGGAGACCTTGAAGACAGGATTATGGCTTTTAAGGATCATAAATTTGATATTCTTGTGAGCTCTACAATTATTGAAAACGGAATCGATCTTTCCAATGCTAATACTTTAATTGTAAATAATGCCGAGAAGTTTGGGTTGGCACAGTTGTATCAATTGCGCGGACGCGTTGGGCGCGGAAAGAGGCAGGCTTATGCGTATTTTTTGTATCACGGACAGAGACTGAAATTGGATGCAAAAAAGAGGCTGCGCGCAATTGTTGAGGCTTCGGACTTGGGGAGCGGTTTTCAAATTGCCATGAAAGACTGGGAAATTAGCGGAGCGGGAGATATTGTAGGCGCCAATCAGCATGGGGTTATTAATGTTGTTGGAGTCGCGCATTTTATAAGAATGTTAAATAAGGCGGTTGAAGACCTGAAGGCCGGGCGTATTTTGGAGGGAGAGGAGGATGTTGTTGATGTTTCCATTGAGCTTCCTATTCCAGCGTATGTTCCGGATTCGTATATTCCTGTTTCAAAAGATAAAATTAACGCTTATCAAAAACTTTCTTCCGCTGATAATATGGAATATTTGGCTGACATAAGGAAAGATTTGGTTGAAGACTACGGACGAATTCCAAAAGAAGTTGATAATTTGTTTAAAATTATTGAGTTGAAAATGCTGGCCAAGAAGGCCGGACTTGTGAATATTAAGGCTGAGGCTGTGCCGATGAGTGACGCAAAAGAAATAGTTTTGCATATGTCCGGACGCGTAAAACCCGCAAATATTATTAATCTTTTGGAATATAATTCCAAATGGCAAATTGTTGGATCAAGATTGCGTGTTAACATGAAAGATTTTGGAGAAAAATGGCTCGAGGAATTGATTAAATGCGTGGGGAGGCTTGGGGAAAAAGCAAAACATGGCGCAAGGCCGGCGCCCGGTGTATAATGCGGGTCCGGTTCTTTGACATGTGGGGATGTATTGGTATTCGACAGAATGATGGTCTAGGTTGTCGCAATCAGGGGATTGCATCGTCTCCCCTTATATCCGTCGATGCAAAATAAGTGCAAAAACTACTGTTGATGCATTAGCTGCTAAGTTAGCTGCACGCGAATTTGCGTTCGCGCCAGTTTTAGCCTAGTAGCGCATCTGTCCCGCTTAGCGGGATGACGTTCGTAATTCTGACACCCGCTTAAGTTTTACGAGCGTAATTTTGCGGGTTAGTATAATAGGCGAGTTTCGGTCTATTATGCGAAAAATTAGAAGCTAAGTGTTGGAAGTTTTTTGTTTGTCTTTTATTTCCAGCGACGAAAATTTAAGACAAAATAAGATTGTAGAAGCTCCTATGCCGCATCTCTGGACCCGGGTTCGACTCCCGGCATCTCCACCAAAATTATTACTCGCTTGACATAATGTTGCCCGTGTTGTTAGGATTACTCCCTATATTTTAATAAATTTATTATGGGAGAAGGGATTAAAATGATCGAACCTTTGGGTGTAAAGGATTTTGAAGTTGAGCTCGGTAAAATTGGTGGGACCGGGGATCCAACTCCTCTTTATGATCGGCTTTATTTGGGGTTGCCGAGAGAGATGCGTGCAGCCTTGAGGAGAGTAGCTGCGACAGGAGGGCCCGATGAGGCAATTATTGTCGTTAAACATACGGGAGAAGACGTGCATAGAGTTTTAGCAGCTGATCCATATGTTATGGCTGCCGTACGTAGAGCATTAGATCCTGTACATAATAAGGTAACTGTAGAAATGGAGGCGGCGGTTGATGGTGGCGGACAAGAGAGCGTTGGTGGTTAGGGGAATTTATAGGTTGGGATTTTTTTTGATTCTTAGCAGGCGACGCACGCCGCGAAAATCACGGAAATCCCATGGGTCGGAGTAGCCCAGGTAGGTACAGGTGCTTTCATCGTAAGTAACACAGTAAATATCGCGAGGTAAAGACGGATTTTCACCTGACTCCAACCAAGATGAACACCAATCTCCATTAGCGGCTTTTACAAAAGGCTTTTTGGTATGAGCTTCGTACTGTAAAATTTCATTACTTTTTTCGCGATGTCCACGATATGGAAACATTTCATAGCCTGTTGGTATGGGGTTACCATCTTTGTTGGTTACCATATTGTTGCTAGCGTCATGTTCGTACAGGACTCTGTCACGGGTATCTTTGTAATTCATATTTTTCATTATTGGCTCATCTCCTCTGTCGGCAAATAACGGATTGCCCGAATAATCAACTCCAAACAAAATACCCCCTTCATTCATGGCTTCGGCAAGAGCAAGATAGCGACCTTCGTTAGCCAATAGACGACTGGATATTTCCGCCCATGGACATTTGGCTTTTAACCCCGGATCCATTTTATCAAAATCAGCCCTGAATCTGGCAAGGCTGAGGCTTGATTCTGATTTTTCAGATTGATTTAATTCCATTTATTTTCTCTTTACATACATCATGATCGGATTGAATTCTTGAGAACTTCTATTCTCGCCATTAATATCTTTATAATTATCATAACATCCGGTATCCAGAGTAACAGCATCTTGAATTCCTATCCCTACAAGGAATTTTAAAAAACCAAAATTATCCATCGGCTTCCTGCTTTCAACAAAACCAAATTCTCCGTTTTTAAATTTTACAAAAGCCCTTTTATACCAAGGCATTCCAGCAGAAGTCATAGCGAGGGGTTTTCCATCCTTTAAAACCAAAGGATGTTGCATAATAGATAATCCATTTTCGGTAATAGCGGCCGCGAATTTATCACGATCTTTATTTCTACCATCTACAACATTATCCTTAAGCCCTAATACGGCTCCGTCTATACTATCTATATGTTGAATAGACGGTTTTCCATTGGTATCAATTATAATAACGCCATCATGAGCTGGATGGATTTTTGAATTACTAACACGTCCCTCAGCAGTTATTAGAAGATCCGTCGGGGTAACTTTATCTTCTTTTACCATGCTACCCGTAACTTCAAGAACAGTCCCGTTAATATTAGCGAATGGCGAATCGTTTCTTTTTGCGGTTTTTGAATAATAAAGACCAAACGTATGTTTCTTCCCTTCTAAAATAATACTTCTCAAAACTTCATTTTCTCCATCATAATATTTCTCATACTTAACCCCTCCTTCTTCGGAAACTTCCTTCTTTAAAGATGAAAGATCAACATTTTTAACTTGATCCAAATAAGCCAATGCCCTTTGAGCAAGATAGGCGCAATCCCTATCTCCTAATTTGGAAGATTGATCGGTCTCTTGAACATTCCCAATTTTCAAATCAACAGAAGAATCATCAGTCTCAATTTTATTTGAATATCCATTTTTGGCCCTTTCTTCATCATATACTTTTAAAAGAACCGGATCGATTTTTTCAAGAATAATCCTTGTTCTATTTGTATTTTTTAAATTAGCCACATCAATAAGTTTTCTTGAGGCTAAAGTCATATAATTTTCTTTATCAGCTTTATCCCTGTCTCTATTTTTATACTTAAACGAGATTTCTTGGAATAATCTGTAATAAACACCCCTAAATTCGTGTAAGTTCTTATCATTTATATGCGGAATATTTTTGAGCAAAACATCTAATTTTTCTGAAAGATTAGCGTTACCTCCGGCGACTTTTAATATTTCAAAAGCTTCATCCCAATTTTTTGCAGCAGATAGATATATCACCTTTTCTTGATAGTAATTAATTTCAGGGTCGCTATATACAGTTTTCCATTTATCTATTAATTTAGATAAAACGGCTCCATGCAGCAAGTGCCTGCAATTCACCAAAAATGAAGCAAAATATGGAGCATAAGTGGTTCCCAAAACAGTTATTTGAGTTAATTGATCGAGAGTAAAATGCTGTAACAAAGCATCATATACAGCAAAAGCGTCGGCATAATTGCCAAATCCTTGGTCGGAAGAATCCCTGGGTAAATGTGATGCGCTGGTCAAGTCCAACTTCTTATATTCAGAATAATTTTCAGGAGTCAGATCCGAAATTTTTAAATGTCCACCTTTCAACAAAATTACCATATCAAGGCTTGATGGATAAAAGTCCTTACGCTTGCTAGTGTCCAAATCGAGGACTTTCAAAAAATCTTCTTCGGTACTTACATATTTGCCTAACTCAGGAATATGTCTTGTCGTTTTAACGGCGGATTTTTCTAAAATAGATCCAATTTTTCTTGCAAATTCAATAGGATTCCTTATCTTGAATTTACAGTCGTACACAGCCTGCTTTAAAGTAAATAAAATAGGCAATATGTTACTACCTAAAGATCGAACCAGTCCATCAACCATTTCTCTACCATATTTGTGTAAAAGAGCACTGCAATCCTTATTCAAGGTATCAATATCGTATAGTGCTCTATCCGATACGTGGGACGGATTACGCTTATCATATGCGTCAAACCTTAAAACTAAAGACGCATTCTTTGCCCCGATCAGGCTTATATTCTTTTTTACAAAAGAAACATATTGAGGTCTCAATCGTGGATTTTTTTCAAACTGTGGACTGGCGAAAAAATCATCAAGTTTCAGGAAAATGTTATAATAAAAAGACCCTTCAGCCCCGGAAGCGAAATAGTCCAAATTGTCAGTGTTTATTGTGGAAAATTCCGGATTTTTTGCAATAAAAATTTTTACATATTCGGCCCTTTTAGCCAAAGTATCTCTGTTTGAAATACTTTCAAATAAAGCATCCAGTTCGTCACAAGTTGAATATACGAGATTTTGGAGATAAAGATCTGTTGTGGAATTCAAGTCATCCATATTTTTTTCTTTATCTTTTAAGATATCATCCAGTCTATCTTCGAAAATTTTCTTTGCCTTCGCGCTAGATTCATCGTTTGGTATTTGGTTAATCACATATTTTAAATCTTTAACTTTACTTGGGATTTGGTCAGCAAAATTAACCTCAACAACAATCTCGGAACCGGCAATGAGTTCATTCACCGTATCGGCGGCTTTTATTGCATTGGCTAATTGTTTAGCTCTGCCTTCGACTTCCATTATAAATTTTTTAGTAAATTTTCAGCATCTTCCTTTTCGAGAATTTCGTAATTCACCTTAAATTCAGGCAAAAATTTAGAGACGAAAACATTTTTAAAAGTCTCCAATTTTACAAAATAATTTTTTAATAAAACTTCTTGATTTTTCTTTTGACTACTTTTTATAGATAGATATTCCTTTGAAAATTTTTCGAGAATAGATTTGAGAGTTTTTAACTGCTCGTTATTCATCGTGCGAACAATATTTTTTATTTTCTGCTTATATTCTTCCGGGAATATCGGAATATCATCTAAAGCACTTAAGAAATCAACATTTTGATTAGGCATAATGGATTTAATTATATCTGTTAATTATATAGGAAAAACAGCTCTAAGGCAAATTAGCCGATAGGCAATTTATAGGTCTGGGAACTTTATAGATTGGTCTGACTGGGCCGCGCGCAATCTGTCGGCAGGCAGGCGCTATTTTTGTTATTCCGCAGAGGCTGTAATTCCCGTTTGTCCTTCGGCAATGTTTGTATCACCGGTCACAAACGAGCGTCCGTTTTTGCTAAGCACGAAGACTTTTTTTCCTCCTGTGCCCATGCGGGCTTTTACAGTCCAGCCGGCGGATTCCCATAATTTTTTAGAGGCTGCTTCATCTAATGTTACGCCACCATATGTACCCGGTTTTGTGGCAATTGGTAAGTTGATGGATGTTTGCTGTGCGGCTTCGGGTTGCTCAGGCTGAATTTGGGCCTGTGTTGTCATAATGCGTACAGCAGTAGGAGCTTCTGTTTCGGGAGTTGTAGTTATCGGAGTTGGCTTTGAAGGCGTGATTACGGTCATCATTTCAGGAGTCTGGGGATTTGGCGGAGGAGTTACGGCCGATGCTAATTTTATTTTTACCGCTTCCGGTTTTGCAGGGGCTTCGTCTATCGGTGTGGCTGGTTTCGCTTGTCGTGCCGGAGCCGGTTCACTTTCCGTGTCTGACTCTGTGGCTTTTGCGTCCGGGCTAATTGTTATTATTATAGAGCCTAATGAATTAGGATCAGTGACGTCTGGGTGGTTTAGTGCAGCTATCGGGGCTTTTGTATTTCCTAAAGAAGCAGGGGTTTTTAAGCCGGTTTTAACAGTCGTGGCTATGCCTGCGCCTATAATTGCAACAGCTGCCGCTGCCCATACTAAATTTCGCGTTCTGTCCCCCGTCAAGATGATTGGTTCTTCTTCTTTTCCTGCGGGAATGGCAGCCCTTTGCCAGTCACTATGAGTTGACGCCCTAGTGGTTGTTGTCGGCACAACAACGCCTATAGCTGCTAATTCTTCTTCAAATAAATCAATTTCTTCCTGAGGCAACTGCATTGCGGAACATAGCTTACATGCGTCTGTTTCGCCCTTAAGTAATCCGGCTGCATGAATTCTTATAAGTTCCATGGCGCCTCCGCGATTTATGCTGGGGCCATCTACCGGGTAAGTATAGTCCCATGACAGGCGGTGGGCTTCTTGGTCAGTAATTTTTCCTTTTTTTCTTGCCCAGAGAATAGCCTCTAAAACCGGACGTTCCTCAAATCCAACATCTGTTTCAATAAGACACATAAAATTGCCGCTACGGTTACCTTCTGCAATTGCTTCTTGTAGTAATTCGTAGGTATTTATGTGTGACTTTTTATTTAAGACAACAGCCTCTGCGGCCATTCTTGCTCGATATATATCCTTTGGACCGACCCTATGCTTTCTTTTTTTAGCCGTGGCAGCCTCCAACATGCAGCCTTCACATTTGGTTATAAGTTCCGTGGCTTCCGTTTTTGATAATTCTCCGGTTAGTTCGTGGTATCTTATAGCAACAAGAATAGGTACTAATTCAAGGCCTGTTTGTTCTTTTTCTATTAAACATTCAAAAGTTTCGTCTTCTCGTAAGGCTCTAAAGATAGAGGTTATTATTGAAGAATAAAGCTCTGACCGTTGAGATGTCGGCCTATTTAAAGGGTTTGGCACAGTAGGACCAAGCTGCTGCTGGCCCAGAGCGCCTGTTGGTCCCTGAGGTATATTATTAGGGTCTGGTTGACCTGTTGCGTCCATAGGATCTGTGGTTACGAGGCTTAAGCCGCCCCTAGCTCCTGCGCTCATTATATGATTGATTATAGGTTATAATGCTTGCAGAACGTCTATTGTATACATTTCAGGCGTTTTGTCAAGGCCTTATTGATTACGGCAGGAATGTGAGTTTATTACAAAATAATCATTTTACATATTGACTAAGGGTGGTGGCTGTGGCATAAATACTTCCTTCTCACTAATTTTGATAAATTTATGGAGCTATATGTTGAAAGGCAGTGCGTAGACCAGATGAAACAGGGGAATATTAAACAATTTTTGCTCCTGTTTGATGCTAGTTTTTTTGATGTTTACAGGTATGTTTTTAGGCGTGTTGGCGAGGGAGCAGATGCTGAGAGAATAGTTCGTCTGGGTTTTTTGGATGCTCTTGGGCAAATTCAAAATATTCCCACAGATACTTCTTACTTGATTTGGCTGTATGGCTTGGCTAAGCCAAGGGCGTGGGATCAGATAAGTAGGAGTAGTTTTCCTGAAAAGCAGGGGTTGATTAGTCGGGAGGGGGCCACCAAGGATGAAGCTGAGGCTGGAAAAGAAGACTTGATTGGTAAAGCTGAGAAGATGTTTAAAAAATTGTCCTTGGAAGAGCGTGAAATTTTGCGTTTGAAGTTTTTTGAAGAGGTTGCGGATGGGGATGTTATGACAATATTAGGAGCGGAAGATTCTGCCATCGGATCTAAAATTTATCGCGTTTTTAAGCGCGCGCATTTTTTGTTGTTTGGAGAAAGTGATGAGAGACAAGGTGTTTATTTTGGAGAATTGAGCAGTTTTTTGTCACGAGTCAGGGAAGCTGAGAAGATTGTGGCCCCTGAGGTTTTTAAACTTAGCTTAAGGGCTGATTTATCCGGAAGGATTGATAGAAGAGAGTTTGCGGTTGAGGTTTTTGAAGAGAGCGTGCCGAAAGAGCCGCCGGTTAAAGTGATGGGTGAGGATTTTGTTGGGTCAAATGATCCGGCTAAGATTTTTGTTGAGGCTGTGAAAGAAA
>ORJL010407410.1_pt1 | contig 12180 bp, 14 predicted proteins | sample 1779941 | NCBI WGS metagenome assembly ORJL01 (sample SAMEA104232317, study PRJEB22302) | groundwater metagenome | biome: forest; feature: aquifer; material: groundwater | place: USA | collected 2011-08-07 | depth 5.8 m
CTCGACGCGCGCCGCCCCGCCCCGAGATCGGCTAGTAACCGGTACCGAAGCCCGTGCGCGGCACGGTCGCCAGCACCTGCTGCTGGTAGTAGACGGGCCCGCCCTCGTCGGCCCGCACGCTCGAGGGGTAGTGGGTCGAGACCATCAGCGCGTAGATGTTCCCTGCGGAGACTGCGAGCCCGAAGTAGTCGCCGATGAACCCGTTGATCGTGCACGGATCCCTGTGTGCGGCGCACGGATACTGGCCGATCCCACCGACGTGCTGCTGCGGCTCGTTGGGATCCCAGGTGAACTGCGAGATGCGGACGTTGCCGCCCACGGGAGCCGCTCCCGCGCCTGAGTCCGCGTACGCCTGCAGCGACGTGTCGACGCAGAAGTTCGTCCGGCCGACGTCGGCTTTGAGCACGCTCTTGTCGTTTGGGCACGCCAGCCGGCGGTCGTAGAACGCGACCGCGACCGCTCCGCTTGGCCCCGCGGCGACCGACGGCTGGAACTGGTCGGTCGTCGACGAGTTCGTCGCGTCGTTCACGACGACCGGCGCCGACCAGGTAAGGCCGCCGTCGGTTGACTGCGTGAACTTCACGTCCATCTGTGTCCCGTCCCAGTCCTCGTAGGTCAGGTAGAGGTGGCCGGGATAGGTCGGGCTCGCGGCGAAGCTCTCGGTGATCCCGTCGCGAAACAGCGTGTTCGGCAGGTTCACCGCCGGCAGTACGCCGATGTTCGACGCCGCGGCGACGAACGGAGCGAATGTCTGGCCGTCGTCGATCGAGCGACTGACGTAGATCGTCGGCGGCGTCTGATTCTTGTTCAGCGGGAAGGACGCGAAGGCGACGTAGAGGTCGCCCATGGCGTCGACGGATGGATAGACGTACGTATTCGACGGGCCGGTCTGCGCCGGCGCCGTGATCGTGACCGCCTTCGAGAACGTGAGGCCGCGGTCGCGCGAGACGGCGATGCGGATCTTCGTCGTGTTGTTGTTGAACACCGACCACATCGCGTAGACATGGTTGCGGTAGGGGCTGAGCGGGTCGTCGTTCACGGCGACCCACTGCTTGTCCTCGACGTGGCCGAGCTGGAACGACGAGGCGTTCGGCGACTGCTCGAGATCCTGGCCGCCGTTGCCCTTGCCCCAGTGGCGTCCCATGTCGTCGCTGTACGACAGGTCGATCGCGCCGTCGGGATGCAGGTTCGTCCAGTAGGCGTTGAACGGCAGTGTCGTCTGGTAGACGCGACCCTCGAGATCCCACGCGACGTTCGGGTCGGTCGAGTTCGTCCAGCTGGGCGGCATCGCCTGCGTCCCGGTCGAGACGCAGTCGTAGCCCTGCACCTGGTTGTTCCCGGCCGGGATCCCGTTCGGGATCGTGTACGAGCCGAGATAGAAGTTGTAGAAGGTCGACCAGGGGCCGAAGAAGAACTTCGACGAGCCGACGATGTTCTCGGTACCCGGCTGCACGGCAAGCCACGACTCGGAGTGGTTTGCGTTGAAGCTCCCGGGCCCGCAGGTCCCCGGGCTCGGCACGCCTGTCGCGTCGTCCGGGTAGCCGCCGCCGGTCGTCGGCGTGCTTGCGACGACGTTCGTGACCGGCACGCTCGACGTCCAGCCGGCCGCGGCTGCCGACCCGCCTGTTGCGAGTACGCACACGGCCGCAAGCACGATGGCGATTCTCCTCACGGTCTCCTCCTTCACGACCCCACGGCGACACTTCTGTATCGCATTCATACAACGTGCAGACTCACGAGTCTCGCCCAGGGCGGAAACCGTCCCGGACGACATCCGTGCGCGGGCCTCACACGGTGAGGACGACCTTTCCTTGGGCGTGTCCTTCTCCCAGGTACCGGAGAGCGTCGGCGATGTCGCTCAACGCGTAGCGCCTGTCGATGACCGGTGTCACGGTTTCGGCCTCGAGCAGCTCTCGCAGCACCGCCAGGTCCGCCTTGTTGAATTTCGCGATGACGAACACGGCTTTCTGGCTGCTACGCAAAGCCGCCAGGCGTACCGTGCCGATGTGACTCAGAGGTCCGGTCAGGCGGTTGCCCTTCGGTGCTCCGACGATGACGAGGGTCGCCCGCGGGTTGAGCACGCGCTTGCACGCTGACCACGACCTGCTCCCGACGACATCAAGCATCAGGTCGTAGCGCCGGTCACCCCGGGTGAAGTCCTCGTGGGTGTAGTCGATGACGTGATCGGCGCCGAGCGATCGCACGAGGTCGACATTCCTCGTGCTGCACACGCCGGTCACCTCCGCGCCGAACGACTTGGCGATCTGCACAGCGAACGTGCCCACGCCTCCCGACGCACCGTTGATCAGCACCTGTTGCCCCGGCTGAACCTGCCCTTTGTCGCGAAGGCCCTGCAGCGCGGTGAGCGCCGCCACGGGCACGGCCGCCGCCTGCTCGAACGTCAGGTTGGCCGGTTTCGGCACGACCGCTCGATCCTCGCGGACACACACGTACTCGGCGAAAGCCCCGTCTCTGCCGCCGAAGACGTCATCACCAGGTCGAAGCTGCGTGACGTTCTTGCCGACCGCTTCCACCTGTCCTGCAAAGTCGACGCCCAAGCTGGTGGTCTTCGGCCTACGTAGCCCCATCTGCATGCGGGCGACGTACGGCGTGCCCGTCAGGCCGTACCAGTCCACCGGGTTCACTGAGGTCGCGCGGACTCGTACCAGCACCTCATCGTCGGTGACCTCTGGCTTGTCGATCTCCTGGAGCTCGACAACATCGGGCGAGCCGTACCTGTGACGGACGACCGCCTTCATCGCCGCGGCCACACTGTCACGACGACGTGCCCGGCCGTCTGCATCGCATCGCGACGTGCGGTGCGCAGGTGCTCGATCTCTCCGGCCAGAGGCAGCCGGCGTGCACGCCACAGGCGACCGTCGCGTGCCTGCAGCGCCAGCCGCTCGGCCTCCGCCTCGGCTTCGTGGTGCAGCCGGTGCTCATGGGTCAACTGTCGAAGTGCGTCGTAGTCGAGCATGGCTTCCTTCCCTTCGTGTGGATCGACAACCGCCTAGGACGTCCGAGGTGGGGGAGTGCCGTTACGGCTGACCGTCAGGACGACGTTTCCGGTCTTCTGACCCGTTTCGACGTACCTCGTCGCCTCGACGACCTGCTCCAGCGGGTAGGAGCGATCGATGACCGCCCGGTACCTCCCCGCTTCGATCAGCTCCTTGAGGAAGAGCACGTCCTTCTTCTCGTACCGAGGTATCGCGATCGTCACCCGCTTGTCGCCGATCCACTTGGTCAGCAAGGTCAGGACCGGGACGTGCCACATGAACCCCAGGTCGGTCGAGAGGTAGATCCCGCCCGGCTTCAGCGAGTGCCTGCACCGCCTGAACGAGTGCTTGCCGACGGCGTCGAAGATGACGTCGTACGTCTCGCCGTTCTTGGTGAAGTCGTCCCGCGTGTAGTCGACGACCTCGTCGGCTCCGAGCGATCGCACGAGCTCGACGCTCTTGGTGTCGCACACAGCGGTGACGTGAGCGTCGAAGTGCTTGGCCAGCTGCACACCTGCAGTTCCGATGGATCCGGAGGCGCCGTAGATGAGGATCCGCTGCCCCTCCCGGAGGTCTGCCCGCCTGAGGGAGCTCAGTGCCGTGAGCGCTCCGTCGCAGACCGCCGCAGCCTCTTCGAAGGTCATGCCGGCCGGCTTGTGCGCCAGCCGGGCATCCTCCCGCACGCAGATGAACTCGGCGTGCGCGCCAAAGGTCTTGATACCGAAGACGTGGTCGCCGATCGCGAACTCGCTGACGGCTGCACCGACGGCTTCGACCTCTCCGGCGAGCTCGCTGCCGAGGATCCTGTTCTTCGGCCGGAGGAGACCCGTGAAGTAGCGGGTGATGAACGGATCCGCGCTGCGCCAGCCGCAATCCGACCGGTTGACCGTTGTGGCGTGGATCTTGACGAGGACTTCGTCGTCCTTGGGCACGGGCCGCTCGACCTCTTCGAGTCGCAGGACCTCCGGAGGCCCGTACGTGTCGTGGACAACAGCTCTCATGGGGTCACGTCCTTTGATCGGTTCGCTGGAAGCGATGGATTGGGCCGCCGTGGTTCCAGGCCCGTCCTGCCCGGTAGAGCTCCGCGGGCCTGCCGCCGGCAGGCCCGGGCCTAGCTCGGCGGCCGGTCGGGGTACCCCCGTCGTCGTCGGCGACGACGCTCCGCCGGAAGTTCGCGGCGTCGAGCTGCACGCCCCAGACGTCTTCGTACACCGCGCGCAGCTCGGCCAGGGTGAACGTCGCTCCGACGAACGCTGTTGCGATGCCCGAGACCTCGAGCTCGACGCGGACACGCTCGATCGCATCGTGCACGATCCGCAGATGATCGAACGCCAGGTCGATCTTCCCGTTCAGCACGTCGGACACCGGGATCAGGGCGGCTGCTGCGGCATCCGAGCCGGCCACGACCGCCCCCACGTCGCGAAGCACTGCGAGATACGCGATCGTCACGACGTTCATGCGTGGGTCGCGCTCGGGATCGCCGTAGGCGCCGAACTGGGTCAGGAGGCTCGCGGCATCGACGCCGGTCTCCTCACGGAGCTCCCGCTTCGCCGCCTCGTCCAACGTCTCGGCGGGACGCTTGAAGCCACCCGGGATTGCCCACATCCCCTCGAACGGCACCTCCCCGCGACACACGAGCAGCACGTGCAGCATGCCTTCGGACATGGTCAGGATCACCACGTCCACCGTCACCGCGAACGCCGGGAACTGCGACGGGTCGTAGCCGGCGGGACGGCCCGCATCGCCGGTTGTGGTCTTCATGACTTTTACTCTACCGGTCGGTTCTGGTCTTGTCAACCAAAACCATGGGCAGCCGGATCACGACGCCTCACAGGCGTGTCAGGCGCGATCGGGGGCGAGATTCCCGGCGAGATTCTCGAAGGAAGCGACCGTGTCCTCCGTTCGCTGATGTGGCCGGCGGAAGAGCTGGACGGGCACGCCGATGTCCGAGAGCTCCCACCAGCGGCGGTACAGCTCGATCGCCTCCTGATTCAGGGAGGTGGTTCCGGCATTGGCGGTGTACTCGTCCCAGCCTGTCAGGTCTCGGTCGAGCACCATGTGCAGGTCGCGCTCGCGGGGCGCGATCAGGGTCGTGTCCCAGTCCACGAGGTGTACGCCGCCGTGTGGATTGCGGATGACGTTCGCCCGGTGAGGTTCCCCGTGGGTGACGACCCACGGCTCCGAACGTTCGCGTACGCGGGGGGTCAGCTCGTCGTACTCCCGGAGGCGCTGTTCGATGTCGTGGGCGGCGCTTCGGAGCAGGTGACGGGCCGGTTCTCCGAACGGGCCGGAGCTCCAATGGTGATCGAGGTCGAGGAGCGCTTCCGATAGCGCGGCTCTGGAGGGAAGCGCGAAGTCCTCCCTTCGCGGAAGGCCGTCGGGGACATGCTCGGTCGCAGCGTGGAGCCGACCCAAGACGCCTCCCATCCGGCGGCGGTCGTCAGGGGACTCGTACGGCCCCCACGTGCTCGATTGCCCCTCGATGAAGGGCGACAACGTCACGGCGTAGCGATCGGTGAGGCGGCGAATGACGACCCCCTCGCGATCGGGAAGAGGCGCGACGACAAAGTCGAGCTCGGCCTCGTCCCGGAGCGCGGCCGCCGTCCGGAACGCGCGCGTGAGCGCGGCGAACGCCGAGTCCGTGTTCGGGCCGGCCTGGAAGGCCGCCTCCAGGTCGTCGACGGTGACGAATCGACGCACTCCGCGCGAGTCGACAGCGCGCCAGTGGTGGCTGCCAAATCCGATCGGCAGGTAGTCGAGGCTCACGTCACGAAGGCCCCAATGACGTTCCACGAGGGCGTTGAGCTCGGCTTGGTCGAGATCTCCTGGTTCTGTTACCACAGCTCCACCACAGGATCTGTACCGGAAGCGTGCCCTTCTCGTTCTGGCTTTTCGGAGCGGCGTGGGAGTCGAACCCACCCAGCGCCGGGTTACGACACCTCACCGGTTTTGAAGACCGGATTGGTGATACGCGCGTGCCGCATGGTTGCTGCGGTTACGCCGTGGCCTCCGAGCCTGCGCGGGACGAACGCTGAGATGAAGCTGACGGTGATGGCACGATGTGCGCCGGTCCCGCCAGCTCGACCCGAGCGCAGTACCTGCGAGAACGGCCTCGCGGCTCTCGGCTTAAGGCTTGGGACTAGCCTGCATAGTCGTGCCAGGGTGGAGACGGGTGGCTCGGCGAGAGATCCCAGGTGCCGTCTTCTCGGCATCGGACGGTGTCGACGTACTGCGGTGGGTGCAGGAAGTAGCTGCCAAGCGTGAGTCGAGCGAGCTGATTGCTGTATTTGCGGGGCACGCCGAGCATGTAAGCCATGACAATCGAGATCTGCATGGCGTAGCACTCGGTTTGCGCTTCGTCGACGTAGCCGATGGCGTGGGTCATCTCGTGCGTGACGGTGTCGACCGCGTTGGCGAGGATCGTGCTGGGATATTGCGGGCGGTGGTAGAGGAGAGTCTCGATCCCGTGGCAAACAGTCGGTGAGAGATGGATCCAATGTGGCATGGAGGGTCGGTAGAAGCCCAGGATGGAGTAGTAGGGGTCGCTGCCGTCGTCTCCGCTCACGCCTCGCCAGTCGGTCGCGTTCCAGCACGCCACCGCGAGCGTCTTCGGGATCCCTGCCAGCTTCGTGATGCCGTACGAGGCCACCGAGAGGCGTATTTGTTTCACGCTCGTACTGCCAAAATGGGCCGACGCTGTCAGTAAGCCGGCGTCAGCGATCGTGTGCGCTCCGTTGTTTCCGCTTCCGGGGTCAGATCCGCCGCCCGTGCCCACTCCGGGCGCGGCCGGCTGTGCCACACGGAAGCTCCAGGCCCCATACCGCCACAACGTGTCCCCGACATCGATCACGACCCACCAGTAGTACGTCGTGCCGGGCGTTAGAACTGACGGGTCGTTGTTCGTGCAGGTGTAGTCGCCGTCGCTGCTTGTGTGAACGTCGCACGAAATCAAGATCACGCCGGACGGCGACCCATCGTTTAGATAACTCGAACTATCGGACACATAAAAGTGCATTTCCGACGAGGCTGGCGCATGCGCAGTCAAGATTGGAGTCAGGGATACGACCGTTCCGTCGACCGGCGTTACGGGGCCAGCCCCGACCGGGGGTCTCGGTGCTGCCACGCTGAACTGCATTGGGCCTGAGAGACGTAGCGTGGATGAGTAGCTCCCCTGATCAGCGTGGGAGAAGGTAAGCCACCAGTAATACGTCCCAGGCGGGAGCGAGCTGTAGCTGAATGGCTGGCAGGAGTACTCATTCTGGTTGCCAGTCGGTGTGAACGAGTAGCAGCTTCCCAAGGGATGTACAGGCAGGTAGGACGACCCGTACTGATTGTCGGACGCGACATGCACCGTCGCCGTGTAGAGCTCCTGCGGTTCTAGATACACCCCGATCGTCGGCTTCGATGTCGTGGTCACGGAATTCGGTGAGATCCCATAGCCCGCACGCGCGGCACCTGACCATCCGAGGGCAACGACGAATACGCAGGAGAGCGCGATGATGCGCAGGCCGCCGAGCCTCGAAGTCATTTCAAGCCGCGGGCTGCAGAGACCCACGTTGTGCGTCTACGGATGGTGAATCCACTGCCCGACGCCGCCATGGTGCGAGCAGGTGCCTGATGCAGACTGCGAGTAGCTGTACGTGCCGTCGACGCAGCGGGCCGTCGCACCGGCAGGGCTCGAAGAGGGTCCATGTATGCAATGGCCGTAGACGTTCTTGTAATAGCCGCGCGAACACGCAGTACCGACCTGGGCGGAAGGTGCGATGAGCGCGAGGGCGGCACGAGACCCTGACGATCCGGAATTGGATTCAGCCGAAGCGGCCGCGCTCGTCAGAACGCCCGCAGCAATCGCGAGGAGAACAGCCGCAGCTCTACGGGCGCGCATAGTTTGATCGTGATCCTGTCTTTACCCTTTGTCTAGTACCTGGACGGGTGTCGTCGCGTGTGGCGAACGATTCGGTCGAATCGATTGACGAACTCGACGAAGGGTCGGTTGGCGTGTGGCCGACTTGCGCCCCAGTCGTCGCTCGTCAACACTCATTGGGACTAGTCACTCGAAGGCCGCTCGGCGTTTTCGTCGAACTACCAGCGCATGGATGAGCGCAGCGAGCGCATAGCCACACGGTTCGACCTACCGATGTTGGTGGCTGCTTTGCTTGTCGTGCCCGTCGTCGCAGTTGAGCAGTCGAGCGTGGGTGATCCTTGGCGTGTCCTCGCCGCCGTATTGAATTGGGCGATCTGGCTGGCGTTCACGGCTGAGGTCGTCGTGATGCTCGCCGTCGTTCCGAACAGGTGGCGTTGGCTTCGAGAACACCCGCTTGAGGTGTTCATCGTTGTGGTCACGCCGCCCTTTATCCCCGGCGGGCTGCAAGGGGCGCGGGCGCTGCGGCTGTTGCGTCTGTTCCGGCTGTTGCGACTTGCGTCGCTTGCCCGGCGCGCGTTCTCGCTTGCGGGTTTGCGTTACGTCGCGGTGCTTGCGGCCATGACAGTGCTCGTCTCGGGTGCCGCGTTCGCGGCGGTCGAGCCGGGGAAGAAGTCGACGTGGGACGGCGTGTGGTGGGCGGTCACGACGATGACGACGGTCGGCTATGGGGGTTCCCCGACGACAGACCTTGGACGGATCATCACGATCGGTGTGCTCGTCGTCGGGATCGGGTTCGTCGCTGTTCTGACAGGTGCTGTCGCTCAGCGATTCCTCGTTTCACAGATCGAGGGCGTTGCAGAAGCAGCCGAGGGAATCGAAGCGACGGACACCGAGGTACTTGCTGAGCTACGCGAGGTGAGATCGAGACTCGACCGACTCGAAGCCCGACTCGGTCGTCGCGTGATCTCCTGAGGGCCCGCCTGGCATCCGTCGGTTCGATCAGGCGCCAGAAAGCGGAGCACCTGGTCGCACAGCGGTCACTTTCGACCCTTACGCGGTGAGAGGAGGGGGCGGACATGGGTTTCGCGGCGTCGACCGCTGAGGGAGTCTGCGCGACACCCGGTGTGCACAGCCGCTCCCGCTGCTGGTCACCACCGTGAGCGTGCGCACCATGATTCCCTGCAGGGGCGAATTCGGCCTAACGGAGCGGCGTGGGAGTCGAACCCACCCAGCGCCGGGTTACGACGCCTCACCGGTTTTGAAGACCGGCTGGGCCACCGGGCCCTGCCGCTCCGCTTCGAGCCTAGACGGTCGCCGTCATTCCGGGACGTGCACGTCGACCTCGAGGTGCTGGACCGCCGGCTCCCGTTCGACGAGATACCGGTCGTCCTCCGGAGAAAACACGGGCGTCCTCGGCGCGGGTCGAGCCCGCCAGGCCCGGGCGATCATGCGTCCGCGGCGAGCGACTCGGTCTCCCACTCCGACGGCTCGAAGGCTTTGCCGGCCCAGCCGCCGAGCGACAGCACGACGGTGTCCGCGGCCTTCGCGACGGCATTGCGCTCCGCGAGTGGGTCGCCGATGTAGATGAACGTGCCGGCGGGCGCGTCGAGCTCCTCGCCCGCGATCGTGAAGCGGGCATGACCGCTGAACACGATGTAGAGCTCCTCGTGTCCTCCCTCGCCCTCGGCGTGCTGCTTGATCACCTCGTCGCCGTCGGCGCCGCGCCAGGCGTTGATGCCGAACGACCGGATGTCGAAGTGGTGGCGGATCGGCGCCCAGTACGGCCACTTCTCGGCGACGATGTCGTTCAGGTGCGCTGCCGTGTACGCGCTCACGTGTGCCTCCTCAGTGGGGGTAACCGCTGATATAGTATTGAGTGGTTAGCTACCAGGTCAAGTGTGAGAGAGGGAAATTCGAATGGCCGATCTCGAGCTCGTCCAGGACTTCGTCAACAGCGCCGAATTCGAGGAGCAGCGCGACGACTTGCGCGACGCGCGCGGCCTCGTACGGTGGCTCGTCGAGCACCGTCTCGCGGGACCGCACGCGCGGGCAAGGGAGGCGGACGCCGCCGACGCGCGGGCCGTGCGCGAGGCGCTCCGCGAGCTGCTGCGCGCGAACAACGGCATCGCCGTCGACGAGGCGGCAGCCGCCGCGACGCTCGACGCGGCGTCCCGCCGCGCGGGCCTCACGGTGCGCTTCGAGGCCGGCGCCATCCGGCTCGTCCCGCGCGAGCGCGGCGTGCACGGAGCGGTCGGGAACGTGCTCGCCGCCGCCGCCGAGGCCATGGCAGACGGCTCGTGGCAGCGCCTCAAGGCCTGCCGCTCCGAGACGTGCCGCTGGGCCTTCGTCGACCAGGCGCGCAACCGCTCACGCCAGTGGTGCTCGATGAGCGTCTGCGGCAACCGCGAGAAGGCCCGTTCGTTCAGGCAGCGGCATGCGTAGAGGGCTGAAGATCGCCGCGCCGCTGCTGCCTGCCGCGTTCGCGCTCGGCGCGTCCTTCGGCGTCCTCGCACGCGCGTCGCATGTCGGCGCGGCGGCCGCGGTCGTGATGTCGGCGACGACGTTCGCGGGCTCCGCGCAGGTCGCCGCCGTCTCCGTGCTCGGCGCCGGCGGGGGTGTTGCAGCTGCCGTCGGTGCTGCGCTGCTGCTGAACGTTCGCTACGCGCCGATCGGCATCACCGTCGCCGGGTCGTTTCGCGGCCGGGTCTGGCGGCGCCTCGCGGAGGCCCAGCTCGTCGTCGACGAGTCGTGGGCGCTCGCGGGTGGCGGATCGCCGCGCTTCGACCGGCGCATCATGCTCGGCGTCGGCGTGGGCCTGTGGTTTGCATGGACGGGAGGAACCGCGGTGGGCGCGCTGCTCGGGGGCGTCGTCGGCGATCCCTCCGCGTTCGGTCTCGACGGCGCGTTCGCGGCCCTGTTCTTCGCTCTGCTCGTCGCGCAGCTCGGCAGCAGGCGCGCCGTCGCTACGGCGGTCGTCGGAGCGGCGATCGCGGCGGCGTTGACACCGCTGACGCCTCCGGGCGTGCCGATCATCGCCGCGACCGCCGCGGTGCTCGTCGGCTGGAAACGCGCGTGAGCGCGGCGTGGGCCACGGTGCTCGCGGTCGGCGCGGGAACCGTCGTCCTGAAATCGGTCGGCCCCGTCGGCGTCGCCGGCAAGGAGTTACCGTCGCGCGCGGCCGGGCTGCTCGCGATGGTGGCGCCCGCGATCCTCGCGGCGCTGGTCGTCAGCGAGACGTTCGCGCACGGGCGTTCGCTCGTTCTCGACGCGCGACTCGCAGGGGTGGCGGCCGGCGGCGTCGCCGCGACGCTGCGCGCGCCGCTCTGGACAGTCGTCCTCGTCGGGGCGCTGGCGACGGCGGCCGTTCGGCTGATCTCCTAGGGAAAGCGCGCGAGCAGCTCGTCCGGCGGCAGGGCGGCGAGCGACTCCAACACGAGGTCCGCGGTTCCGTCGAGGTCGAGCTCCCGCGTCACCGCGTTCGGGATTCCGACGACGTAGATGCCTGCACGCTTCGCGCCGAGCGCGCCGTTCGGGGAGTCCTCGAACGCGATCGCCTGCTCTGCCGGGACGCCGAGCTGCTCGAGCGCCTCGAGATACAGCGTCGGTCGCGGCTTGGCCCGCTCCGCGTCGTGGTCGGCGGTGACGATCGCGTCCCAGCCGAACGCGCGCTCGAGCCGTTCCAGGTGCAGGTCGATCCAGTGGCGCGACGCGCTCGAGACGATCGCCCGCTTCAGGCCGTGGCGCTCGGCGGCCGCGAGGTAGTCGGAGATCCCCGGCCGCAGCTCCTCCGCCTCGATCAGTGTCAGCTCGTGCGCGTAGCGGCGCTCGTTCAGCGTCTCCCGCTCGAGCGTCTCGCCGACGAGCTCCTCGAGGTGTCCCCACGGGTCCCAGCCGCCGACGGTGCCGACCATCAGCTGCCACTTCTCGGGAGGCAGCTCGTGTCCGTGCTCGCGGTAGAGCCACTGCCAGCCGGCCCGCGAGGCCGTCTCGGTGTCGAGGATGAGCCCGTCGAAGTCGAAGAGGAAGGCGCGGATCGGCATGGCGATGCAGAGTACGCGCGTCGACGTCGGGCGGCGGCGTCGTCGTCGAGGGCTCGAACCGACACGGCTCGTGACTGCCACCCGACGTGGCTGCCGGGACGATGTCACCGTGGGGCAGGAGCCCGCGCTTCCCCGCTCGCGGCGCCGACGTCTCTCCCGACGGCGTCCCGGAGAGCCACGGCTCGTGACTGATGCTCCTATGAGGTGTCAAGTCTTTAGGGGTGCCGTCAAGTCTTTAGGGGTGCCTGGTTTTGGAGTAGCCGGTAGAGGTGGCGGGCGA
>ORJL010076399.1_pt1 | contig 12176 bp, 11 predicted proteins | sample 1779941 | NCBI WGS metagenome assembly ORJL01 (sample SAMEA104232317, study PRJEB22302) | groundwater metagenome | biome: forest; feature: aquifer; material: groundwater | place: USA | collected 2011-08-07 | depth 5.8 m
CCTTCTCTTGCGCTTGCTTAGTTCGGACTGTCTTGCCGCTACTTTGTGCGATGCCCTTTTAGGCATTTGTTTATTTCCTCCTGTGAACTTGGTCGTCCGGTCAGATTTCGTCAGCGTTATTGGGCTAGCGGGCTCTCGGGTGAGCCTTGTTATATTCTTCCCGCATGTGTTCGCTGGCGAGGTGGGTGTAAACCTGGGTTGTTGTGATGCTGGCGTGTCCCAACAACTCCTGAACGTGTCGAAGAGGAGCACCGCCTTGAAGGAGATGAGTCGCGAAGGTGTGCCTAATGATGTGAGGGGTGATTTTGGCTTTAATTCCGGCCTGCTTTGCGTACCCCTTTAGAATGAGCCAGAATCCCTGACGGGTGAGCCTTTCGCCACGGCGGTTCAAAAACAGGGCTTTTTCTTGCTGGCTTGTCGCCAGGTTCGGCCGACCCGATTCCGCATATTGTCGGATGGATTCTGCGGGGGAATCATGGATTGGCACCATGCGCTCCTTGGAACCTTTGCCGAAGCATCTGGCGTATCCTTCGCGCAGGTTGACATCACCTACGTTGAGGGCCACCATTTCGCTCACACGTAAGCCGCTGGCGTAAAGAAGCTCAAGCATAGCCCTGTCGCGCTTGGACTCAGGTGTGGTTTCCTTGGCTGTCTCGGCCAGAAGTCTCTCGATCTCATCTGATGTGAGGGACTTGGGCAGCGACCTTCCTATTCTGGGCGAGGACAATGACTCCGCCGATTGGGTGGACATCATGTTTTCTTTGACCAGGAACTTCATCAGTGACTTGACGGACGCTATTTTCCGAGCCTTTGTGGTTTGGGAATAGCCTCGGTCTTGCAGACCCGCGACGTATGCTGACAGCAATGAGTCATCTACTTGTCTCCAGCCTGACGGGCTGCCTTCGCCTTTACCCTGGCTGTCCAAGAAGCCGATTAGCTGGCTAAGATCATTGCGATAGGCTGCGATTGTGTTAGGAGAGGCTCCTTTTTCCACCTCTAGGTAGTTCAGGAAGCTTTCAATATTCTCTTTCATGGATGCTTATCAACGCCTCTTCTTGTTTATGTCACGTTGGGAATATTCTAGCATAAACAGATGATGTATGGCAGTCCGAGGAAACGCATTGACAATGAGGAGGGGCGCTCCTAGAATTCTTTTGTTCTTCAGAGTTGTATCGAATGATAAAGATTAACATAGACCCAAATCTATTTAACACTACGTCCTTTGTCATGAGTTGGCACGGCTTCTTCAGCTTCGTAGCCGTGGCAGCAGCTGTTTTTCTGGCGGCTCGCTGGGCCAAGGCGCAGGGTATTTCGCAAGATGCTGTTTATTCAACGGCCATCTGGGCGATAATCGGCGGGATAGTGGGGGCACGAGCAGTACATGTAGTAGACAACTGGGGATACTATTCTGTCAACCTTACACAGATCCCGGCCATATGGGGTGGGGGAATAGGATTGTTAGGAGCGCTTCTTGGCGGGTTTGTGGGGGGCGCTGTGTATGCTATTATCTCAAAACTTCCCGTGGGGAAGATTGCCGACATTGCGGCTCCTGCCGTACTTCTGGCACAGACCATAGGGAGGGTTGGCGACATTATTAACGGGGAACATTGGGCGAAGGCTACATCTTTGCCCTGGGGTTTTATATATGAACACCCTGACAGCCCTAGCTTCATAGAAAACTTGAGGAAGAATTCCGAGCCGGCAGTGCGTGCTCTTGTTCCAACTGACGCTACTGCGCCGTTAGCGCAGCATCCAGCTGTGGCGTACGAGATGATATGGAACATGATAGCCCTAGCCATAGTTTGGAATCTGAGGGGGCGGGTCAAACCCGATGGTATGCTATTCGTATTGTATCTGGCTCTATACGCGGCTGGGCGGTTTGCAGTCCAGTTCGTGAGGCTGGATAAGGCGTGGGTAGGCGGGCTTCAAGAGGCGCATTTCATAACTTTAGCTATGATGGTAATTTCTGTTGTTCTTCTTGTTTGGAAGAGTCGATTCGATAAGCATGGCCAAGTGTTGCAGGCCGAAATGCCAGTGGCTTCAAGGCCTCCTCGTCGTCGCCGCTCCAGGTTTGGATAAAACCTAGGAGTTCCCTCAAATTGCCGTTCGTGCCTGGAACAGCTATCGTGACGGACGAAAGTCCAGTATGTTCAACTTCAAAGTCTCCTGAGACCGCCAGATAGCGGTGGATACGGTGAAAACTAAATCCATTCTGCCTTTTAGTTCGCCGAAGCGGTCGCCGCTTCTAAAAGCCATTGCATTCCAGAACGATCGGCCTTGTTTCAGCCTTACGCTGAGATGTTGAGAATCGCTTCCCACAGGCGATACGTCGTATATTTCAGCGTTTCTGGTGAGTAAAGCAGGCAGATGATTTCCCTGGCCGAATGGGGCGAGATTCCGAAGGAAGTTGAGATTGTCACCGGCCAGAAGCGAGATTGGCGCCTCAGCGTCGATTCTGATTGAGGGATTGAGGTCAAGTCCTTGAAGTTTTTCCGCAGCCACTTCTCGCATCTTCTTTTCGAGCTGTGGAAATAGCCTGGTCTCCATGGTGAATCCAGCGGCCTGAGGATGCCCACCGTGCCGAATGAACATGTCTGAGCACGTGGCAAGCGCGGCGGAGATATTGAATTCGGGGATGCTTCTTGCGCTGGCTCTAACTATTCCATTGCTTGTGGAGTAAGCAATTACCGGACGATAGAACTCGTCCACGAATCTACTGGCGATTAATCCCAAAATGCCCGGAGCCAAACCTTCTTCACCCAAGATCAACATGCGGCCTTGGCTGAGTTGGGCCTGGGTTTTGGGGCGAACGGAAGCCAGAGCTTCTTCTGTGAGCTTGCGGCGCTGGTAGTTCATTTCTTCTAGTTGTCTAGCGAGGGCAGCAGCTTCTTCTGTGGACGTTGTTGTGAGCAGTCTTAGGCTGATTTTGGCGTGGCCGAGTCTACCGGCGGCGTTGAGTCTTGGGACTAGAGCAAAGGCGACGGTCTCGGTGTCCACGCTTCCTAGTGCAACGCCTGCGCATGCCATTAGTTGGAGTAGCCCTGGACGGCTGCCGGCGTTCAGAGCTTTAAGGCCGTGGGTTACCAGAGTGCGGTTTTCTCCTTGCAGAGGAGCGACATCGGCTATTGTGCCAAGGGCGACCAGTTCCAGACAACCGGGTGGGTAAGGTTGTCCTATATCCTGATAGATTGCTTGTGTCAGCTTGAATGCAAGCCCAACGCCTGCCAATCCTTTGAATGGGTATGAGGAATCAGGACGGTTGGGGTTGATGACAGCGCAGGCTTCCGGCAAGACGGGAGGGATGGAGTGGTGGTCAGTGATTATGACATCCAAACCAATGGAATTGGCGAACTTTATCTCTTCTACCGACGTGGTGCCACAGTCCACGGTGATTAACAAGCTGGCTCCTGCGGCCTTTAACTCTTTCAGAGCGTGTGGGTTTAGACCGTGTCCCTCTTCAACTCTATGGGGTATGTATGGGATTGTCTTGAGGCCCAAGTTTTCCAGGACTGTAACAAGCAGAGCTGTTCCTGTGACGCCGTCTGTGTCGAAGTCGCCGAATATGGCTATGGCCTCTTTTGTTTCAAAGGCCTTCCTCAGTCTCTCTATAGCCTTTTCGATATCTGGGAGAAGAAGGGGATCGTGAAGCTGGTTTATGTCCTTTGACCAGTAGCGTTCAGCCAGCTCAGGACTGGTGACACCTCGATTGTAAAGGAGGTGAGCCTGAAATGGCGAAAGGCCGAGCTGCTTTGACAAGCCAACAGGCGGCGGAGGGAAAAAGCGCCACATTTTTCGGTTCATCGGCGCCTCCTGCAGGCGTGAATGGATTATTTCTCGAATGTTCTGAAGATCAAAGAGGTGTTGTGGCCGCCAAATCCTAGCGAGTTGCTCATAGTGACTGTGAATTTTCCATGGCGAGCTTGATTGGGTGTGTAATCCAAATCGCACTCAGGGTCTGGATTTTCCAGGTTTATGGTGGGAGGAATAACGCCAGTCTTTATGGCCATGACGGATATGACGGCTTCTACGGCACCGGCTGCACCCAGTAGGTGTCCGGTCATAGATTTGGTGGAGCTTATTGGGGGTATGTGGTGTGGGTCTTCACCGAAAACCTGCTTTACAGCCATTGTCTCGAACTTGTCGTTGATGGGTGTGGAGGTTCCATGTGCGTTTATGTAGGTAATGTCATTGGGTTTAAGGTTGGCCTTTTTTAGGGCCATTCGCATGGCGCGCACTGCGCCTTCGCCCATCGGTGCCGGCTGGGTTATGTGGTGAGCGTCTGACGTTGCGCCATATCCTATCAGTTCCACAATGGGAGTTGTGCCGCGGTGCAATGCGTGTTCCAGGTTTTCCAGCACCAACGCGCCTGAGCCTTCGCCAAGAACAAATCCGTCTCTTTTGGCGTCAAAGGGCCGAGAGGCCTTGTGAGGCTCCTCGTTTCGGGTTGAGAGGGCGCGACAGGAGTTGAAACCTGCTATGGCTATGGGACAGATGGCGGCTTCTGTGCCTCCAGCGATAACCGTATTTGCGTCGCCTCTGAGTATAAGCTCATAGGACTCGCCGATGGCGTCTCCACCACTGCAGCATGAGGAGACTGTGCAGATGCTGGAGCCTTTAATGCCGAAGTTCATAGAAATCTGGCTTGCTGCCATGTCTGCCAACATCTTCGGCACAAGGAATGGGCTGACTCTTGAAGGTCCTTTTTCTTTAAGGGTATTGACCTGTTCGGATATTGTTATTATGCCCCCAACACCGCTGCCGAATCTAACTGCAATGTGAGTGCGATTACTGTCGTCAATCTTAAGCCCTGCGTGGCGTATGGCCTCAGTGGCAGCGGCGACAGCGAGTTGGGCGAAGCGGTCCATGTTTTTGGCCGCTTTTTTGTCCATGTAGTTTTCGGGTTCGAAGCCTTTGATCTCGGCTGCTATCTGAGTCTCGTATCCAGCAGGATCAAAGGCTTTGATCCTCCCAATGCCGGACTGTCCAGCAGTCAAGGCGGCCCAGGAAGAATTGGTATCCAGGCCGACTGGCGTGATCATGCCTACGCCGGTCACAACCACTCGGGTCTTCATATGGTGAATCCTCCATCTAATCCCATGTTGTATGTGAACCAACCAAAGGGGAAGTTGTTATCGCCGAGAAGTCGAACGATTAGTGGGAATTATACAGGATGGCTTTGCAAGAGGCACTACCTAGGCGGGCTATGCTTCGCAAATTTTGATTGCAAAGCCGGGTTTTATTGACGCTTGTTGTTGACGGCTTTCCTGTGTTTCTTCGGAATATCAGGAGTTGGAATTGATGCCTCTGCAGCGTAGGCGTTCTTGAGGGTGTTCTTGAGGGCAGAGCTTTCTGGAGGGAAGGGAACGATCTCTTCCTCGCCAGCCTTCAAGGATGCCACCTTCATTTCAAAAGAGGCGGACGCAGGTTCCACTGCCAGATTCACTGCGATTCCGTGGTTGGGTTTCCAGAGGATGGACCAGGTGCAATCGTAGAAAAGGGTATCGCTGCCGTGATGCGGTTTAACAGATGCGCCTCTGGTTACATCTATTTCTCCCTTGCCGCTGAGCAGGCCCCGGTTAATCTCCTCCAATAGGCCGTAAATGAGAGAGTCTAGTTTGTCGGCTTCTAGCCACAGATGGCTGACGGCTTTCGCATGTTCCGGTGATGCGTCGAATCTGCTGCTCGCTCGAAGAAGAAAGGAAACGGCTTCTTTCCGATATTCTGTTAGCTTACGCGCCTCGTCCAGCCATGAACTTTCGTCCAAGTGCTTAACCTCCTAGTCTTAGCCAGTCTCTTTCATCCATCAGAAGCGCCCGAGCAGGAGCGCCGTCGCCTCCTTGCAACCGCAGAGGTAGGCATAGCAATTTGTATTCCGCTGAAGGGACGCCGCGCAGGTCAAGGCCTTCAAGCAGGACAACTCCTGCGTTCAGGAGCGCTTTATGAGCAGGCAGAGTTTCGCTCCTGTAAGGGTCAATGGACAGATAATCGAAGCCGATTAACTTGATGCCGCGGTCAGCCATCCATCGGGCGCCTTTTTCTTCGAGATACACGTAGTTTTTTTGAAACCTGGGTTTCCCCCAAAGCTCCGAGTTGGATGTCTTGATGAGAAGGCGTTCTGTCCCGGCGGGAATGTGGGCGCTCTCAAGGTCTGCGCAAGTGATTTGTCTACTGGATCTGACGTGCCTTACGAGTGCCTTACCTACGAGAGTATCTATAGGAAGTGCGTCAACACTGGCTCCGATGGAGAGTAGGTGGGAGGGCGCATCCAGGTGAGTGCCTGTGTGCGAGCCAAGGATAATCTTGGACGTGTTGAAGAGATCGCCTTTGTCCAAACGAGAGACAGGCGTAACGCGGACTGGCGTATCTCCGGGATAAACAGGCATTTTGGAGTGAATTGGAACAGTTATGTCAATTATTTTCATAGAGGAGTCGCACGGAGGTTCAATTTGACACGTTAAAGTGGCTTTCCTATGATACCATAGCCAAATGAGGTGACAAAACGGTGGTTTCTGTATCTGCAATTAGGCAAACGATTGAGAAAACTCCGACGGGCCGGCCGAGGGTAGCTATAGAGACGCACGGGTGCAAGCTCAACAGGGCTGATTCGGAGGAGATGGCGCGCCAATTTGCAGATGCAGGGTTTCAATTGGTGTCCACAAATGAGCCTGCCGACGTGTACGTCGTCAACACGTGCACAGTGACTCATGTGGCAGACCGGAAGGCGCGTCGTGCTCTGAGGTCGGCGGCAGTGTCTAATCCCCAAGCTTTGGTAGTAGCGGCAGGATGCTACGTCCAGAGAAGCGCTGAAACCTTGAAGAACATGGCAGAGGTGGGTTTGGTTGTTGTTAACAAAGAAAAGGCAGACTTGGTGCAGAGAGTCGTTGAGTCGGTAAATGGAGCACTTGCGCAGCGTGGAGGTGGCTCTGGCGCAAGTCAGGCTCTTGGGCGGGCACTGCCCAGCCACACCAGGGCTATGGTGAAGATTCAAGAGGGGTGTAACCAGGTCTGTGCCTATTGCATTGTTCCGAAGGTGCGTGGCAGGGAGAAAAGCATCCCGCCCGCGGGAATTGTGTCTCAAATCACATCTCGTGTGAGCGAGGGGTATAAGGAGGTAGTGCTAACCGGCACTCAGCTAGGTTCCTATGGGTTCGATGTACCCGGCTACAGTCTGGAATTGTTGCTGCGAAAGATTTTGGAGGAGACGGAGATAGCACGGGTGAGAGTGTCCTCGCTTCAGCCCCAGGAGATTACGGAGGGACTGCTACGTCTGTGGGAGAATCCCAGAATGTGCCCGCATTTTCATGTTCCCCTTCAGAGTGGCAGCGCATCGGTGCTTACAAGCATGAGGAGGCGCTACTCACCTCAGTTGTACGAGGAAGTGGTAGATAGAGTAAGAAGAGTTGTGTCCGATGTTTCCATTACTGCCGACGTGATTGTAGGTTTTCCAGGCGAGACTGAGGAGGAATTTGAGGAGACTCTTGCACTGTCCGAAAGGGTAGGTTTTGCTGCCGTACATGTATTTCCGTACTCGTCACGACCAGGCACCAGCGCTGCTTATTTCCAGAACAAGGTTGACGATTTTACCAAAAGCGAACGGCTAAATAAACTGCTGTCACTGACAGGGACACAGGAGAATACGTTCAAGAGGTCCTTCTTGGGCAAAGTGAGGCTCGTTCTCTGGGAGGAGGGGAAGTTTGTGGATGGCAAATTCTACAGATTTGGATTAACGGACAACTATATTAGGGTTTACACGGACAGTACAGAATTTCAACGCAATGACATTACCCTGACCAGGCTAGCAAATTTGGATGGAGAGCTAGTCTATTGCTCTGCGCCCCAGACTATTCATTTGGGAGTATAGACGGATCTATGGCTTGATGGGGAAGTTTTTCGGCTTACCTTTCACCACCAAGATTTTCTCGGTGTGGCCAGGCATAATGAGCCTGTGAATACGATTCCTCAGAACAACTACGTGGTCCATTGTAGCCACATGGTCGGCCTGTTGCTGATTCTCCCATAAAGAGATGCGCCCGACCTCGTTCGTATTTTCTGTTGCCTCAAACCTGAAGCCAGAGATGTATCCTTTTTCCTTTGAGACGAATTCTTCGAACTCGTCCAAGAGCTTTTCAAGTTCTTCTTTCTTCCCAGGCAGAGCTTTGAAGATGGATAGCCTTGCTATAGTCATTATGCAACTCCCTTTAATAATTCGTCTGGTCTGATGAAATACTAACTATAAAGTTCTGGAACGTACTCCACAGGCACATTATATCTCAACGGGACGAAGCTGAAGTTTGCCGTTTTTGCTTTCCACGTAGCCTGCCCGCTGCTCGAAACCGTGGCTGAACACCAGAAGCCACCCCTCTTTGATGGCCTGCTCCAGGAACTCCTTCTTCTTTTGCAATGTAACTTCCGGATATGAGTCCACTGCGGAAATGAAGGGAATAGGCACATGATAAGGAGTTGGAATCAGGTCGCCGCTGAAAGCGATCTTTTCGCCGCCGGTGTTGATTATTACGGCTTGGTGACCTTTCATGTGACCATTTGTGACTTTAATGTCAACGCCTGGGATAATTACGCAATCGCCGTCTATCAAAACCATCTGCTCTTTTTCCTTGAGTGGCACAAAGTCGTCCGCATGAAACGAGGCTCTTGTCCTTTCGTTGGGTGCGGACGCTTCTTCCCAGCAGGACTTTTGAACAATGTACTTGGCCCTGGGAAATGTAGGTGTGGCCCTACCTGTGCGGTCGATTTTAGTAGCTCCACCCGCGTGGTCGAAATGAAGGTGGGTCAGAACCACGACATCGATCTGGCGCACGCTCAGGCCCAAGGTTCTTAATGAGGTTAAGAGCTTGTTACACTTTAGTCCGTAGATCTCTTTAAGGTTCTCAGGCTCTTTGGAACCAATCCCTGTGTCAACGAGAATGTTCTTGTCGCCGTTCTGAATCAAAAGGCAGTTCAAGCCTAGTCGGACGCGGTTCTTCCTATCTGCCTTGGCCTTCTGTTCCCAGATTACTTTGGGCACCTGTCCAAAGAGGGTGCCGCCGTCTAACAGGAAGGAACCGTCGCTGATTACGCGTATGGATAGCTTTCCCGCCCGCATGATGGTCTCCTTCTTGTTCCTGCAGACGATCGCTTTTGGACCGCTCAATACAAGCTAGAGCCAGAAGTTGCCGAGGCTCCCATTATATGCATTGAGCAATTCTCGTCTGAGCTAATTCAGCGGGTATAACAAAAAACTAAGGTACGTCCTTGTCATGAAGCACCAGAACGTATTTATCAGTCCAGAGGTCGGTCTGTGATAGCAACTTCAGGCCCGCCCAGTGTCTCTGGGTCTGGCCAGATAGTGGACGAGCGCAAGAATGTCCTTATGATTACAAAATAATTACTGGCTGGAAATTAGTCCACTTTGAGACCAGGAACTGATTCCTTCCTAATCCAATGCCCGTTGTGGCAAAGATTATGTGTGATGCAGGCATTTGTCAAGCCCCTTCCCTGTACGCGATCTACATGGCGCTAAAGTCTTGATTTTATCCAGTCTCATAGCTGCCAAGTGTGGATTCAATCAGCAGTTGCAATCTAAGAATTTCGTTAGAATGCTGCGCGAAGAAAGTCGCAAGCTTAGCTTTGTTCGATTGCTTTCCTTAGCCCTTTAGTTCAGCTACGGCCTCTTCGAAGGCTTTCATTGTGTGGTTTACGTCTTCCTCGGTAAGGGCCAGACTCACGTAATACTTACTGGCGCTCTTATAGATACCTCTATCAAAGAGGAGTTTGTTGAACCGCTTGAGCATACCTTCATCTGCCGTCATAGAAGACCTATAGTCGGTTACCTTCTTGTCCGTGAAGAAGATGTCAAACAGCGGATCTTCTCCAACTACTTGCGCCGGTATTTTGGCATCTTTGAATAGCTTCTCCAGTTTTGTTCTGAGTTTATGGCCGGTGGCAAAGAGTTTTTCGTAGCTACCAGGTTTACGCAGCTCTTTCAATGTGGCCAAACCTGCTGCGGCGGCTATTGGGTTACCGTTGAGCGTTCCGATTTGAGGAACCCAGTCGCCGGTATCCTTGTGCTTCTGGTCAAAACAGTCCATTATGTCGGCACGCCCACAGACGAGGGAGAGTGGGTATCCGCCGCCGACTATTTTACCCATTGCTGCCATGTCCGGCTTTACGCCGTAGTATTGCTGTGCTCCCCCGTAGGAAAAGCGGAAGCCTGTCACCACTTCGTCGAATATAAGAGGTATATCGTAGTGGGACGCGACTTTGCGGATACCTTTAAGGAAGGCTGGCGTAGGGGGTATGAGCCGCTGGAAGGGTTCCATGATTACGGCGGCCAACTCGTCGTGGTGCTTTTCAATAATGGCGGAGGTGGTTTCCAGGTCGTTGAATGGTGCTATAAGCACTTCGTCTTCCAGCACTTTGGGTATTCCCGCGGTGCCAGGTGTGGGGTGAGGGAACTCGCGGCTCAGGTCCGGATTTATTCCATAGCCGCTAATGCTCATGGCGGAATAGTCGCTGCTGCCGTGGAAGGCACCTTCGAATTTGAGTATCTTGTCCCTCTTTCGGTATGCTCTGGCTGCGCGCAAGGCGAAGAAGTCGGCCTCAGAACCAGTGCTGGCGAAGCGTATCTTCTCGGCGCATGGAACCGCCTTCGCAACCTCCTCTGCCAGGAGGACGCTTGGCTCACTGGTTAGGAAGTAGGTGCTGCCCTTTTCGAGTTGTTCTCTAACGGCTTCTACCACGGCAGGATGGGCATGGCCCAGGATCATAGGGCCTGAGCCGATCAGATAGTCTATGTACTCGTTGCCGCTGACGTCCCAGATGTGGGCACCTTTTCCACCTTTAACGATGAAGGCGGACTCTTTAGGGAAGTAGATGTTTCCGTTGCTACCTCCAGGGAGGTACTTGTAGGCCTTTTCAATAAGTGTTTTCTCTGCGGCGCTGCGCTGTCGCTTGATCATTCAGCCTCCTAACCAAGCTTTGGCTTTTGGGGTTAATCCGAATAAGGGTTAGTTTGTGCCTACCCAAGGCGGCTGTATTATAGCAGACCACCCATCGTGACGAAATAGCGCGGTTGGACTATAATGGGACACTCTCTGTGAGCGAAGCGTGAGGCAGAAATGGCTGCTACGAAGTTGAAGGCTGCTGCAACCCAGGGCGATGTAAAGATACTAAGAGATAGTCTTCGTGGCCTGCCTGACGCCCAGACTACCCCTTTGTTCATAGTTTTGGTGGGCTTGCCTGGAACCGGTAAGACCTTCTTGGCCAGGCGATTGAGTCAGCGCTTCCCGTTGGCTGTCCTGGAAAGCGACGCATTGCGAAAAACGTTGTTTCGCAAACCGTCTCACTCGGCTGAGGAAAGCGCCGCCCTTTTTGATGCGTGCCACGAATTGATTGCGGAGCTACTCGAAGAGAGGATACCAGTCATTCTGGATGCGACCAATCTGGTGGAGGCCAATAGACAGGTACTGTACGATATTGCAGATGGTCATGGCGCAGCCTTGTTCATAGTCAAAGTTCATGCGCCTAGAGGTGTGGTCAAACGAAGACTTGCCCTCAGGGTGCGCGCTAAACGGACGCAGGAACATTCTCAGGCTGACTGGGGCGTGTACAAGAGGATGCTTCAGTCGGAAGAACGGATAGGTCGCAGCCACTACGAAGTGGATACGTCTGGGGACATTGAAGGTTTCATAGACAGGTTGGCTGGCGACCTGCAAAAATACTTGGAAGAGCAAGGAAGGAACTAGGAGGACTTGAATGAAGATAAGGGCAGTTGCTGGCGATGTAACTAAGCTGCAAGTTGGGGCAGTGGTGGTAAATCTGTTTGAAGGCGTCGCGGCGCTCGGAGGGGCGACTGGAGCCGTTGATAAGGCCATGGGCGGGGTAATATCCAGGTTTATAGCTGACGGTGAAATAAAAGGCAAGCAAGGGGAAATGACCTTAATTCACACGCTTGGGAAGATGCCGTCGCCCAGGATTCTAGTGGCAGGCCTAGGGAAACAGAAGGAGTTTGACGAGGACAAGATACGGAAGGTCAGCTCCAGCGTCTGTCGCTACCTGCGCAAGCTGGGTGTGAGCAAAGCTGCGACAATTGCCCACGGCGCAGGGATAGGCGGGATTGAACCGGAGGCCTCGGCCAGAGCCATTGGCGAAGGAGCTGTTCTAGGCCTGTATAGGGTCGA
>ORJL010542150.1_pt1 | contig 12175 bp, 11 predicted proteins | sample 1779941 | NCBI WGS metagenome assembly ORJL01 (sample SAMEA104232317, study PRJEB22302) | groundwater metagenome | biome: forest; feature: aquifer; material: groundwater | place: USA | collected 2011-08-07 | depth 5.8 m
AGCATCGGGACCCGGGAACAGGCCTACCTGCTGCTGCGGATCGAGCTGGCCCGGATGCTGAGCGCCAGCCGCGAGCCTTTGCCCCACTTCCTGGACGACCCGTTCGTCAATTTCGACGAGAAGCGGTTGCGAAAGGCGCTGGAGATGCTGGTGGAGATCAGTGAAGAGAACCAGGTGCTGCTCTTCACCAAAGACCCCTTCCCGGCGGACTGGCTCAAGCGGAGTCCGATTGGAGGAATTGGGTTCAAGTCGCATGAGCTACCTGGCCCGGTGCTGGGATAGACGGACGGCTCTAAGTTAACCCTGGCCCACATTTGGCTGGCGTTCGCCCGCACGGGGCAGCCTCCGCAGTCGGGTGGATGGCTGTGCGCCACGACCGGGCTCTTGGACCTGGCCCAATCCTGACTAATGTTTAGTGCCAATATCACCGTGTTTCAGCCACAATACTTGTTAATAGAGCGCATTCACCCCATTCCACGTTGGCGGCGTCACCTTGTCCACTCACTCTACTTATTGTACAATTAGCGAGTATATATATTAAAGTTGGGTTGAACATAGACTGTGCGTAAATGTAAGGGAATGAAAGACCTGCTTCCCGCTGATATGGCCCGCTTCCGGCGGGTCGAGGATGTCTTCAGGGAGAGTTGCTCCCGCTTCGGATACGAGGAGGTGAGGACACCCACACTAGAATACTTGCATTGCTTCACTTCCACCGGAACACTCACACCCCAGATGCTTCGCAGCGTCTACTCCTTCCTGGACTGGGACGGATGGAGCGGTGAAAGGGTGGTGCTGCGCCCCGACGGAACCATTCCGCTGGCCCGCCTCTTTGTGGAGAACTTTGCTGGGTCAACCGGAGTCCGGAAGTTCTCCTATGTTGAGAACGTGTTTCGCTTCATCGACGCCAGCCGGGGGGACCGCGAACGGTGGCAATGTGGCGCCGAGCTATTGGGCAGCTCCTTGCCTCAAGCTGACGCAGAGCTGATTGTGCTGGCTCTGGACGTTCTCGAACGGCTATGCCTGGGTCCGGCCAGCGTCGAGGTATCCCACGCCGGGATATTGAGGGGCCTTCTGGAGCAAATGGACCTGGGGGCGGAGGAACTGGGCAGGGTGTTCGACCAGATTCAGGAGGGCGACCTTCAGGCTTTGGCTCTGGCGGAGAGGGAGCATCCCCGAATGGGGCGTTTTCTCCCTTTGCTATTGGAGGCCAAAGGCCAGAGCAGCGGCTTTCTGAAGAACCTCAAGGCATCCCTGGCGGCCGATTTCCCTGGTGCGGGAGTGGGATTTGACAGTTTTATTCAATTGACGGACCTGTTGAGTATGCTGAACTGCCCCTACGAGATCAACTTCGGCCTTCCTGGGGGCTTCGAATACTACACCGGGTTCATGTTCCAGGTATCGGTGAGGGGTGAGAAGGTGGGAGGGGGCGGCCGCTATGACGAGCTCTTGCCGCTGGTTGGGGGACCTTCCATCCCGTCATCTGGCTTTGCGCTCTATATGGACCGGCTAATGGCTGCTCTCATACCAGCGGCCGATCAGCGACGTTCGCCGGGCTGGAAGGTGCTCCTCAGGGCCACCGATGCTTCTCCGGAAGGTCTGCGAGAATCCTTTGCACTGGGTTCGGAGTTGCATAAAGAGGGTGTTGCTGCCGAGGTAGACCTGGGCCAGGAGCGGGGCGAATTCAGCCATATAGTCTGTGCTGCCGGAGGCTCCGGCTATTACGAAGTGGACGAGCTCACCTCCGGCAAGAAGCTTCGCATTTCCTCAAGGACTCTTGAGGGTCTACTAGAGGCGCTGGGAAAGGCCCCGTGAGGGTTCGCCTGGCCCTGCCCAAGGGACGTCTACAGGGAGAGATATCGCGATTCTTGACGGACGGCGGTCTGGTGATCGAGAACTACGAGGAAGGGTCGCGCTCCTATCGCCCTAAGGCCCCGGATTTCCCACTCCTTTTCACCAAGGTATTCCAGGAGAAAGACATCCCGGTCCAGGTGGCCATCGGCAACTACGATCTTGGCATATGCGGTATGGACTGGGTGGACGAGCACCTGGTGAAGTTCCCCAATAGCTTGCTGGTAAAGCTGCGTGAGCTGGGTGTGGGGAGTCGCGAGCTCTGGGTGGTCGCGTCATCGCTGTCCGACCTCACTTCGCTTAAGGCGCTGGAAGAGGCGTCGGCGTCCCGAACCATCAGCATCGTCAGCGAATACGCCAATCTGGCGGAGGCGTTCGTGTTCGACAACCGGCTCCGGCGTTTTCGGGTCTTTCCCGTCTGGGGAGCCGCCGAGGCGTACCTGCCCGAGAAGGCAGACATTGCCCTTGTGGCGAATGGCCACAAGAAGGATCTAGCGAGGAGGAAGCTGCGACCGGTAGCACGGGTCATGGCAGCCCAGGCGGTGCTCATCGCCAACCGTGATAGTTTTTCCTCGGAAGACCTGAGCCCATTCCTGTCTATCGTCAACCGGGCTGAGGTGGCGCGTGGCCGATAGTCTTCCGTGGATTGCGCTGCCCGACGGGCATCTGCAGATAGAGACACGGGACTTGCTGGCCAGGGCCGGGTGCATGCTATACCCGAGCGTTCGCAAGAAGTCCTCACCGTTCAACGTCAAGGTGATTCGACCCCAGGATATGCCGCTGCAGGTGGCCTGCGGTAATTTTGATGTGGCCATCACCGGCAAGGACTGGATGTTGGACCAGTTGTACCGCTTCCCCTCATCTCCGATCCAGGAGGTCCTGGACCTGGGTTTGGGCAAGGTCAGGCTGGTTGCAGTCGTGACCAACGAGACCCCGGCCAACACCATCGAAGAATTCCGGTCCCTGGTCCAATCCGGACGCTTTCCAAGAGTGCGGTTGGCCGCGGAGTACGTGAATATCGCCGACCGGTATGCCAGCGACCACCATCTGGTTGGATATCGGGTGATCCCGACCTGGGGAGCGACCGAAGCCTTCCTCCCCGAGGACGCCGATCTGCTCATAGAGAACACCCAGACCGGAGCCACCCTGGCCAAGAACAAGCTAAAGATTATTGACACCCTGTTTGAGTCTACGGCCAGGCTAATCGTGAACACCGAGAGTATGGCCGATCCGTCGAAGAGGGAATCCATTGAGTCCTTCAAAAGGGCTTTGGAGCCTGTAGTGAATGCCGGAATGACAGCAATATGAAGCGTCCCACGGATTTGTGCATACCACGCCTCGAACTCCGTGTTGGATGGCGCCGAATTAGGACGCTTATGGCGCACCTCGAACCCCGCCTATGGGGGTTTGGAGGCTGTAATGAAGGACACCAAAGCCCCGGCGATTCGACCAGGAAACAGATATGCGCATAATCAGCAACCTGGAAGAAGCCAGGTCCACAGTCTTGAAGCGCAAGACTCCAGGCCAGGCGATGCTGCCTCCGGCTCAGACCGAGCGCATGCGACAGGTCTTCGGGGAGTCCCTGACCCCGGACCAGGCTGTGGACCGGATTCTGGATGAGGTGCGGACCAGGGGCGACTCCGCGGTGCGAGAGTACTCTTTGCACTTCGAGGGCCAGCAGGTCGATGAGCTGGAGGTGCCGCGGTCGGAGATCGAGGCGGCTCTGGGCCAGATTCCCGCCGAGCTTCTGGACGCCCTGACCCTGGCTGCGGGCCGCATACGTGATTTCCACCAGCGCCAGGTTCCCCAGGACTGGTTCGACACCCGGCAGGGGATGGTGGGACAGATATTCCGCCCCCTGGACCGGGTAGGTATCTACGTCCCGGGAGGCACAGCCGCCTATCCTTCGACCGTCCTCATGACCGCCATTCCGGCCCGCGTTGCAGAGGTCGGGGAGGTGGTTGTAACCACGCCTCCCAGGTATGCCGGACCGGCCGTGCTCGCAGCCGCGGCCCTGGCCGGCGTGGACCGGCTCTTCAGGGTTGGAGGCGCCCAGGCCATCGGGGCGATGGCTTACGGTACTGAGAGCATCCCCAAGGTGGACAAGATCATGGGGCCGGGTGGGCTCTTCGTCCTTCTGGCTAAGAGGAAGGTCTATGGGCAGGTGGACGTTGACTGTCTGGCCGGTCCAACGGAGACCATGATACTGGCCGACGATTCCGCCAGCCCGGCCTGCTGCGCCGCTGATCTGCTTGCCCAGGCCGAGCACGATCCCCTGGCCTCGGCCATCCTTATAACGACCTCGACCCGCCAGGCCGAGGCGGTATCCCTGGAGGTAGAGCGTCAGCTATCTTCGCTGGCCCGGCGGGAAACGGCGGAACTGTCCCTCGAAAACAACGGTGGAGTAGTGATCGTGGACAGCCTCGCTCAAGGTCTGGAGTTGGCCAACGAGTATGCTCCGGAGCATCTCTGCCTGATGGTGGAGGAGCCCTGGGCCCTGGTGGGCCGTGTGCGCAACGCCGGCGCCATCTTCCTGGGCGAGGAATCCCATGAGACCCTCGGCGACTATGTGGCGGGGCCCAGCCACGTCATGCCCACGGGAGGCAGCGCCCGTTTTGCCTCGCCCCTGGTGGTGCGAGATTTCATCAAGGAGATAAGCGTCATAGCGCTGGGAACCGAGGCATCTCGGTCACTGGAGGGCGCGGCCCGCACTATCGCTCTGGCCGAGGGTCTGGATGGTCATGCCCGGGCCGTCGAGGCGCGATGGGCCCAAAGGAAAGGCGAGTCGAAGTAATGGCGTCAAAGAGAATCGACGATCTGATCCGGCCGGATGTATGGGGTATCAAGGAGTACATCCCCATCGAGCCTCCCGAGGTCCTGGGCAAGGCTGGCGGTGGGATACAGCAGCGCATCATCAAGTTGGACGGCAACGAGAATCCCTACGGCCCTTCGCCCAAGGTGGCGGAGGCCCTGCGGGCATGCTCCGGCTACCACTATTATCCCGACCCCGGCCAGCGGGAGCTACGGCGTCTTCTGGAAGGGTATGTCGGATTGGACGCTCGCTATATTCTGGCCGGCAGCGGAAGCGATGAGCTGATCGACCTACTGCTGCGGGCAGTGATCGGCCCGGGCGATAACATCGTTGATACTCCTCCCACCTTCGGCATGTACCGTTTCAGCACTGAAGTATGTGGTGGGCGGGTGATCGACGCGCCTCGAGACGGGACTTATCAGGTGATACCGGAAAAGGTCCTGGCAGCGGTCAATGATAGGACCAAGGTCATCTTCCTGGCCTCTCCGAACAACCCGACAGGTACCGGGCTCCCTCCGGGGTATCTAACCGAGTTCCTGAAGACGGGCGCCCTGGTAGTGGTCGACGAAGCCTACTTTGAGTTCAGCGGTAAGACCGTGGCCCAGGAGGTTCCCAACCACGAGAACCTGGTTGTGCTTCGCACCTTCAGTAAATGGGCCGGTCTGGCCGGGCTGAGGGTAGGATACGGTATTATGCAGGAGTCCCTGTCCCGTCACCTCTGGAAGATCAAGCCACCTTACAACGTGAACGTGGCCGCCCAGGTGGCTGTGCGGGCGTCTCTGGAGGACCTCCCGTATCTGAGGGCCAATGTCAAGAAGATCATAGGTGAACGGGAGAAGATGTATGGGGCGCTCCTGGATATGGACTTCATCAGTCCCTTCCCTTCTGAAGGCAACTTTGTCTTCTGCCAGTTGCGTCGCGGCAACGGGCTCGAGGTGCGCGATACACTGAGGAAGAAGGGCATCTTCGTGCGATACTTCGACAATCCTCTCATCCGCAACGCAGTGCGTATCAGCGTCGGGCTACCCGAGGAGAATGACATCCTTCTGGAAGCGCTGTTGGAGATTGGAAAAGGAATTTGAGGTATCGAACGGCCATCGAGAGAGAGGCGCGACCATGCCGAACCGGATAGCTTCTCAGAGGCGAGAGACCAAAGAGACCTCGGTTGTGGTGGAGCTCGACCTGGACGGCAAGGGTGAGGCCGTCGTTGAGACCGGCATCGGAATGTTCGATCATTTGTTGACCTTGCTGGCGCGCCACGGCGGATTCGACTTGAAGGTGGAGGCCAGGGGCGACGTGCATATCGACCCGCACCACACCGTCGAGGACGTGGCGATAGTGCTGGGGCGAACGCTTAATGAGGCGCTGGGTGAGCGCCGGGGCATAACCCGGATGAGCCATGCGATAGTCCCGTTCGATGAAGCCCTGGCCCTGGTGGCCGTGGACCTTTCAGGCCGTGGCTACGCGGTGATAGACGCTCCTTTTTCCTCCGACCGGGTGGGGGAGTTGCCCACCGACCTGGTGCCTCATTTCTTGCAGTCTTTCGCCATAGAGGGACGCCTGAACCTGCACGTGAGGCTCATGGCTGGCGCCAATGATCATCACCGTGCAGAGGTGATTATCAAGGCCCTGGCCCGGGCCCTGGGCCAGGCGGTTCGTATCGATCCTCGCCTGGAGGGGCGAGTGCCCAGCACCAAAGAGACGCTGGACGCCTAGTGAAGGTTCCCGCTGAGCCATTGCCAACCCGCCGAGACCTACAGACCGGCGCCTTGGGCGCCTCGGCGGGTCTTTCCCCTCATTCCCGTGGCCAAGAGGAATAGCCTCTGTTGTCGCAACGAGATCTTGCATCATCAGCGCGATCTTGCTCCGCCAGCCCAAAGCGCAATCATGAACCGCTCTATGCCAACCGTGATTGCCTGGCATGTTCGGGCGTTAGTAGTCGAAAGGGGTCCAACTATTGAGAAATGCTAGAATAGGTCTCGTACTGCTTCCACTTCTGTTTGCCATGCTGTTTTCGCTGGTAGCTTCCGCGGCGCCACCTCCTGCAAGCCCATCTCAAAGCCAGAGCCAGGGCCGCTTCGGAATTGTGGAGGCTTACGCTGCCCCTGCTCTGGCCCAGGCCTCCGGCGCCACCTGGGAGCGGCTGTTCTTCTGGTGGAACCAGATACAGCCCGCCAGTTCCCAGGACTGGAGGACCGATCAGATAATCAGCGACCATCAGATCGACGCCGAGCTTCAGCGTGGGATGACGCTGGTTGGACTTCTGGGCAACCCCCCTGCTTGGGCAACCCGCAACGGCTCTGTGCCCCTGAACCTCTCGGCCAACATAGCCGATCCCCAGAACTACTGGGCCGCCTTCGTCAAGGGTATGGTGAAGCGGTACGCCGGGCGAATAGACACCTGGATCATCTGGAACGAGCCTGATATCGACCCTGGTAATCCCTGGAGCACCTGGGCCGGCTCCGAGGAGGAGTACTATCAACTTCTGAAGTCCTCATACCTGGCGGCAAAGTCGGTGAACCCGGCCGCTCAGATCGTCTTCGGGGGAACCACCTTCTGGTCTGATACTATGAACGGCCGGAAGCTCTTCCTGGAGAGGGTCCTGGAAAGGGCCGTCCTTGATCCCTCTGCCAAAGACAACAAATTCTACTTCGACGCGGTCGACCTGCACATATACAGCCGGTCGCGCGACATGTATGACATCCCACTGTCCTATCGGGATGTGATGCGCCGCTACGGGATTGACAAGCCTATCTGGATAGGTGAGGCTAACGTGGTGCCATGGAACGATCCGGTGGCGCCGATGCCTCCTGGAGGCTACCGGGCCACCATGGATGAGCAGGCTGCGTTTGTCATCCAGGGATCGGCTATGGCCATGGCGGCGGGGGTCCAGCGAATCGGATTCTTCAAGATGATAGACGGTATGATGAACGACGGAGAGGCCTACGGGCTGGCCCGAAACGATGGCACGACCCGGCCGGCCTACGCCGCCTTCCAGACCGCGGCCCGCCTTTTCGCACCGTTTCCGCAGGCCCAATACGATGAAGAACTGGGCGTCGACAGGGTCATCATGGTCTCCGGCGACAAGCGGGTTACCGTGCTCTGGAACCCCGATCCCAATCCAAAGACCGTCAAGATACGGGCAATCGGAATCAATGCCACTCAATACGATAAGGCCGGGAAGACCACGCCCATGAAGGTTCCCGTGGCCATCGGCCAGAACTTCTATTCGTTCGAACTGGCGCCTGCCACGGCAAACGTGGCTGACATGCGTCCGGACCTCTACATCATCGGAGGGGATCCGGTCATACTGGTCGAAGAAGGGATTGGTCAGCCGATTCGGCTATCCCCGACCGAGGCATTCTATCCCATCACCGGCTACTCGGTTGGCGGAGGCTTTCAGAACTTCTTCAACAAGTGGGGTGGTGTGGCCATGTTCGGCTACCCCCGAAGCCAGGAGGTGATAGAGGGTGGACGAGCCGTGCAGTACTTCCAGAAGGCTCGCTTCGAATACTTTCCCGATCTCGCCGGCACGCCATATGAGGTCCAACTTGGTCTCCTGCAGCTTGACCTGGCGCGAAGCAAGGCTTTCCCCAAAGTTGAACCCTTCGAGAACACGTCTGACAGGGTCTACTTCGCCCAGACCGGACACTCGGTGCAGGGGGGATTCCTGAACTTCTTCAAGCAGCATGGTGGTGTTGATATCTTCGGCTACCCCATGTCCGAGGAAACGATCGACGGTAATCTCAGGATACAGTACTTCCAACGGACACGCTTGGAGTATCACGTGTCAGGGGGCTCCCAGGGCAACCTGGACATCGCGAACGTTGGAGACGAATACCTCGCCGCGCGCGTCCCAAGACCAGCGGCGTCCAACTAGCCCCGCCGGGGCTGGTCGCTAGCGTCATTCGTGGGGCTCCGGGTCCCCGGCGAACAGGCCCGAAGGAGACATGATGCCCGGGCGCGGGCTGCCTCCGCCTGGCCCGGGAGTGTTCCAACCACGTGGATCTGGATTCCGGGTCCCGGCCCGGACAGGGTTGCAGAGGCGGGCGCTGCGCCTGCCGGATTCCGCTCATTTCCTCCCACAAGGGAGTTGTCTTCGTCACGAGGAAGAAGGGGTTCCGAGTTCAACGGGGTAGTCAAGAAGGGGTGTCCCCTTCTTGGGGGGTCAATAGGGGTCTCCCCTATTCCTTCCCTCTCTTCTTTTCTCCCCGAAGGGGAGAAAAGAAGAGATTCCATCATTGGGCGGAAGCGCATTCCCTCTCCCCTCGTGAGAGGGTTAGGGTGAGGGCGTCCCGCCCAGGGCTGCGAGCCTACCTCAACCCTATGCTCTCCAGGAACCGCAGCATCTGAATGATCTGGTGGTCCCGCGTCTTCTGCAGCTCCTCCAGCGACTGACCCGAGTAGTCGTACCATCCCTTCCCCGTGAGGATTCCCAGCTCGCCGGCCTCTACTTTCTGCCTCAGAAATGGGGAGGGCTTGTAGATCGGGTGGCCGGTCTCCTGGTAGATATACTCCTGGGTCGCCAGAGAGGTCTTCTTGTTCACGGCCAGGTCGTGGGACTTGAGAGGGCCGTACATGGGGAGGCGCAGGGCGAAGCTCAGGCGGCAGGCGGTATCGATGTCCTCGATGCTGGCCACGCCGTCCTCGACGAGGGAGAGGGCGATGTTCACCAGGGCATGTTGGAAGCGGTTGATGATGAAGCCGGGCACATCCTTGGAGACCACGGGCACCCACCCCAGGCGCCGGATGAAGCCCACTGCCAGGTCGAGCGTCTCCTGGCTGGCGGTATCGGGACGCACAATCTCAACGATGGGCATGATATAGGGCGGATTGATCCAGTGTATGCCGATCACCTTGCCGGGCCGGTTGGTGGCGGAGGCTATCTCGCCGATGCGGAACGACGAGGTGTTGGTGGCCAGGACGGTCCCGGGCGGGGCCAGGGAGTCCATCCTCCTGAAGACCTCCTTCTTGAGCTCCATGTTCTCCGGCACCGCCTCCATCACCAGCGAGGCCCCTTTCAACGCTGCTGCCATGTCGGTGGTGGTCGTGATGCGTCCCAAGGCTTCCTGCCCCTCAGCCTCGGTCCAGACCTCGTTCTCCACCATGGCCGCGACGTAGGAGCGGGCGCGGGTCATGGACAGGTCCAGCGCCTCACGGCTCACGTCCACAAGGTCTACGGGCAGCGTGCGGGCGCATACCAGGGCGATACCGCTGCCCATCACCCCACCCCCGACGATGACCACCCGCTTCATATCCTCAGCCTGCATTGTCTGGTCCCCTTTCAAGCATTTGGCTAACGCTAGGTCCTGAAATACGCCGCCCGGACGCTCTTCTCGATGTCTTCGTGAAGGACTTCGTAGAGGTCCGGATGCTGGCTCTTGAAGTCATCTCTCATCCGCTTCACATCCTCCACTCGTGGAGCAAGCGTGGCGATCTTCTCGCAATCGGACTCGAAGACCTTGGGCAGGGTCCTCTTGCCCAGGAACGCGGCGGTCCCGGTCCGGGGCTGCTCCTCGAAATAGCCGGCCCCAGCGGCGTTCTCCATCGAGATCTGGATCAGAGCCGAGTAAGGCTCGATGGTGGTGGCGCCCACGACCCGGCTCACCACGTCCCGGACCGAGTTCTCTGAGGACTTGGGACGCAGGCTCTTGAGTATGGCCCCCTCCAGCCCCGGGCGCCGCCCGCCGGTCTCCCCGTCCAGCGCAACGTAGACCGTCTGGTGCTCGGAAAAAAGGTGTTTCTTCTTTCCAACGGTAAGTCCTATCACTTCCCTCAAGGCAAGGGAGAGGAAGGCGGTCGTCAACATCTCCCGGACCAGGGCGCTCAGATTGACCCTGGCGCTGGAGCAGGGGACCTCGAAGCCGTCCTCCTGAGGCTCGACGAAGGCATTCCCAAACATCATGATGATATCGCAATCGGTGATTCCCTGGTTCGGGGTTTCGGCGTCGGGGTTGTCCATGGTCGTGCCTCCCGCCCGTTTTCTTGGGGTCCGTGGAGCCGGTCCCATATGGACCGCCTGCAATCCATATACCACTGGCACAAAGGGATTGTCAAGGAGAAGTGGGCTCCCTTCAGTGATTGTTGGCGTTGACTTCAACATCACGCCCGAAGCACTATTGACTGGGAGTCGGCACGAAGAAGCTTGATGTCGGGCTCAAGGGTCCAGGTCGTGACCTGGGTAGATCACCACTATCTAGCTGGTCATCTCCGGTAGGCCCGGCTGCGATGCATGACTCGCAAGATCACCAAGTCAACGACGTGGTCTTCGTAGGTGAACCGGACACTTCAGTCCCCCACTCTCAATCGCCACTCCCGCTCTAGTCCGTGGAGACGCCTTACGTTCCCCTTATCTTCCTCTGCCAGCCGCTCAACCGCCTGAACAACTCTGGCCGCCACGGTCTTGTCCAGCTTGCGCAGGTCTCGTAGCGCGGCCTCGGTCCAAGTGATCCGCCAGGTCACAAACCGAACTCTCGCCTGACCTCATCGTGGCCCACCAGCCGTCCATCAGCCAACTCCGCTCGCGCCTCAGCTACTGCGGCACGCTCATCATCTGTCTCAGGTTCATCGTCCAAGGGCGCCTCCAACAAGGCTCGCAGGAATGGGTCGCCCATGTTCCGAAGGTACTCCAAGTACCGGCGGGCGGCGTCCATCTCACCCTTTGGCAGCTCTTCCACCAATCTGTGTGGTTGTTCTTTGGTCACCACGTCTCAGGACCTCCCTGCCTCAAAACCGATGCCCAAGTCTACCTCGCTTGCGAGACTCTCTGACCCGCCCGGCTCCTCGGATGCCGCTCAGGCGCCTGGTCAGACTAGACTTCCCGGCCAACATCATAAGGTCTAAAGGCCTGATGCGCAACGTGTTCCCCATCACCTGAGCTATATTCAACCTGGCCTGTCGTCACGGACGAGTCTTCTTCGAAGAAGCGGGGAAGAAGCGGGCTTTGCCCGCACCCGGAAACTGACACCGGACTCAAACCTAACTCAAACCTCAATCTAACCTTGCAACAACTTCAACTAGGACTGAACGGGCGAGATACAGCATCCAGGACCACCGGCTCTGCCGGACTAGCTGCCTACAACGCCGGTTCTGGCCCTCAGACCTTCCTCTATCCACAGCCGTCCGCGGGTTGGCGGCGCACACTGATCACGCGGGTTGCTGCACCGGCGTGATAATGCTCCCGATTTCCCATCCCTTGTCACCGCTCCCAAGCATTTCCACAATGGCTCTGAATCCGAGGTTGAGGAGAGCTATCTGCCCGATAACCCGGCGTCAGCATTGAGGCAGTTCCTCAAGTTCGTTAGGGAGAAACCGGTAGAATTCGGCGCCTGAAGTGACGCCGGCTGGATAGCCAGTCGCCGCTCTTCAGCTGGAGCGCGGTTCCTCGAAGCCCGCGGTTGTCTTCCACTGCCCGAACGCCGTCCTTGGGGTGGTGCACCCTTCGACGCCACTTGACTTCGGATATCCCATCTTCGCGTCCGTGCGGCCTGAGACGGGCCACCGGCCCGTCTCTAC
>ORJL010700837.1_pt1 | contig 12170 bp, 1 predicted proteins | sample 1779941 | NCBI WGS metagenome assembly ORJL01 (sample SAMEA104232317, study PRJEB22302) | groundwater metagenome | biome: forest; feature: aquifer; material: groundwater | place: USA | collected 2011-08-07 | depth 5.8 m
GTAGTCGTCAACATGTACAAAATGCTCCACCGCCTCTTGGGTGAGCCCATCACTTTGGAATGCCGCTACGCGCCCGACCTCCCGCTGATCGATGCGGACGCCGGGATGATCGAGCAGGTGATCATGAACCTTGCGGTCAACGCGCGGGATGCCATGCCAGGAGGCGGACGCCTGACCATCAACACCGCGGCTCGGGTGTTGTCGGAAAACGAGGCGTGGCGCAACCCCGACGCCAAGACGAGCCGATGGGTGAGCCTTGAAGTTGGCGACACCGGCTGCGGGATGGACGAAAACACACTCAAGCACGTCTTCGAGCCGTTCTTCACCACCAAGGCGGTGGGCAAAGGCACGGGCCTGGGCCTGGCCACCGTGTACGGCATCATCAAGCTACACCGCGGGTGGATCGACGTACGGAGTCAGGAGGGACGCGGCACGCAGTTCAACGTCTGCCTCCCAATCTCCGCCGCTCCACATTCCGCCGACGTCGCGCCGCCCGAGGAGCCTGAGGTGCGGGGAGGCAAGGAGTCAATCCTGCTTGTCGAGGACGAGCGGGAGGTGCGAATCCTGGCCAGGACATGCCTCAGGCGTTTTGGCTATCGGGTGGTTGAGGCGGCTCATGGGCTGGAGGCCCTACAGCTCTGGAACGAGGAGAACGGCCGCGTGGATCTCCTCCTCACCGACATGGTCATGCCCGGGGGAATCTCGGGACGCGAGCTGGCTATCCGGCTCAAGGCTCAAGCGCCCGGGCTCAAAGTAATCTACGCCACCGGCTACAGCTTGGACGTCGTTGGGGGCGGTCTCAGCCTGGTGGAGGGCCGGAACTACATCCCCAAACCCTACGACCCACAGACTCTGGCCAAGACCGTGCGAGCATGTCTGGATGCGAGCTAGGGGCGGAGCACGACGCGATAAAAGCGCTTTGGCGGACGCTCGACCGTCGAGTCCGTAAAGGTCGCAACGTCGCCGTCAACCGTGACCCGAGCCAGGCTCTGCCAGAGACTCTCATCCAAGTCGTTTTTGAACTGGACCTCATAGATCCATCCAGGCGCGGAGGACCAGGCGACTACCGGGAAACCCTCCACCGTAAAGTGGCAGTCCAGAACTGGAGGACGGTCATCCGAGGCAACTCGGTTCCGCGCGCCGGGCGTGGGCGCGAGCGATGCCCGCACCGAGTCGGTCAGCCCGTCCGGCAAACGTCCGACCGTTGAGCTGGCCGGGCCGACCACACCCGCCATGTAATCCACCACGGCAGGCTGCGAGTTCTGCACTCGACAGAGGGCCACAGACCATGGCACCCCTTCGGTGGATGGCAAACGAAAGTTGGTATGCATCTCGCCGCTGGTCGTCTGGGCGGGTTCGCCGTCGGCGAAGAGGACGACGTACGCGCCCGATGGAACGATCCGCCCGGCCGGAAGGGCCCATTTCTGGAGCCGGGTGTAATCGTCAGTCAGGAACAGCCCGTCCAGCGCGACGTCGCTCTGGCCGCTGTTGAAGAGTTCGACCCACGGGTCATTCGCCCCGGTCACATCGGCCAGACCCGGTGTGCCCCGAGCCGCGACCTCATTGATGCGGAGGGCCGGAAACTCGGGCAGCGATGTTGCCACGTTGTTGGGCGCGCCTGGGGTAAACCCGATCATCGAACCGCCTTCGATGTCGAGGGAGCAGCCCATGACGATATCACTGCTCCCGCTGTTTTGCTGCAAAGCCACGACGCTCAGGACGTTTTCACCCGCCAAAAGCGCATCAGCCGGGAGAATGACCGGACCGGAGACGGCGGCATTGCCCACAACGGTATTGGCGACGGTGTTTGTGGTCAGGAGACCTGGATCCACATTGAAGCGGAATAGCTCGCGTCCGTTGAGAAAAAAGATCGCGCCGTCGTCAATGATTGTGGTCAGGCTCAGGGAGGCGCCGACCGGGACCGAGGGCAGGGTGAAGCGCGTCCGGAAGTAATAGGCCATCCGCCCCAGCGTGAGCGCGGTATTCTTGGGGGCCGGCAGGGCGGACTCCTCCCAATAGAGGAGCCCGCGGCCCTGGGGCCATGCGGAATCGTCATAGGTTGCCTCGGTCCAGGCAGTGCCGGGAAGCCAACCGCTCTGATAGTAGCGCCATTGGTTGGTCATCACTACGGGGTGGCGCGGTCCGGCATAGACAGCAGTGGCAGACCAGTTCCCAACGCGGTCGTTGTCTCTCCAGGCATCGATGAGTTGGAGAGACGCCCCGCCCTCGTTGGCGGCGGGGGGCCATGGGGAGTCGTCCCCGAATGTCACCGTGTCGTAGATCTCAGGAGGCTCGACTCCGCTCCCTGGACGAAACAGTTTCACCGTGTTGCTGGAGCCGAGTCTGCCGCTCCAACGACCCGCGATGCTGAGGTTCGTCCCGTAGGCTCCACCGAAGGCAGCGGGCTCCTGAACCACGCAAAACAGGCCGCGCGGAGCGAGGGTTGAGCCGGGCGGAAACGTGAAGCTGAAATCGCCGCCCGCCAGCACGAGGCCGGAGAGGTTTTGCGTGGTGTTGGAGGAGGCGTTGAGCAGTTCGATGTATTCCGAGTTGGTCGTGGGCGGGCGATACATGATTTCATTGATGACCACGCGAAAGCGCGGATGAACCGCTACATCGAAGGTTCGAGAGTCCGAGAGGCCTCCTGCCCCGTCGTCAGTGACGCGAACGGTGATCCGATTTGTGCTACCACCCTGGTCCGCGGCGGTGATCCACGTGAACTGGCCGGAATCGCTCCGGATGACCGCGCCCGCGGGCGCGCCTTGATCGAGGCTGAACCGAAGGCTCTGAGCGGGCAGATCGGCATCCGTGGCGGAGGCGGTGAAGGCGGCAGTGTCCCCTTCGAGGACGGACAGGTCCGGGATGGGCGCAAGGACGGGCGCCTGGTTCACCTCGCGCACCGCCACGCTGAAGGTGGATGCGCTGCTGAGGTTGGGAGGAGCGGACTCCGTTGCGCGAACGACGAAGATGGCGTTGGTGGGCCCCTGCGCTTCGGTGGGAGTCCAGGTAATCACGCCCGTGGTGGGGCTCACCCGGGCGCCGTCGGGCGCCAGGTCGAAGCTGTAAACGATCGTGCTGGGCGGGTCATCGGGATCGACGGCTCTCACGGTGAGAGTCATTGTGGAGAGTTCATCGATGGTCTGCGGCTGGATGGCCGCCAGATCGGGCGGATTGTTTACTTCCGGCACCATCACCTTGAAGCGCTTGGAATCGCTCAGGGCTGGAGAGCCGCTGTCTGTCACTTGCACTGTAATGGTGTATTCCCCGGGTCCCTGCGGCTCACTGGGCCTCCATGTAAGGAGCCCGTTGGTGGGGTTGATTTCCATGCCCAAGGGGCTGCCGGGGTCGAGGCTGAACACGAGTGAGCCCGCCGGCAAGTCAGGATCGGTGGCCGCAATCGGGATCGTGAGAAGAGATCCCTCGGGCGCAATCTGATCGTCAATCGCCGCCAACACGGGCGGGCGGTTCACCTCGCTGACGGTCACGGTGATCCGTTCACTGGCAGTCCGGGCAGGCACCCCGCTGTCGGTCACGCGAACTGCAAAGCTGTAGTTCCCAGGCCCCTGCGCCTCGGAAGGCGTCCATGTGAACTCGCCGGTCTGTTCATCGATGCTCGCTCCGGCGGGCGCATCCGGGCCCAGGCTGAAGGTCAACGTTTGATCCGCATCCACGTCGGTTGCGCGCGCGGTAAAGTCGAGGCGCGTCTGCTCGGCAACCGTCTTGTTGCCGATGGCGTTCAGGACGGGCGGTGTATTGCCGCCAGCAAGCAGATTCGCGACGCGGGGCGTGGGGATAACCATGGCGACCATGGGAGGCTCGCCACCGTCCGGATAGCAACCCATGCTGACATCGTCGGTCTGCTGGGCGAAGGAAACGCTATCGACCCGGCTGTGGTCCGGTGCAAAGAGGCCAAGCTCCTCGCCGGCGCTCGCCAGCTTGAAGTTGACGTGCAGATCGTCGCCGGGCGTATATGAGGCGGTCTTCTGGTCAGCCCACACCAAGAGGAAACCGCCCGCGGGGATGATGACCCCGGCCGGGATGGTGGCCTTGGTGATGTTGGTCAAGGTGTCGGTGAGGTAGTAACCGCTGAGATCCACAGGGAGAAGGTCCCCGTTGTAGAGTTCGAACCAATCGTCGGAACCGCCATCGAGAGGATTGGCCAGGGTCTTGGTGTTCCCTGCCATGAACTCGTTGATGCGCACCTGAATGGGCGGCGAGGTGGGATCATTTCCGCCATTGGGGGTCGCCACCTGAAAGAAACGGCGCTTGCGCGGCTCGCCATCCGGGTACGAGCCGTAGCTGCGGTCCGGAGACAGTTGCCCGTACTCGAGGTAGTCCATGACCGCAGGCGCATCCGCGGAACCCTGCGTCCGCACCAGGGCCACGATCCCGGTGGACGGGTTCAGGCGGAAGCTCGTGTGCGGGGTGGCGGCGGTGGATTCGCCCGTCTCGCCATCCGCCCAAAGGACCAGGAACCCTTTGGGGCCGATGGTGGCGCCCGCGGGGAACCGCCACTGCGTCAGGTTCGTAAAACGATCCGTCAGGTAGAAGGGCGCAAGGTCAATCGCCGTGGTGCCAGCGTTGTAGAGCTCGATCCACGGGACCCGATGTCCCTGCGGGTCGGCCAGTCCCGTGACGTTGTTGGGCAGCACTTCGTTGATCCAAAGCAACGGGAACGGCTGGAGGCTCTGTCGGACGCTGTTGGCGCGGCCAGGGGTGACCCGATTCACGTCATTGGTGGCGGTGGATGCCCAGTTGCCAACACGATAGACGTCACGGCTGGCATCCACGAGCTGAAGAGACGGCCCCATTCCGGCGGCGTTCGTGGGCCAGGGCGCGCGGTTATCGTAGCGAACATCGCTGATGAGGATGGACTCGTTCGCCAAGGCGCCGGGTTTCATCAGGGCAAGATGCTCGCCCCCGTTATCCAGAGAGCCCGGAAACTCGTCAAAGACCGGGATGATCGCCCCATACGCCGCGGCGAAGGCGCCGCGGTCGCGGGCCAGGATGAGGTAGGAGTTGGGAGGGATGATCGCGCCTTCGGTGAACGTGTAGCCGAGCCCTTCCATCCAGAAGCTGGATAGGTCGAAAGGAGTGGTAGTGGACCGGTTAAAGAGTTCCACGAAGGACGCCCTGGGTTCGACGGGATCGTAATGGATCTCGTTGATAACGACGTAATCCTGGGGCTGCTGGACGGCGCCGGCGTAGGTGACCGTGATGGTGTCAGTAGCGCCCGGCACCATTTTGCCCAATCGGTCCTTGCCGGTCAGGCTGAAAGCATTGGTGGCCTGGGTAAGAGGCACGACAAGCTGGAATCGGTTCTGGTCTGTCCAGGAGACCGGGTAAGGAACGCCGTTGACCTCGATGGCAGCCACAGCAAACGGCGCGGTGCCAGCGAGGATTGCAGTGGGGGTCGTCGAGCGGAAGTCGATTCCGCCGCTGGTGGTGATGGCTAACTGGGCGGCGTCAGCGGCTTTGATTTGGCTGAGGAGATAGGTCCGGCGCTGGTTGATGTAGGTGTAGATGCCTCCGACATCCGAGATGCCTTGTATCCCGTTCTTGAGCAACATCGCCCGCCGGGCATCGATCTGCGGCCTGTAGTTGTCCGGGAGCATCGGACCGTTGACGGCATCGATGAACGCGCGCCAGAGCATCCGACGGAAAGCGGGCGTGTTGTACATGCGCAAGATAACCGGGTCCTGGTCGAACCGAACAGGGTCGTTACTGCCGTTGCCGATGCCTAAAACGAAGTCAATGTCCCAGGGCATGATGACCCAACGGAGGCCTGGCTGCTTGTAGAGGAACATGTTCTGCCCCACCGAGAAGCTCCACGAATCCCAATTGCCAAGAACCCGATGGTAGGCGAACACGCGCATCCATTCCTCGATATCCGCCAGGTTGAGCACCTTGTTGACATAGTTGGTCGAGGTGTCGTTGGCGGCGCCTACCAGGTCGAAAATGTTGGTGTAGTTGTTCGCAGTGCCGTCGTTCGAGCGGCGTTGATAGTTCCAACGGTAACGGCCCAGCTTGAGAGCATCGCCCGTGGTGGTGAACTTCTCGAGGGTGGCGCTGGTGGCGCCGAAGTTAAGATTATCATCCTGGAACTCGAACCAGACAGCCACCTTGTACAGGTCTCCTCCGGCAACTTCCGGAAACCACCTTTCGGCATACTGTCGGTTCGGTTGTTCAAGATCTTCCGAGACGTTTTGATGCGGCGTTCCATTGCGGTAAACCAGAATATAACGGCTGTGGAGATAGGAGATACCCATCTCCTGGGCAATCCAGGCCGAGACCTGGCCGCGCAAACCGGTCTCTTCGCTGCCGCCGTTACCCGTCGAGGCCAGAACATGGTCGGTCACGCCGAAAAGCATATCGTCCTGCGGCACGGTCACAGCATAATCGCCGCCGCCGGCGTGATACGGGCTGCCTTTATCCCGAAAGCCCGCGTTATAGATCACGCGCTGGTTCCCATAGACCAGCGTCGCGTCGCGCCAGGTATTGTTGAGCGCATTGTTGCGGGCGGCATCGGTGGCGGCGGTGTTCCAGAGATGATAATGACCGAAGGTGCCGGAGGGCACCGGATCACCCCAGCGCACGTGGCATTCCTGGGCGGGCGCGCCGGCGGGGAAAATAGTCGTGGCGGGTGTCGCGGCGGCGTCTGTGGCCTCGATTCGGAAGGCGACGACCACCGTATCGCTCCGCCCCGGGATGAGGGCCGAGTAGATGCCGTCGCCCGCCACCAGATCACCGCTCGCGCCGTCGTCGCGCAGGGTCACATTGCTGAGGGTGGCACTCGGGTCGGCCCGCCAGCGCAATCGGAGACTCCCGATGTTGTCGGGATCAGAGACGCGGCAGGTCACGAGCACAGGCTGTCCAGCGCGAGGCAGCGCCGGGCTGTGGTTGACATCGAAAATGGCAGGGCCGGCGTTGTTCACGCGGCGACTGTTCGCCTCGCCGGGAGTGCCCAGATTCCTGGGCACTTCCATGCGAGCGGGCATTTCGATCCACGCGCCCCGGGAGCGGAAGAGCACTTCCGGCCAGCCAGCCAGCCATCGAACCTTCGCGGTGATGGTGGCCGTGTTGCCGGATGCAAGGCCCGCAGCCAGGGTAGTACGAATGCTGTTGACACCCGTGTCACCGTCTCCCTGGCCGCGAACGTGGAGACATCTCGTTCCCGTGGCCGCGCCTGTCGTGTCCACGGTGGATTCACTGTGGTTGCCAAAGAACTTCCAGGCCCCCACACCCAATTCGAACCCGCCGTTGGTCAAAAGGTTCACCCCGGCGACCTTGAAGACCCCCACGTCGTCCACCAGGCACTCACCCATACCCTGCATGGAAATGTGCAGGCGGTTGGCGGCAAAACCACCCTGACCATTGTCAAGAGTGCCGGTGAAGGAAACCGTCGTCCAGGCGGCTTTCCCGGTTTCATCGCTGTCCGCCCAATTGGAAGGCCGTAGCGGGTCGGCGTTGGGATCAATAAGTTCCAGGCTCGATCCGCCGCCGTCCGACCACTTGCCCCAGCGCCCGCCGGCGCTGTACGAGACTTCGTCAACAACAATAGGAATGGTGTGGGTCACGACATCGCCCAGATCGTTCGTGCTGATAATCCTGTCGGGCTTCGCCAACGTGATGCGATCGCCGCTGTTCCTCAAAGTCCCGCTGTAGTCACCCACCGTATTGGTCATGTTCAGATGGGGATAGTTGGCCAGCAAACGCGCCACGCTCTTGGCCACCACAAGGTAGCCGCCAGGGGAGAGGCGGTTTCCATTAGGAATTCTGAAGTTGATCCCCGATGTGAACCGCCAATCGGAAAGGTCCACTTCATTGGTGCTCCGGTTGTAGAGTTCCACGTACTCATCCTCGCTTTCCCCCGAGATCGGGCTGTACATGATCTCGTTGATGACGACTTCCTCGATGCGCCACGGTGCGTTCGGCGCGCCGGGCGTAGGACTCGTCAAGCGGCGGATGGTCGGGCTCCCATCCGGGGAGCGTCCGGAGGCCACCCCATTTTCCTGCCCACCGAACCTGATGGCATCGAGCACGCGCGTCGCGTTCGAGTCCACCAGGAAGAGAGTCTCGCCTGCGGCGTCCAGGGAGAAGCCGAGCTGGTTCTGGTCGAACGAAAGAAATCCTCGGGCCGGGATGGTCGTCTTGTCAGGGATGCGGAACTTGTTCGTGGCAATGTCGTCGCTCAGCCAGCAGCCGGAGAGATCCACGTCACTGTTCGAGTGGTTATAAAGCTCGATGTAATCCAACTGAGGATCATCGGTATGCGCGAGGAACTCGTTGATGACGACGTTGCGCTGAGAGACCGGATAGAAGGTCTCCTGGCGCCCGGGCGAACCACCAATCCGCTCGCTGGCGGCCCACGCGCGCGGATCATCCTCACCGTAGCTGGGACGGGCGAGCACCAGCGAATGGCCTTTGCCGTCCGCCTCGACCGGCCAGGGAGGGTCACTCGAGTAATTCACCTCGAGACGGATCGCATCCGCATTGTTGCGAAGCCGGAGGGTGCCGCTGCTCTTGGAAAGTGAGTTGGTGTAGGGGCCAAGCACGTTCGAAAGCCCGCAGACGGCAGCCAAGTCGCCCGGCGCGGCGGCCACCACTACAAAATCACCCGCGGCGAGCTTGAAACCATCCGGGAAGCGGTAGTCGATGTCACCGCTGAGGCGCCAATGGGTCAGGTCCTCGAAGATGGCCCCGGCGTTGTAGATCTCGACGTAAGCAAGATCCTTCTGGTCGTCGCGCGCCCTCGGATGATACATGATCTCGCTGAAAACCAGGCAAGTGGCACGACTGGAGGGGCCCAGAGGCTCGGTGGTGGGCGTAAAAAACCCAGTGACCTGACTCACAGTGGGGCGAATGTCGCGAAACTGGACAGCAGTGGCTACGCTGGGGTTGGCACCCGTTGCGGCGAACCCGAAATAAAGGACGCCGGTGAGACCAGGCAATGTCCTGGAGCCGAGCTGGACCCAGGTCTGGCCGTCCAGACTCGCGTAGCCTGTGAATGCGGTGCCTAAACGGCGAAGGCGAAGCCAGGTCTCGGGGTAGTTCACAGGCATGCCTCCGGGCGGCGCGGCCAAACTAGCGGCGGCGCCCACCGTATCGCGCGCTTCGAAAAAGCAGCCCATCTGGAGCGAGGAGGCGAAGACCGCCGCGAAGCGCGCGTTGGCGTTGAGCGTCTCGCGCGCCATGAGCCCGCCCCGCGCGTAGGGATCGGTCACGCTTAACCCGGCGACCTTGACCTGAACATCGAAATCGCCCGAGCGCGTTTGATAGGCGAAATGGAACTGGTCGCTGACACCTCCGATGTCTGTCCCCCCGCCAGTGACGTCGAACCCTCCAGGCACGGACACCGAGGAGCCGGAGAGGGCAGGCCCGCCGATATCCAAAGGCGCGTATTCAACGGCGGTGAACTGGAGGGTGGAACCGGGCTGGATCGGGTTCGGATTAAGGGCACGGTCGGTGACCTTGCTGACAGTGAGGGTGTAGGCGGTCCCGAAACTGAGGCTATCGGTGGCGAGCAGGACCGTCCGGGCGTCCGCACCCATGCTGACGGACGTGACGCCAATACCGTGATCGAGGCCGTAGTTGGCGGCGTTGGTCGCCTCGGGCAAGGCGACCGCCTCGCTAAAAATGAGTCGCACGGTTGAACGGCCAAAGTTGAGCGCCGAAACAAGTCTCGGCGGGGTCGTGTCCGGCACGACCGTGAGGAGGGCCTCGGTTGAGTTTGTAAAACCGATGCGGTTCGTCAACAGGACGCTGAACCGCGCCCCATTATCGAGTAACGTGACCGGGCCGTAGAGGAGGGTGGCGGTATCCGAATTCGGGATATAAGTATCGTAACGGCGCCATTTGAACGTGACGGGGGCGGCATTCTTCACCTTCACCACGAACGTCGCCAGTTGCCCTTCGATGGCGGTTGTGTTGGTGGGTTGCTGTCCGATCAGGGGCGCGGTAAATGCCGTGCCCCAGGGAAGAAGGTAGGTGGCGGGTATGGGCGCCTCGTCCATCTTGTCGGGCCGCAGCCAGCGCACCGCCAGGTTATCCCCTCCCCCGCCTTCCTTCATCAGGGCCGCGATGTAGTAGGCTTTGTTGGCCTCAAGATGGATGGGCGCGGATTGCTGATTCGGCTCCTTACCCCATTCGCGGGACGACGTCCAACTGTTCACCGAAGCGATCAGACGCTGTTTGACCGGGTCCTCGTCGGTGCTCAGCCAGAGCCCGCCGTTATCGTCACTGGCAATCCAAAAGGTGTAGTCGCCGTCGAGCGGTGGGATGACGTAGCCGTGCATCCGCTGCCCGTAATTCTCATCGACGTCGGTGGGCGCCTCGAAGAAATCGGTAACGTAGTTGGTCAAGGAGGGGCTGTTCGGATAGGCGGGCGAGTTGGTAAGATCCGAGAGGGAGGTGCCGCCGATATTGGAAAACACCTCGCGCAGAAGCGAGCCCGCCTCGATGGCTGGCGTTCCGAAGATCAGCGCAACGAGGGTCAGTAGGGCGCACGAACGCCGAATGCGGGATGGAGCCAATGGCCACCCGAAGACGGACGGGCCGAGGCGGAGCGCCGAGGAAGACCGAAAAAAACGCATAGTGTCTATGATCAATCGGGCCAAAGCAGACACGGCCCCGACCGAAGTCGAGGCGATCCGCACGACAACAGGAGTAATATCGGCAAGCATCGCCTGCGACCCTATCAAGTCGTGTGTCCGAAAACATAGCATTATCCAGACCAGTCACCAGAAATTCGACAAACTGAGGATGAAACAGCCCTTGTCACATTTGGATTGAGATTTTCGGGCGCCGGCCTAAAAGAAAGGGACCAAATCAATCCGCATTTTCTATGAAGCTCGCCGTCTCGCCGTCTCGCCGCCTCGCCGTCTCCCTCTCCCGTCGGCTGCCTTCTCGCGTCTCTCCGTCCCGAGAGGGTCGGGAGGACTCCCGGAGTGGAAGATTTCCATTCGTGTATCTGCTCGCGGTTCTTTGCCTGTGCTCGGCCGCCCCGTGCACGATGGCCAAGTCCCCCGAAGTGAAGGCCTTTCGTGGTCGGATCGACATCCCCACTTACCCATGGCAGACCGCTGTCAAACACCCTTACTTCCGGGGCTCGGACGGGGTGAATATCTATCCCTACCCGATGATGGATAACCTCAGCCGCACGCGGGAACCCCGCACGTGGCAGACGGTCGTGCTCGAGAACGACTGTTTGCGGGTGACATTCCTGCCCGAGCTGGGCGGCAGGATCTATGAGGTCTTCGACAAAACGTCAGGCCAGCAGGTCTTCTACGTCAATCACGTGGTGAAGCCGGGGTTGATCGGCCAATGTGGCGCGTGGATCTCCGGCGGCATCGAGTTCAATACCGGCCCGGCGGGGCATACGGTCAGCGCCGTCCAACCTGTGGATGTGCTGATCCTGCCCGCCGCCTTGGACGGCTCGCGTTCGGTGGCGGTGGGGGAGCGTGAGCGGATCTACGGCACCCAGTGGACGGTCGTGGTGACCCTCCGTCCGGGACGCTCGTTCCTTGAGGAAACCATCCGAATCTACAACCTCACCGAAACGATCCGCCCCTACTACTTCTGGAACTGCACCGCCGTACCGAACCCACCCGGGTTCCGTTTCATCTATCCAATGACCTTGGGCACGGACCATGCCGGCACGACCTTCTACAAGTGGCCTCTTTCCGACGGCAAAGACCTGAGCCGGGGCACGAATTACCAGGATGCTTCCTCCATATTCGCCTACCAATGCGACCAGGACTTCTTCGGCTCCTATGACGACGGGGCGGATCGTGGTGTGGTCTCCTATGCGAACCATTACCAGGTTCCCGGCAAGAAGGCGTGGACCTGGGGCCATGGGAGCTTCGGCACCATGCATCAAATGGACCTCACCGACGCGGACGGCCCCTATAACGAAGTCCAAACGGGCCCGCTCTTCACCCAGGCCGACGTAGGACGTTTGGAGCCCCTGGAAGCGGTCGCGTGGCAGGAGTGGTGGTATCCCGTGCGCGGCATCGGAGGGTTCACGTTTGCCAATCGCGATGTGGCGGCGAACGCGACCCTCGGTGGCGGAGGGCTCCGCCTGCGAATGATCGGCTCCGGCACGTGGAATCCCGTCTTGGTCCGCGTGAGTCGCGGAGGGATACAGGTCGCGGGCGCCCGGTGCGCGCTGA
>ORJL011195394.1_pt1 | contig 12169 bp, 13 predicted proteins | sample 1779941 | NCBI WGS metagenome assembly ORJL01 (sample SAMEA104232317, study PRJEB22302) | groundwater metagenome | biome: forest; feature: aquifer; material: groundwater | place: USA | collected 2011-08-07 | depth 5.8 m
ACCAAAGTGAAGGGCAATGCCATAAGCGCGGAAGACTTGCGCAAGCACAAACTTAGAAAAGGCGAAATCATCTTGCTCAAGACGAAGAACTCGCTTCGCGGCTTCAAGAAATTCACTTTCAACTACGTTTACCTCGACGAGAGCGGCGCGGAGTATTGCGCCAATAGCAAAATCAGAACCATTGGCATAGACTACTTGAGCGTGCAGAAGCCCAACTCCGGCAACTACCGAGTGCACGAGCTCTTGCTTGACAATAAAATCACGATTTTTGAGGGCCTCGACTTGAGCAAAGTCAAGGCAGGCGGCTACTTTTTCGCCGGCCTGCCGCTCAACGTCGTCGGTGCAGAGGGCGCGCCGGCAAGGTGCGTGCTGGCGGAGTTCTAGAGGGCAAGCGCAGCTTTTTATTGAGTGGTCTGAAAAGTTCTTGTGGCCCTTTTTAGGAACGTCAAAATACGCCGCAGTGCCGTGCAGCAGGTTGCAGAGGCGATGCGCGCCGACGGCAGGATAAGCGAAGACCGCTTCAGCCGGCTTCTGTCGAAAATTCCCACTAGGGAGGCCGTTGACGCCGCCAAGGTCGTTGGCGCGGCCAAGCGCATACTGCCGAAGGGCACTGCAGACGAATTCAGGCAATTCCTTGGGGAGACGACTGGCACGCGCATTAGCCCGGGCTTTTCAGTTAGACTACCCAGGCGGCGCCAGCCAGTAAATCTCGACGAGTCGCCCCTGTTCAAAGGAAGCTGGCATACGGACCTGAAGTACAGCCTGGAAGACCATCCGCAAGCGGCAAGCATAGTCTCAAAACTCGAGGAAATCCAGAAGCGGGTCGTTGATAACGAGGGGTATTTCTCCATAGGCGAAATGGACTCGATGCTCGGCAAAGGGGACAAAAAGTTTGAGTCGCCGGGCAAAGCTGACGAAGAAACGCTTGTGGAACGCGTCGACGCGCTGCACGCTTTTGCGCACAAGGACCAATTGCGGCCAAATTTCGTCACCCACGCCATGAGAATCAAGTCGGTGCAGGCAGTCGAGCACTTCCTCAGGGTCACGGACCTCAAACCCGAAAACTATGGCCCCCTCTGGGCAGTTCTAAGCAACTGCAAAACGCCCGCCCAAGTCTTGCAGGCGGCAAGCCGGATTGCAGGAGCGAAAGGCATAAGCCACGGATTGCTCGATTTTGCCGTGAAAAACGCCAGGTGGTCCGACGAGGACGGCCACGAGCACTTCGGGCAGTTGTTGGACTTCGCTGGCCGGTACTCGCGCGAGAAGGACAAGACTCAGTTCCTGCTTGCAAACATCGATGCCTTGCGGGCGAGTGTCAATCAAAACGGTTATCGCGACAACCTCGACAGCGTCAGGCACTTTTTCGCTGTTGAAGGCGCGCCCAAGGTGCTCAGTGAAGGCGAGATGAAAGACGGCTTGGCCTACAATTTTGGCGGCACAACCGCTTTTTTTGATGAATTGAAGGCCAGGCTCGAAAAGAAGGCTGCTTTTGAAAGGGAACTCGGTAAAATCCATGAAAAGTCGAAAGAGGAATTCACCCGGCTTTCCGAAAAAACTTTCCAAGCACGGGGAATGCCCCTTACTGCCCCGCGTTTTGCCGAGCTATCGCGCTTGAGGAAACTGTTTGCCAATGGCGAGACGCGAGCGCTCGAGGCGGTGGTTGAAAAAGCGAATTGGATAGTCTCCGACCCGGCTAAGGAAGTCGAACGCATGAGGCTGGACTTTGACAAGGCAATTGCGCTGCCGCTGCTTTCAGTAAGTGTCGATGACGGGACTTTTAGGGAAAACAGCCGGGCCGTCGAGGAATTCTTCTTGAACCCGGCAACAATTGAAACTTACGAGCACCCGACCCTATTCCACAGCTCAATCATGCATTACGGCCACGCAAACATCGGCTTGGAAAAAGAAAGTTACTACTCGCAGATGTCCCAAGAAGAGCGTGTCGTACGCCAAGTGTGCGCGGCGAGGCACTACGAAAGTTTTGCAGATTACCTTAACGAATCACTGCCACTAACGGATGGCCGTGCACTGGAAGGAGATTATTTAACTCGAAAAGTAGTCTCGGCTGTTGCGGCCTCCCACAATCCATCCGCAACTTCCGGAGTGCTGAAAGAAGGACTGCAGGAAATAATCGCGCTTCACCAGAACTACCAAACTATCCTAGAGCAGGCAGTCAAAGATGCCGTGGGCAATGGATTCAACAACCGGCCGGAATTCGAGGAGCGCGTCATGAGCGCCCTGCCAAAAAGACTGGATGAGAAGACGGCCAGAAAATTGCACGAAATGATTAGGGAAACCAGTGCGCAAATGCCCTGGCATGAGGCGAGCGGATGATAAGCGCGGAAACAGCACTCCAGACCATGAGGAAGGTAGTCCAAAGGACGGCTCTAATCGCTGCCCGAACCCACTTGGAAGTCATGAGCGGGGCAGTAAGGGAAAGCGGATCCCTCGGCCAAGAGGAGCACCTCAAACAGCTTGCGCTCAAGCAGCCCCTGGCCATCAAGTGGCTTGCGGGCAGCGCCCGGGAAGACCGGACCATCGGGCCGGAAGTCGTCCAGCACTGGTTCTCGCACATAACGCAAGTCAACAAATCAACTGCAGAGGCGGCGGAATTGACTGCCAAAGCCGTCCAAGCGTACGGCTCTGTGCGGGACGTTGCAGTGGCAGGACAACAACAACAAATCGCCAAAAACCTCCTCGTCCGCGTGCCGCACGACAAGATAGTGAGCATCCTAAGCCGGCACGGGTTTCCGACAAAGGAAGCGATTGAACGGGGTTCGCCGGATGCTGCAACGGCAGACGACATCGCCCAAATCCGCGGGAAGACCCTTCTCCTGGAACGGCTCCGCAAAAGCAAAGCCACCCAAGAAAATTTGCGCGCGGCAAGCGGGTTCTTGTGGACCAAGGAACGCCTTGATTACGTTGCCCAGGCGCCGAAGCAGGTTACTGACGGGGAACTCGCGGAGAAACTGAACGAAAAGACGGCGCTGCCGTACCTGCCGCACTTCGCCCTGCTTCCCGCAATGCTGGTGACGACCAACGACCGCAACCTTACGGACTTGAGGAAAATCTTTGCGAAAAAGGAAGTCAGGCGGACAGAGCAAACGCAGTACATTTTTGCCAGGCTCCTGCACTCGCTGGCAGAATACTCGCCTGAAAGCAGCGAGCCGGTCCTGCGCAGGCTGACGGACATCCTGTTGCCGCTTTCCGGCAGCGAGATAAAGGAAGCGAGAAAGCCCATGGCCGCAACCGCCGCGCTCCTCGACTTCAAGGACCCGGCAACCATGGCCAACCTGCAAAGGGCACTCGAAGACGACACCATGAACACGCACGAGGAGCTTCATGATTTCGCAAAAAGCGAGGCCCTCAGGATAGTTGCCGACAAGCTAGACTTGACTCCGGAACTGCGCCAAGAACACGGCGTCACCGATGACCACCTGATTGAGTGGCTTGGCTCCAGGACGTACAACGCAATCGTGGCACTGGCGGCCGGCTACAAGCAAAGCGGAGGGAGCCCGGGCAGCCGGCGAAGCGAGAGCGTTCGGAGCATGGAGCTGCTTTCGGAAATTGCGTTGCACGTCATCAAGGGCAGGGAAGACTTCCTGCGCTGGCGCTACGAAAACCCGCTGGCGGAAAAGCAGCTGGAAGGGCTCTCGGATGAGCAAAAGCAGGCGTGGCGCGAGAGGACCGAAACTAAAGCCGGCCTGGGCGCTTCCTCCCGAGAAGACTTTTTCAACCAAAAGAAGCAAGCCACGCTCACCGCCCTCAAGGAAGCAATCGGGCACTCAAGGGGCATCATCCCGGGAGGAAAATCCGAAGCGCTCACGCTTGAGAAGAGTTTCGGCGATCTGGAACGAAACTTTAACGAGAACCCGTCCGAAGAAAACCGGCTGGAAGTCGACAAACTGCGGAACCGGCTGGACCTAATTCGCACGATCAACAGCCTGCGGGAAATCGATTTTGCCAGCGGCAACGGAAGCGGCCTTGAACCCGCCAAGCGCCTGCGCGATTCCATGGAGGAAGGCTTCAGGCAGCTTGGCTTGCACGAGAGCGTCGACGACTTGTATCGCCTAAAGCAAGTGCTCGCTGCAGACTGGAAGGAAGGCCAGTCGGGAGAGTTTACGGCAAGCGACGAGGACGAATCCCACGTCCTGCTCGAAATAGGGGAGTACCCCGTCAAGTCGTGCCAGAGCTTCCTTACGGGCAGCATGAACTACTGCCTTCCCGCTTACGTGGCCGACGCGAACAAGAAAGCGTTCGTGTTGCGCGATTCAAGCGGCAATCTCGTAGCCAGAAGCATGGGAAAACTGATTGACGCCGAAGTTGAAGAAAAGCAACGAAAGCTCTTGTTCATTGAAAAAACATATTCGGCCAACGTCAATCCGCAGGTTGAGGCCGCAGTATTGGAACACGCGCTAAACAAAGCCATTGCCACCGGCACTGCGCTAGCGGGCACAGCACACGGACAACTGGAAGAACTTGCAGGAAAACGCGGGATGCGGGTAGTTAGAAAAACAATTACCGTGACCGCACCACCCAGCCACAACGAGTACGAATACAGTGACGCATTCGGCGGGGTCAAACCCGCAAGATACGGCTATACGCAAACCCAGGAAATCTCGGTTATTTTGCCAAAAGCCCGTCGAGGCAAGTAGCGTCGGAAGGGGTTTTAAACAATTGACTGCCTAAGCTTGTCGGTGGTCTGCAATGTTTGAGTTACCTAAGCTTCCGTATGCGTACAATGCCCTGGAGCCGTTTGTTGACGAGTTGACGATGACTATTCACCACACCAAGCACCACCAGGCGTATGTTGACAATGCGAACAAGGCGCTTGCGGGAACGCCTTTTGCAAGCGCGCCTGTTGAGGACGTGATAATGTCGCTTGACAGCATTCCCGAGGCGGTTCGCACCGCAGTGCGCAACAACGCGGGCGGCCACTACAACCACTCGCTCTTCTGGCAAATGATGGGGCCCGGCAAGGGCGGGAGCCCCGGCGGCGAGCTCGAGGAGGCAATTGCCGCCAAGTTCGGCGGCTTTGAGAAATTCCAGGAGCAGTTCGCGGCGGCTGCGATAGGCAGGTTCGGAAGCGGTTGGGCGTGGCTCGTGATGAGCAAAGGAGCTCTTGAGATAATGTCAACGCCAAACCAGGATTCTCCCATCATGGACGGCAAGCAGCCGGTTCTTGGGCTGGATGTCTGGGAACATAGTTATTATTTAAAGTGGCAAAACCGTCGTGCCGACTACATAAAAACGTGGTGGAATGTGGTTAACTGGGACTTCGCGCAAGAGCGCTTTGCCAAACTGCGTTGAGTAAATGGAGCCCACGGCCGCGGTTAAAAAAATCCGCATTGCGAGCGCAAAGAGCCGCCATTTCCCTCAGTTTTGGAAGCTGTTTGAAAAGTCGTTTCCCAAGGACGAGCGGTTTTCCCTGCGTGTGCAGAAAAAGCTTTTTGGCAAAAAAGGCTATTGCGCGTACGCGCTCTTTGTTGATGGAAAGTTCGCCGGCCTTGAGGCAGGCTGGCAGTTCCCGAAATTCAATTTCGTCGGCTTTTTGGCGCTGGAAAAGCAGTTCCGGAACAAGGGCATTGGAACGGCGCTTCTTAGGAAGGAAACCGCGGCAGCCGGAAAGTTAATTGTTCTTGAAGCCGAGCCGCGGCAAAAGAGCGCCAAAGCCAAGAGGCGCATTGCATTCTACAAAAGACTCGGCTTCAAGCTAAATTCGGGGCATTACGCCATTCCGGATTACTACAACAAGAAGGCAATTCCCATGATGTTGATGAGCTTTGCGAGAAAACTCTCGAAAAAAGAGTTTGTCGAAGTGCGCTTGACAATACACACCAAGGCGTACGGGCTCGACAAGCCGATTGTTGGGTGAAAAAATGAAGGCTGAAAAAGCTGCTTTTGCCGCAGGTTGTTTTTGGGGCGTGCAGCAGCTGTTCGATGGAACAAGGGGCGTTGTTGCAACGACCGCAGGCTACACTGGCGGTGGAATCGGCAATCCTAACTACATCATGGTGTGCACGGGGCTTACTGGCCACGCGGAAGCTGTTGAGGCCGAGTACGACCCGGCGCAAGTGAAGTTCGAGGAATTGCTCAAGCTGTTTTGGGAAATGCACGACCCCACGCAGGCCGACGGCCAGGGCCCTGACATCGGCAGCCAATACCGCTCGGCAATCTTCTACCACAGCGCGGAGCAAAAGAAAATCGCGGAGAAGTCGCTGAAGGAAGAGCAGAAGAAGCACGAGGACAAGATTGTGACGCAAATCGAGGCGGCAAAAGAGTTCTGGCCAGCCGAAGGCTACCACCAGAAGTATTACTTGAGCCACCCAGTAGTCTGCCACATCCCAGTGAGCAGCCTCAAGAAGATGGGGCTCTCAAAATAGTTGTCATCAGACCGTCCGACAGGACAAAACTCGTAGTCCTGACCGACACAAAAATTTGTAGTTTGGGCGGGAGAGACACCTCATTTCCGCGGAAATTAAGACTTGTAGCGGAATCGTTTGTTGTAAGCCTTGTGGTCGAAGAACTCAAGCAAAACCGACATTACCTCAATTTCATTGCCTCGAACAGTATAGATGAGCCGGTAATTAGGGTCGAGGTCAAGCTTCCAGAGATTATCGACGCCATAATTGATTACATAAAAAGGCGGAATCCGATCTTTTGGGACATGCACTCCCGCCCGGTAATTGTACTTCAGTTTTTCAATCGCCTTGTCAAGCTTCTTGAGCAGGATTTGACTGGCGCCATTGCCGTTCTGCGCGGATTCCTTCAACTCGCGGTACTGTAGGTCAAACTCCGGAACGCCCTTCACTCTCAGACTCACTAGTATTCCTTGCCGCGGGAAACCGCCTTGTCAAGCTTGTTATTAGTAAAAATCCAGACTATCTTGTTCCCAGAGTAAGTAATCTTGTTGGACTTCTCCAAGTAATCCAAAACCACTTTTAGAGTCTGGTACATCACCCTGCCAGCAAGAACGTGATACAACCCCGTGCGCGTCAAATCCTTAGGCGATTTTCGGATAGTGTCCTCTATCAAAAGAATTGTGTCCAACCTGGGCGAATGCGCGCCAGCAAACTCGTACATAACAATAGTTAATGAGATTACTATTAATAAATATATCTATAGCTCAGAATGAACCTCACCTACGCAAAATTTTGTATCCTGGCCTATAGACCGACGCCTCATTTCCTAGGAAATTTTGGATTTCAGCTTGTTCACCATTTTTTTGCTTTCGCCTATCTCGTTGTCGGTCAAGTCGGTTATCGGGATTCCCTCTTTTTCCAGCAAATGCTGGAGGTCCCAATAATCCAGGCCGAGCGCTTGGGCTGTTTCCCTGACAGTCAGCTTGTGGTTCCTAAAGGCATCGAGTACCTGGGCCTTCCTCTCCCCCAGCAGCGCTTTGGCAATAAGCTGCCTTATCGCGGTGCTCCTGTCTTCCTGCATTTGCTCAGCGTATTCGTCCACCTGCTTCAATATCTTCGCCGGCATCGTAGCGTTTATCCTGACGTATTCCATTCAAGCCACCTCTTGCAAATACTTCTCGGCGTTGCCCTGCGACAAGCGCTTTCTCTCCACCAACAAACCAATGCCCTTGACAAACCCCGCCACCGGGATTTTTCTTGCCTTCAACAACAAAAGGCACAATCCAGCAGAACCTAAAACGGCCAAACCCTCGGCGTTGCCTTTTCTTGAGAGCTTAACGTCATTTGTAAATAAAACGGCATTACGCGTTTTCGCCATTTGAACCAGGCCGTCATCCACACTAAGCCCCTTGCCGGACTGTCCAACCAAGGATATGGTTCCGGAATCGAACAGCCTCTTGGCGACCAGCGAATCAAGCTCGCCCTTGGCCAGGCCGTCCTCAACCACTTCAACAAACACGCCCTTCACTGAAACGAACTTCCATCCAGTCAAACGCAAGTGGTTCTCCAGCCCGCACTTGCAAAGGGAGATAATCGAAGCCGAATCTATAACACACTCGATACGCATAAATAGTATCTAATGTGCTAAATATAAAAGCGTTTTGGCCGGCATGGCCGGCACGAGATTTTGCAGGACTGGGGAGACGGCGCGTTTTTTCCCTAGGTGAAAAAAGCCGGGGGCATTGACGATAAAAATAGCACTAGAAATTCGCCAATCGCCTAAGCTTTCCCGCTGATTAGGCCGCCTGTGAATTGTCATCAGACCGTCCGTCAATCGTCACAGCCCCGTAACGGGCTCCCGAGTGTTGCATGATCATCACTCAAGTAGTGTGACGGGGAAAGCTTAAGTAGGTTCAGTCAATGCTCTCCAAAAACTTAACTGCCAGTTCCCCGACGTCGTCGCCCGAGCTGAGGCCCGCCCACTGCTGGCCGGGCTCGACGACGTTGACGACTACGATGTCCGCGCCGTTGAAGCTCGCAGACTGCGCCTCCTTGAGGTCAACGCCCCCGGCCGCGCTGATGAGCACGTCGAACTTGCTCTTCACGCGCTTGACGTGGCGGTAGCCGATGACTTTCCCGCGCGTGGACTCCTCGTCGCGGCCACGGTGGAGAATGACTACCGAAGGCGCGTGGCGGACGAGGGGCCGCAGCACGCCAAGCGGGTCGGCAACGCCAAGCATGTCAACCATCGAGTCGACGCCAAGGGACTCGCAGGCAACTATGAAGCGCTCGACGGTCTCGATGGGCGCGCTGCCAAGAACCGTGACGCCGTTGGCGCCCGCCCGGCCGGCCATGGCCGCCTCGATCGCACCCCCGTCGGACGACTTGAGGTCGGCAACAACGTAACCGCCCCACGCGCCCTTTATCTCGGAAATCGCGCTGGCGCCAAACTCCTTTACTAGAGGCGTGCCGGCCTCGACTAGAATGCGCTCGTCGCGGGGCAAGCGCGGAATGATTGAGAGGGCCGAGTCAAGGGAGCCGTTGAAGGCGATTTGCAGGTAGCGCTTGTTGCGTTCTAGGCGCGCGCCGGGCGAAAAACGGCTGGGCCTCAGGCCCGGCCTGAACTGGCTGGGGAGGGCTTGCGAAAGCTCCGAGCGCATCAAAGCCACCCGAGCCTACTTTCGCGAGTCCTTGCCGCCGGCCAGCAGTTGCGCAGCCGCGCCGGCAAAGTCGGACGGCACGAGAATGATTATTTTCTCGCTCGGGTCGGCGGCAATGTCGTTAATCGTCTGCAGCGTGCGCAGGTGGAGCGCGCCCGGAGCGGAGGAAAGCTCGAGCGCGGCCTTGCTGAGGCTCTTCGACGCGCTCAGTTCGCCCTCGCTCTTGATTATCATGGCGCGCCGCTCGCGCTCGCTCTCAGCCTGCTTTGCCATCGCGCGCTTCATCTCCGCAGGCAGCTCGATTTCCTGCATGTTGATGCCGGTGATGTCGACGCCCCAGTCGTCAGTGTCCTTCTCGACGACTTCCTGTATCGAGGCGGCAACCGAATCCTGGTCGGTAAGCACTTCGTCAAGCTCGTTGTTGCCTACAACGTTGCGCAAGGCCGCCTGGGTGAGCTGCGCGACGGCGAAAGTGTAGTCCTCGATTTTGGTGACGGCGTCCTCGGGGTTCTTGACCTTGAAGTACACCACCGCGTTTACGAGCATTGGAACGTTGTCCTTGGTCATTATTTCCTGCTTCTCGACCTCGACGGTGCGGATGCGCATGTCAACGCGAATCATCGTCTGGATGACGGGAATGACGAAGTTGAGGCCCGGTTCGAGGGTCGCGGAGTACTTGCCGAGAGTCAGGACGACGCCCCGCTCCCACTGCGGGATTACCTTGACTGCCGAAAGCGCGATGATGAATGCGAAGAAGAGAATGCCGAATCCGCTGAAAATCAATTCCCACACGACAACCACCCAACCCACAATCACTTCACGGGGCTTTAAAAAACATCTCAAACGGCGGCTAGTAACGTCATTCGCCTGAACAGCGCGTCTAGGGCCTTCGTCTTACCCGTGATGCCTTCATAAAAAACAAGTATGACCGCGGCATGGCTGGCGAAAGCGGCCATCACGCCCGCGGCGTTGAGCAAAGATGAGTCTATTCCGGAAGCCTTTGCGAATTTCGAAACGGGCATTTCCACCCAACCGCCGACTCCCTTCAGGGGCCTGGTTGGAGAGAACTTGAAGGCAATCAGCGAACTGTTGCCTTTTGGAAAATATATCGAGCCGTACTCCACAGACATTCCGGCAATTTCAGCACGCTCATCGCCTGCAAACTGGCATTCCCCCTTCAACCCGAGCAGGCCTCTGGAAATGGCGAAGCGCTCCTCGCGGCCTTCAAACTTCCGAAAGCCGCGCGACTTGAAGAAAGCAGCCCATTCGCGCTCCTTGGACTCAAGGTAAGGGAAGGACACGTGCTTGAAGTAAAAAAACAGCAATACGAAAAAAACCAGGAAAACTGCGGGAAAAATGAAAACTCCCAAGAAAGGACTTGCACCGATTGCGAAGAAAAATGCAACTATTGCAGCTGCCGTGACTGGCGAGTATGTCCCCTCATATTTCTCATTTATCTTCCGCGTTAAATTCTGAAAAAAAGTTTTCATGCCGACCGATAATCCCTACCGAAGTATAAAAGGCCAATGCAAGCGTTAAAAACCGCCGTTCATTAAGCCTGTCATGGTTCTCGAATACCGCCTCGAGGCGACGAAGAAGCAGCTGGTTATTGTGGCCAACGAGCGCTCGTCAAGGCCGCTTGTGTTCGGCAAGACGAAAGTCACTTGCCCGTTTGACAAGGGAGTGGAGAAAGTCACTCCTCCGACCAAGCTCGCCCTGCCTAACGAGAGGCACTGGAAGACCAGGGTGTTCGACAATGCATTCGCCTTCCTCAAGAGGCGCGGCAAGTTCAAACCCATGAAAAGCGGGGCGCTTTACTGGACGTCGCCGGCATTTGGAGAGCACGAGGTGATTGTCGAGAGCGACAGGCACGGCGCGCTATACCACGAATTGGGGGAGGAACAGCTGGCGCTCGTGCTGCAGACTTACCAAAAGAGATTTCGCGTGCTGGCGGGGCAGAAGGGAGTCGAGTGCGCCTACCTCTTCAAGAACCACGGGCTAAAAGCGGGTGCGAGCATCGACCACGAGCACAGCCAGATTGTGACAATGCCTTTTGTCCCGCCCGTCATCCAGGCGGAAATCGACGCGAACAGGAAGGCGGGAGAGTGCCTGCACTGCGCGCTCCTCAAGCGCGAGAGGAAGAACGTGCTTGGGACGCAGGGCAGCTTCACCGCAGTGTGCCCGAGTTACGGCCGGTTTCCTTTTGAGACTTGGGTGGTGCCAAACGAGCACGTGCGGACTTTCAACGACTTCTCGGCGCAGGACAACCGCGATTTCATGAGGCTGTTGCGCGAGGTAGTCGCAAGAGTTTACGGCGTTTCACACGACTACAACATCGTTTTCCACAACGCGCCAAAGACGGGCGACCTGCACTTCCACGCCGAAGTGTGCCCAAGGGCCAGCGTGTGGGCGGGCTTCGAGCTCGGCACGGGCATCCTCGTCAACCCCAAGACGACCGAAGAGGCGCTTACTGCCTTAAGGGCAGTTGTGGTTTAAGCGGCGGGCAAAACAGCCATCAAGAGGACAGGTGAATCAAGGAAATGAAAGTAACTTTTCTTGGCACTGGCGGCTGGTTTGCTACTGAAAAGCGCATGACCAGCAGCGTGCTTGTGGAAACGAAAAAAGCGCAGTTCGTTTTCGACGCTGGCAGCGGCTTTCCAAGAGTGTGGAAGCACTTGAACGGCAAGCCGGTTTTCCTGTTTTTGACGCACTACCACATCGACCACGTCGTGGGATTGTTCAGCAAGGCCGGAATGGGAATGCCCGGAAAGCTGACGATTGTCGGGCAAAGGGGAGTCAAGAGAGTGATTGAGCGGCTCTTGGGCACTCCGTACTCGCCGTTCACGCCGAAGAACTACCGGTTCGTGGAAATGGCTGGCGGAAGCAGCATCAAAATTGGCGGCGCGAAAATAACGGCGGCGAATTTGGTTCACACGTCGCCCACGATAGGCTACCGGCTGGAGGCAGAAGGAAAGGCGTTCGCCTACTGCACTGACACGCAGGCGACTGCAAATGCCGCGAGGCTGGCGGGGAAAGCGGACTTGCTCGTGCACGATTCGAGTTACCTCGAGCGCGAGAGGCCGGGGCTGCCGAAAAACATGAACGGCCACTCGACGGTCAGGGAAGCGGCGCTGGCTGCCGGGGCGG
>ORJL010021446.1_pt1 | contig 12166 bp, 10 predicted proteins | sample 1779941 | NCBI WGS metagenome assembly ORJL01 (sample SAMEA104232317, study PRJEB22302) | groundwater metagenome | biome: forest; feature: aquifer; material: groundwater | place: USA | collected 2011-08-07 | depth 5.8 m
CCTCCGCGACGTGTTCGCCGCGTCGCACGACGCGCTCGTCGCGCTGTCGCCGCGTCCGATGATGATCGCCGAGGTCGCGTCCGCCGAAGAGGGCGGCGACAAGGCGGCGTGGATCCGTGCTGGCCTGCTGACGGATCTCCCGGCCGCGCTGCCGCGTGTCCAGGCGGTGGTTTGGTTCCACGAGAACAAGGAGGCCGACTGGCGCGTGAATTCGTCGTCGGCGTCTCTCGCCGCGTTCGCGGAGGTCGCGGCGAGCGCAGCGTACGGCGGCCGGTTGCCGCCGTGAGCGGGGCGCGGCTCGCCCCGGCGTGATCGGAGCGCCACGCGCTCGACGACCCCCGGACGACTGGACGGCTGGACGTGTGGCGTGCGGGCTCGCGAAGGCGCCCAGCTGTCTGCATTGGCCCACGTCGACCCGCCCGTTCTGCCGGAGACCCGACCCGACGCGCAAGCAGAGCGGTTCGTCGGGCTCACGTTGCTCGTCGGCATCGTCGCGGCAGTGGTCGTCTTCGCCCTGCTCTCGTGGCTCGCCACCGAGATGCTCGCCGGCGGCACGCGGGACTTCGACACGTTCGTGCGCAACGCGGTGCACGGTGGGGCGTCACCGGGGATGACGCGCTTCATGATCGGAGTCACGAGGCTCGGAGGGCCCGGTGTGCTGGTGCCGATCGGCGTTGCGACCGCGCTCCTGTTCCATCGGCTCGAGTGGAAGCGCGCCGCCGTGCTGCTGCCGATCACGATGCTCGGCGCCGGCCTCCTCGACGCGGGGCTCAAGCTCGGCTTCCAGCGCCTGCGGCCGAGCGCGTTCTTCGGCTACGTGGCGCCCACCTCGTACAGCTTCCCGAGCGGTCACGCGCTCTTCTCGTTCTGCTTCTTCGCCGTGCTCGCGGCGCTCTTGTCACCACGGCTCGAGCGACGTGTCACGCGCGTGGCCGTGTGGGCGACCGCCGTCGTGCTCATCGTCGCGATCAGCGTCTCTCGCGTCTACCTGGGTGTGCACCACCCGAGCGACGTGGTCGCCGGATGGGGAACCGGCTTCGTCTGGGTGATCACCGCCGCGCTCGGCGATCGCGTCACGGCTCGGCTCCAACGACGGCGCGGACGGGCCTGACCGACGTCGCCGCGCGGCGCACGTTGGGCCGCTGCGCGCGTCAGCAGACCGCGCCGGCCGGGAGGCACGCGTAGTCGCGCCAGCAGAGCTGGCAGGTGGTGCCCGACGGGCAGCCGTCCGTGCGGCAGTCACGGGGCGGCGGCGGCATCTCGCACGGGTGCGGAAATGCGACGCCGACGCCGGCGGCATGCGCGTCGCACGCGTTGGAGTACGTGACGCGGTCACACCCGCAGACGGGCATGTAGATGTCCGGGCAGGCCGTCGGGCGCGGGAAGCAGTAGCCGCCGCCGTCGTCGCCGCCGCAGGTCGCGTCGCCGCCGTAGTCGCAGTACTCGTCGGGGCCGCAGATGTAGCCTGCGATGGTGCCGCAGACCGGCGGGCCCGCGTCCACGCCGGGGCCGGGGCCCGCGTCCACGCACTCGAGCGTGATGCAGCCGTCGCCGGGTGCCGCACAGATGCCGCACGACGCGTTACAGCAGTACTCGCCCGCAGGGCACGTGCGGTCACCGCAGACGACGGCGTCGCCTGCGTCGCTCGCGCCCGCGTCGGGGCCGCTGCTCCCGTCGACGCGCCCGCTCGAGTCGGGCCGGACGCCCGCGTCGGCCCCCGCGTCGACGTGGCTGACCGAGCAGCCAGCCAGCAACAGTGGTGCGAACAGCGCTGCGTGGACGAGAGTCTTGCGAGTCATGCCCGGCTGAAGAGCATCCCGCGTGCCAGCGAGAATCCCCGTGATTCTCACGCGCACGGCGAGCTCTCCGAATGCCGACTTGTGCCACCGCGCGGCGCCCGCGTCATGGCCCGCCGCGCCCCCCCGAGCCTCGCCGACGCGCGCGAGCGACCCCATACTCTCCGCATGACCGCGGACGCCGTCCTCGATGTGGCCCCGCTCGGATTCGTCTGGCAGACCCCGGATCCGTTCCTGTTCTGCGTCCACCACGACGACGCGTACCCGGCGGGCAACGCCGAGCTCGGGCCGGCTGCGTCGCTCGCAGGTCGCGACCTCGGTCAGGACTTCGAGGGCAAGGACGGCTGGCGCATGTACCACGGCCACGTCGTGCCGGGCTTTCCGCAGCACCCGCACCGCGGCTTCGAGACGGTCACCATCGTGCGGCGCGGGCTCATCGATCACTCGGACTCGCTCGGCGCGGCGGCGCGCTTCGGTCGCGGCGACGTGCAGTGGCTCACCGCCGGCGGGGGCATCGTGCACTCGGAGATGTTCCCGCTGCTCGATCGCAGCGGTCCGAACCCGCTCGAGCTGTTCCAGATCTGGTTGAACTTGCCGCGCGCCGACAAGCTCGCCGAGCCGCACTTCTCGATGCTGTGGAGCCACATGATCCCGACGCACGTCGCGCAGGACGCCGCAGGCAACACGACCGAGATCACGGTGGTGGCGGGGCAGCTCGGCGACCCGAAGGCGCCGCCGCCGCCACCGAGGTCGTGGGCGGCGCGCGCGGATGCCGACGTGGCGATCTGGACCGTTCGCATGGCGCCCGAAGCGCGCTTCACGCTCCCCGCGGCGCGGCACGGCACGCAGCGCACGCTCTATTTCTTCGCGGGCGCGGCGCTCCGCGTCGGCGAGCGCGCGCTCTCCGAGCACGCGGCGGTCACGCTCCGCGCCGACGTCGAGGTGCCGCTCGTCAACGCGCCCGTCGAGAGCGAGCTCTTGCTGCTGCAGGGCAAGCCCATCGGCGAGCCGGTCGTGCAATACGGGCCATTCGTCATGAATTCGCCCGCCGAGATCCAGCAGGCGATGGCCGACTATCGCCGCACGCGCTTCGGCGGCTGGCCCTGGCCGAGCGACGCCCCGGTGCACCCGCGCACCGAGGGCCGCTTCGCCCGCCACGCCGACGGCCGCATCGAGCGCGCCGACTGACGGCGCGGATGCGGCATGCGCCGGAGGTCGCGGGCTACGGCACGCCGGTGACCTGCGCGAGGCCGGAGCGCGAGACGGGGCCGGTCACGGTGGCGCCGACGACGTTGACGCGCGAGTTGCCGCCGGCCGCGATGGAGTTGACCGAGCCGTTGAGCGAGCCGCCGTTGATCGTCACCGTGGCGTTGCCGCCGGACGACACGGCCACGCCGGCGGTCAGGCTCACGTTGTTGAGCGTGAGCTGGCAGTTGCCGCCCGCCTCGATCGCCGTGGCGCCGGGGAGCGACGCCGTGACGCCGTCGATCGTGACGTTGTCGACGCCGCCGCACGAGAACGGTCCTTGCCCGGCCCACGCGACGGCCGCGCCTCCCGACGGCAGGTACGCGCCACCGGTCTGCGAGGCCTCGCGCCGAAGCAACACGAAGAAGTAGGCGCCGAGCCCGCCGACGATGCAGACCGCGAGCAGCGCGCCGACGATCGAGATGATGCAGCCGGTCGTGAACTGACTGGCCTTCTGCTCGACCTTGCGCTCGAGCTGCCCCTGAGCCTGCTGAAACGGATCCATCGGCGAAAGCTACGCGATTCTCCGCTGCACTTGGAGCCGAAAACGGCGCGTGGACCACCCAGCGGACTCGGCTTGCCTGCGCGACTCGCCGAGAGCCGACGCGCATCAGAGGGGCGCCCAGCATGGTCGCCCCCGGAGCGCGCACCGGGCGGGAGCGAGGCGCGCCGCTATACTGTGCGCGCAATACTTACCAGTAATCGATAACTACCGCGTCTATGGTATAGCGTTTCTGCTACCATCTGCTCGGTGGCTTCGCCTCGCCAACGCCTCGCGACTGTCCTGCGTGGGACCCGCGGCCTGATCCGGGTCGAGGACGCAGCAGCGCTCCTCCGTTGCGACCGCCTTCGAGCCGCCCGGACGCTGGCTCGCTGGGCAGAGCAGGGCTGGCTCAAGCGCGTGAGGCGCGGAACGTACGCGCCGATTCCAATCGATGCGACGGGGGACACGAAAACGATCACCAATCCATGGGTGCTCGTGCCGACGTTGTTCGCACCCGGCTACGTGGGCGGATGGTCGGCGGCGGAACACTGGGATCTCACGGAACAGATCTTCCGCGACGTGTGCGTGTTCACTGCTTCGAAGTTCCGATCGTCCCGCGTGGAGATCGAGGGCACCCCGTTCATTCTGCACAAGGTCTCGGGCGAGAAGATCTTCGGGACCGAAACGCTCTGGGAGTCGGGCACGAAGATCCAGGTCTCCGATCTCCACCGAACGATCGTCGACATGATGGACCGGCCCGAGACGGGTGGAGGAATCGACCATGCGTCGTCGTGCTTAGGGGCATACCTCGCCTCGAAGCGCTCCGATCCAGGAACGCTCATCGAATACGGTCGACGTTTGCGGTCCGGAGCTGTCTTCAAACGCCTCGGTTTCCTGCTTGAACAGCGCGGTGCGGACGGAGCGGTCCTCGCAGCGTGTCGCAGCCACCTGACCAGCGGCTACGCCAAACTGGATCCCGCCCTGCCCGCTGACAGGCTGGTGACGCGCTGGCGGCTGTGGGTACCCGCCAGTTGGAAGGTGCAAGCGTGATCGATCCGCGCGACATCCAGGACCTCGCCGTGGCGATCTCGCTTGCTCCGAACGTCGTGGAAAAGGACTACGTGCTCGGCTGGCTGCTCGCAGGAATCGGCAATGACGGCGCACTCGGTAGCGGTTGGGTTTTCAAGGGCGGGACGTGCCTCAAGAAGGTGCATTTCGAGACCTATCGGTTTTCGGAGGATCTCGACTTCACAGTTCGCGACCCCGAGTCGCTGAAAGAGGAGCTGCTGCTCGAGCGCTTCGCCTCCGTCAGCAAGTGGATCTACGAGCAGTCTGGCGTTGTCATCCTGCAAGACCAGTCCCGGTTCGACGTGTACCGCAACCCTCGCGGCAATCTCAGCGTCGAAGGCCGGGTGTACTACCGCGGCCCACTGAGGGGTCCGCGCAATGCGCCGAAGATCAAGTTGGACCTGACATCCGACGAAGTGCTCGTGCTCGAGCCCGAGCGTCGTCGCGTGAATCACCCGTACGACGACGACCCGGCCGAAGGCATCCACGTCACGTGTTACGCGTACGCGGAGATCTTCGCCGAGAAGACCCGCGCCCTCCAGGAGCGCGGTCGACCGAGAGACCTGTACGACGTCGTAAACCTGTTCCGGCGCGAGGACACGCGCGGCCTGCTCGCCGAAGTGCGCGCGGTCTTGGTCGAGAAGTGCAAGTTCAAGGGAATCGCACCGCCGACCCTAGCCAGCATCTCGGTGTACAAGGTCGAGCTGGAGAAGCTCTGGGGCCAGATGCTGTCTCACCAGCTCCCTATGCTGCCGCCATTCGAGAGCTTCTGGCGCGAGCTCCCGGCCTTCTTCGATTGGCTCGAAGGCAAGACGACCCCCGTCGAAAGGCGCGCGTTCCCTCTCGCGACCGGCGACGAGGTGATTCGCGCACCGCTGGGCGGCCTCGGCTGGATTGGGAGGTCGTCGCGAGCGCTCGAGTCCATTCGCTTCGCCGCCACGAATCACCTCGTCGTGGAGCTGGAGTACGTCGACGAGAGTGGCGTGCGCGCGCGGCGGCTCATCGAGCCGTACTCCCTCCGGCGCACGCGGGCAGGCGAGGTTCTTCTACACGCGGAACGCGCCGACGGCAGCGGTCATCGGAGCTACCGCGTGGACCGAATCATAGATGCACGGGCGAGCGACCAGTCGTTCGTTCCCAAAGACGTGATCGAGCTCGCGCCGGGCGGATTCGGAGAGGTACGGATCGCGACGGGCGCCCTGCGTTCAACGTCCCGCCGGACGGTGCGCTCGACCGGCAAGCCGACGGGACCGCGATACGTTTACGAGTGCACAAGATGCCAGCGGCGCTTCGTGAAGAGGAAGCGTGACAGCACCCTGCGCCCACACCAGAACAAGGCTGGCGGGAAGTGCCTGGGACGGGTGGGGGTGTATCGGGAAACGAGGCTGAGCTGAGCGGCGGCCACCCACACGTGTTCCGATGCCAGAAGGAGTCAGGCGCCGGGCTTGGGAATGCGGGTCTCGAGCTCGCGGGCGAGGCGTTGGAAGTCGCTGCCTTGCTCGATGAAGCGCACCTCGGTGACGAGCGTGTCGGGGTTCACGAGGTCCTTGAACGGGACGTAGCTGAGCTCGAGCTGGCCTTTCACGCTCACCATGTGCCCGTCGAGCCCGTGCTCGACGAGCGCGCGGAAGGCGCCGACGCCGAGCTGCGCGCCGAGCATCACGTCGAACGCGTGCGGCGGCGCGCACCGCGACTCGTAGCCGAGCTGTACGCCCGTGAGCTTCTTCGTGCGTCCGGTGCGCTTCTCGAAGCGCCTGCCGACGACCGCGGCGACGAGCTTCGCGAGGTCGACCTTGCCGAGCGAGACGTGCCCGTGCTCGTCGCGGGCGACGTCCGCGAGCTGCGCGGGGGGCAGCATCTCGGCGAGCCCCTCCGCGAGCACCACCGTGCCGTACGACTTGCCGCGCTGCTCGCGTGCCAAGATCAGATCGACGACCTTGTCCGCCAGCGCGTCGAGCGAGAGGCGCGCCACCATGCGCGTCTCGCCCGTGGCCGCGTCGGTCACCGGCTCGTCGACTGCGAGCGCGCCAATGACGTCCTCGACGGCGAGCACCATGTGCGCCTCGCCCGCGACCGCCACGCCGTACGCGAGCCAGCCGGCCTTGCGGCCCATCGTCTCGACGATGAAATAGGTCTTGGTCGACTTCGCGTCCGCGCGCAGGTTCAGGAGCTCCTTCGCCATCACGTCGACCGCCGTGAAGAAGCCGAACGTGAAGTCGATGCCGCGGTAGTCGTTGTCGATCGTCTTGGGCACGTGGACGACGCGCACGCGCTTTTCGTTCGGGCCGAGCCGGCGCTGGTACTCGTAGAGGAAATTCGCGGTCTTGAGCGTGTCGTCGCCGCCGATCGACACGAGCGCGTCGACGCCGAGATCCACGAGGCCGCGGTAGACCGCATCCAGGCGCGCAGCCTTCTTCGGATCGTCGAGGTCCGCCGAGCGCTCGATGTGCTTGCCCGGATTCGCGCGAGCCGTGCCGATCGTGATGCCGCGGGCGTTGCGCAGCCCGTGGAGATCCCGGTCGGTGAGCACGTGGTAGTCCTCCTCGGCGACGAGCGGACGCTTTCCCGGCACGTACTGCTCGAGGCCCGAGTAGCCGTGCAGGAACCCGACCACCTCGCGGCCGCTGCGCCGCAAGAGAGACGCCGTGGCGCTGATCACCGCGTTCGCGCCCGGCGCCGGCCCGCCCGAGAACACGATGCCCACTCTTCGGATCGCCGCCCCCGCGACGCTATCGCTCGACATGCTGTCTCTCTCCTCGGGCCTGAGCCCTCAGCGGCGCAGGAAGATCGGATTCGTGACGCCGAACGGATCGTCTCCAGGCTCGGCGGGCGCGAGCGAGTCATCGCCCTCCGCCACGAGCACGACCCACGAGCCGAGCGCCGCCGCGCTCACGGGCACGCTCACGTCGATGTCGAGCCGCGTCGTCGGGCGCATCGGGTCGGCGGTGGTCGCGTCGATCGGGATCACTTCGGTCTCGACGCCGTCCACGATCACGCGCAGCCGATCGACGTCGATCCAAGACGCGGCCTGCACCCGCACGTGGATCATCGCGTGATCGCCGACGCCGGTCGCTTCTGCGCCGGGCTCGGCGCCCGTCGACAGCTCGCGCGCATCGAGGTAGATGCCGCCGCTGACGACGCTCGTGCCGGCGTTGAGCGCGTCGCGCACCGCGCTCGCCGTGAGCATGCGCGGATCGTCGAAGCCGAACCGCAGGCACGTGCGCGGATAGCCGACCGGAACGGTCACCACGCGATGGCTGTCGCTCGAGCCGACGGCGAAGACGCGACGCCCTTGATCGAGAAACGAGAACCAGTCCGCGACCGACTCGCTCAGGTTCTGGCGGTAGCTCGAGCCGTTGAAGACCTCGATCAGCGTGAACGAGTCGTCCCATTGCGCGGGGCGCGCCACGACGCCGGTCGCGGCGTCGTAGCCGACGGCCCAGAAGTAGCCCTTCATCACGGAGCGCGGGTGGTTGACGATCAGCGCCGGCGCCTCCGGGCTCGCGCGGACCGTCGCGAGCACGTCCGGGAGGTGCAGCTGCGCCCAGTACGGGGCGCCCCCGTTCGCACGCGACGCGTCGGGCGTGACCGGCACGACGCCGAAGTGCCCGTACGTCGTCGTGCTGAGCTCGTCGGATGGCACGCCGAACGCCCACGCCTCGAGCCCCATCTCGACGATGAGCGGCTGGAAGTCCGCCGCCCAGTCGTGCTCCGAGCGCGCGAGGATGTCGACGCCGTCGGCGACGCCGCTCGTGATCTTCAGGCGCACCGGATCCGCGGAGTCGAGCGAGCGGAGGGAGTGGATGTGGAAGTCGCCGCATAGGATGCCGGTCGTGTCGACGACGTGCGCGAGCTGCGCGTCGACGTCGGTCGTCGCCTCGGCCGTCACGGTGACGTCGCGGGTGACGAGCTCGTGCTCGAACCCGTGCGACACCACGACGCGATGGCGCCCGACGGGCACGCGCAGCGCGACGTCGCCCGATGTCGGGAACGCGACGTGAATGCGAGCGTTGCCGGGCTCGGGCTCTCCGAACGACTCCGGCACCGTGGGGTTAGCGTCGAGCGGCGTGACCTGGACGCGCGCCGGGAGCGGAGTGCCCGCGGCGGCGTCGTGGATCGTGACGTGAATCGTGCCGGCGGGCGGCAAGTGCAGCGTCGCCATGGTGTCGGCAGCGCCGACATCGACCGGCCCGGCGAGCCCGTCGCCGCGGCGGAAGCCCGTGAGCTGGATGGCGCCCGCGGGCACGTGCAGGGTGAAGGCACCGGTGGCGTCGGTGATCGCGTGCGTGACGTACGAGCCGTCCGGCAGCGTAGCGTGCACGCGAACGTGCTCGGCCGCCGCGCCTGTGTCGTCGAGCACGCGGCCCGTGACGGCGCGAAGCGTCGTGCCGTCGGTGCGCGCGACCGCCTCGAGCAAGCCGTCGAGCCCAGGTCCGCCGACGACGACGCGCGCCATCGCCCGCTCGACGTGCATGCAGCCGTCGACGCGGATTGCGGCGGAGGAGAGCGCGTTGAGCCCGGTGTCCTCGAACAGGTTGTTCAGCGGGCCGTCGGCGCTCGACCACGCGTAGCCGACGCCGTCGTCGCGCACGAAGCCGATGTACGGGATCGAGCCCGGTGGGATCGCGAACCCCACGTTCGGCGAGTACGACGGCATGCGATTGGGCTGGATGAACGCGTGCAGCACGAGCGGGATACGCAGCGTGCCGGGATGCGACACCTCGAACGTCATGCGGATCTCGAGCTGTTCGCTGCCCGGCGCGAGCGAGTAGTCGATCGCGACGCGCACGCCGCTGTAGTCCTGCGGGATGAGCACTCGCGCGAAGTCGTCGATCGGGGGCAGCGGCGCGAACACGCCGACCGCGCGCACGACGGCCGCGGCGCCATCCGAGCCGTCGTGGAGCACGCCGACCGACTCGGTGTGCACCGTGTAACGACCGAGGCCGACGATCGCTTCTTCGAAGTCCGCGGGCTCGACGAGGCGTCCACCGCGAACCTTCGCGAGGCCGACGATCTTGCCGCCCCAGGGGTCGTAGATGTCGCTGTCGCCGACGTCTTCGATGATCGCGCCGATTCGGTCGTTCGCGAGGACGAAGTCGCCCGCCGCGTACGTGGCGAGGCCGAGCGTGTCGGTGGGCAGCTCGGCGGCCGCGAGGCGTCCCGCGCGCGCCTCGGTCGCGCTCGCACCGAGCGGCATCGGGTGCCCCGTCGCGTCGCCGGGCTCGAAAGGCGTGAGCGACGGGCACTCGGTCGGGCCGGCGTCGGTCGCAGCGTCCATGCCGCCCTCTCCGTCGCCGCCGTCCACGACGAGCGGCGCCGGCGCGGAATCGCTGCAAGAAGCGACGGCTACGAAGCAAAGAAGCAGGCCCAGATCCGGGACAACTTGTCGCAACACCGGTCGACGATACGCTGCGGATCGATCGCTGTCATCCGCGCGAGTGCTTGCTGCAGATCAACTTCCGCGGACCTCGATAGCTCACTCTGCTGGGGATGGCAGAAGACGGTTCTCGGGGGTTCGGGCGCGAGCCGAGTGGCTTGCACGACCTCGAGGCGTTGGGGCCGAGGCGACCGGCCCGCCCGGGCGATGCGATCCTCGTCTCCGACGTGATGAGCGCGCCGGTGCGGACGGTCGCCCACGACGCGCGGGCGAGCGACGCCGAGCGCCTGATGCACGTCGACAAGGACATCCAGCACCTCGTCGTCGTCGACGAGGCCGGGCGTATCGTGGGCGTCGTGAGCGACCGCGACCTGCGCGCGGCCGAGCCGTCGATGCTGCTCGTGCGCGACGCCGCGCACCGAGAGCGCGCGCTCGCCCTGTTGCGCGTGGCAAACGTGATGACCGCCAATCCGCACTCCGTGCACCCGACGCAGAACCTGCGCTCGGCGCTCCTGCTCATGCGCCGCCACAAGGTCGGCTGCTTGCCGGTCGTCGACGACGCGCACAAGCCGGTGGGCATCGTCACGGGCTTCGACGTCATCCGGATCGCGCTCCGCCTCTTGCCCTGAGAGTAAAGGGGAGATTCTCGGGGACAGCTACCAAACCCCCGGGCGGGTTCGGAAGCTGTCCGCGAAAATCCGCCGAAACTCGGGGTGCCGGGGCGGGGGAGTTGTGGCATCCCTGGGCGCGATGGCATTCGAGTCTCGGAATCCGGCGACAGGGGAGCTCTGCGAGACGTTCGCGGGGGCGAGTGACGCGGACGTCGAGGGCGCGCTCGACGCGACGCATCGCGCGTTTCTCGCATGGCGCGAGCGGCCGATCGCGGAGCGCCGCGCGCTCATGCACGACGTCGCGAAGCGCCTGCGCGCGCGGGCGGCCGAGCACGCCGTCACGATGGCGCTCGAGATGGGCAAGCCGGTCGCGCAGGGCGAGGCCGAGGTCGAGAAGTGCGCGTGGGTCTGCGACTACTACGCCGAGCATGCCGAGCGCATGGTGGCGCCGGAGCCGCGCGCGACCGACGCGAAGAAGAGCTTCATCCGGTTCGATCCGATCGGCGTCGTGCTCGCGATCATGCCGTGGAATTTCCCGTTCTGGCAGGTGTTCCGCTTCGCGGCGCCGGCGCTCATGGCGGGCAACACGGCGCTCCTGAAGCACGCGCCCAACGTGCCGCGGTGCGCGCTCGCGATCGAGGCGACGCTCCGCGACGCGGGCTTTCCCGACGGCGCGTTCCGCAACGTCTTCGTCGAGCCGGACGCCACGGCCGCCATCATCGCGGACGCTCGCGTCCAGGCCGTCACGCTGACGGGCAGCGAGCGGGCCGGCAGCGCCGTGGCCTCGCTCGCAGGGCGCGCGATCAAGAAGTGCGTCCTCGAGCTCGGCGGCAACGACCCCTTCATCGTGCTCGCCGACGCCGACGTCGAGAAGGCCGCGCGCGTGGCGAGCGACGCGCGTCTCATCAACAGCGGCCAGAGCTGCATCGCCGCAAAGCGCTTCATCGTCGTGGAGGCGCTGGCCGAGCGCTTCCTCGAGGCGCTCGTCGCCGCGATGAAGGAGCGCGTGATGGGCGACCCGCTCGATCGCGCCACGTACATCGGGCCGCAGGCCCGCGAAGACCTGCGCGTGAACCTCGCACGTCAGGTCGAGCAGTCCATCCGCAAGGGCGCGAAGCTCGTCCACGGTGGCAGGGTGCCGCGCGGGCTCGGCGCGTTCTATCCGGCGACGGTGCTCTCGGCGGTCTCCGCGGGGATGCCGGCGTTCGACGAGGAGACGTTCGGCCCGGTCGCAGCGGTCATCCGCGCGCGCGACGAGGACGACGCGGTCGCGCTCGCGAACCAGTCTCCGTTCGGGCTCGGCGCGTCGTTGTGGACGGCCGATCGTGAGCGCGCGGAGCGGCTCGCGGCCCGCATCGACGCGGGGGCCGTGTTCGTCAACGCGATGGTCAAGTCCGACCCGCGCATGCCGTTCGGCGGCATCAAGCGCTCGGGCTACGGGCGCGAGCTCTCCGAGCACGGCCTGCACGAGTTCGTGAACGTGAAGAGCGTCTGGATCGAGTGAGTGACATGAGCAACGAGCCCCTCCGCAGAGCCGTCCACACCGACCTCCCCGGGCCCCGCACGCGCGACGAGCTCGCGCGCG
>ORJL010208355.1_pt1 | contig 12162 bp, 5 predicted proteins | sample 1779941 | NCBI WGS metagenome assembly ORJL01 (sample SAMEA104232317, study PRJEB22302) | groundwater metagenome | biome: forest; feature: aquifer; material: groundwater | place: USA | collected 2011-08-07 | depth 5.8 m
CCCGACGTCGCCCCTTCGGGGCTGAAGTAGCGTTGTAGGATTGATTCTCCCGTACAAAGTCGCCGGATCGTCGTAAGTCCTTTGAAATCGACCTCCGCGCGACCGATGTTTCCCGGGTTACGACGAGCGAGCGACTTTGTACGGGAGAATCAGGATTAACTGCGTACAGCACTTCCAGGTGTCACTGGCCAGGAGTCGAGGACGCCCCTGGGGTGACATCGATAGGCGGCCTACCGGGCCCGGATGCCTGACGACGCATGCAACCACCACTCACGCAACCGGTTCCGTGGGCAGATCGGGCTGTTGCCGGCTGGCACGGAAATTGAGGGAAAGATCGACAGGGGGACAGGGTCCGCGAGGGCCGCATTTCGGGGGCCACGCCTTCGGGCCCCTGGTGGATGCCCTCCGCGCCGCGGAGGCGAGCTCGCGCAGGCGCGCGCACCCGGCCCGGCTGGAGGAGACATAGTGCAACACGGCGACGCCTCGGAGACATGGATCGGCGGTAACCCTTGTCGGAGGGTCCGAGCGGGGATAAACTTCCCGCTGGAACTACATGAACATGGCACGTCACATCCTGGCTCTGATCGCAGCCCTCACAATGACGACGCCGGGCGTCTGCATGTGTGGCTGCCCGTGCGACAAGCTCATGGCGGGGGACTCGAAGCCCGTCGCTCCCGCGGCGAAGCCCGGCCCCTCGTGCTGTCACTGCGCCGCGCCCGATGCCTCTCACTCCCTCGTCGCGCCGCACGACTGCTGCTGCGCCTCGAAGGACCGCCCCGTGGCGGAGGTGCTCTCCTCGTCGCCCGAGGTCCCCTTGGACGGGACCTTCGTCGTCGCCGTCGCGACCGCTCCCTCCCTTCACGCCGTCGCGGTCGATGCGCGCTCGGGCCACGACCCGCCTCGCGTGTCGCCTGTGAGCTCACCTCCCTCCCTCCTCGCCGTGCTGCGGAACTAGTCCGCCGGCACTCCGCCCGCTGTGCTGCCCCGAATTCTCTCCGCTCGGAGCCCGACATGCGCCTCACTGCACTCTGCCTCGGAGTCTTCCTCGCCGGCTGCTCGACCGCGCCTCCGTCCGACGCCCGCGTCGCGCGAGGGTGGGAGGCGGCCGTCCGCGAAGCCCCCCAAGCCGCGCCCGCACCACCCGGCGTGTTCGACCTCGGCGCCCCCGGCTCGCCCCTCCCGCTCGAGCGCGTCCTCGAGGCTGCACGCGTCGGCCACGCCGGCCTCCGCGCCGCCTACGCCCGCGCCGTTGCCGCTGCCCAGCGCCCCACGCAGGAGCGCTCCCCGTCCGACCCGATGTTCTCGCTGGAGTCGGAGAGTTTCCCGAACGGCACGCTCGACTTCGGCCGGGCCGACAACAACAAGATCATGCTCTCCCAGGAGCTGAAGTGGTGGGGGAAGCTCTCGCTGCGTGGCTCGAAGGCCGAGCAGGAGGCCGCCATCTCCGAGCGCGAGGCGGCCGAGATGGAGCTCGAGGTCCTCGGCGACGTCGCCCGCGTGTACTACGAGGTCGCCTACACGAACGCCGTGCTCGCCCTCGCGAAGGACAACCTCGCCTCCCTCCAGTCGCTCGAGCAGGTCACCGAGGTCCAGTACCAGGCGGGGCGCGTTCCGCAGAAGGACGTCCTCCAGGCCCAGGTCGAGGTTGCCCGCTTCGCGAATTCGATCATCGAGCTGGAGCGCGACCGAGCGACGTCGATCGCCGAGCTGAACCGCCTCCTGGGCCGCGGCCCCGACGCGTCGATGGGCGACCCGTTCGGCGGCGATGTGGCGGAGGGGGAGACGAAGTCCGACCCGTACCTCGACGCGGCGCGCAAGTCGCGCCCCGCGATCGCCGGCGCGGACCTCGCCATCGCGAAGTCGAAGACCGGCCTCTCGATCGCGGAGAAGGAGTACTACCCCGACGTCACGGTCGGCGGCGGATTCATGGACAACGCCGGCGAGATGGACGACGGCTGGATGGCGAACGTCTCCGTGAACCTCCCGCTCTGGTTCGGCCGCCGCCGCGCCGCGGAGCGCGAGGCCTCCGCCGACATCCGCGCCGCGGAGCACGCCGCCGACGACACCGTCGCGCGCGTCCTGTTCGAGGTGAAGGACGCTCACACGCGCATGGAGGCCTCCCGCCGCCTCGCCCACACCTACGAGACGAACGTGCTCCCGCAGGCGGAGCAGAACTTGAAGGCGATCGAGGAGGGGTACCGCGCGGGCCGCGTCGGATTCCTCGACGTGATCGACGCGAGGCGGACGCTCTACGACGTCCGCCTTTCCTGGCAGCGGTCGCGTGCCGATTTCGCGCAGGCCGAAGCGAAGCTCCGCCGGGCCACCGGCGGGACGGGGAGGTAGCCATGAGCGAGAAGAACGAGAAGCACCTGACGGTCCTGTCGGTCCTCATGGTCCGGCTGCGCTTCGTCATGATCTTCGTCGTGGTCGGTCTCCTCGTCGCGAAGTGGGACTGGATCACGGCGCAGATCGAGCGCAGGACGCGTCCCGCGAAGGTCGACGACGGCGTGAAGGGGGAGTTCGAGTTCTACTGCCCGATGCACCCGAGCGTCGTCCGCGCAGAGGCGGGGAGCTGCCCGATCTGCGGGATGGGCCTCTCGCGGCGGAAGCGCGGCGAGAAGGAGGTGCTGTCGGCGGGGATCCTGGGGCGCCTCCAGCTCTCGCCGTTCCGCATCCAGCAGGCGGGCGTCGCGACCGTCGAGGTGAAGTTCCAGACGCTCGTTCGCGAGATCCGCGCCGTCGGTTTCGTCGAGTACGACGAGAGGCGCTACAAGCACATCTCCGCCCGCATCGCCGGGCGCGCGGACGAGCTCTACGTCAACTACGTCGGCGTGAAGGTGAAGGCCGGCGACCCCGTCTACTCCCTCTACAGTCCCGACCTCGTCTCGACGGAGAAGGAATACCTCCTCGCGCAGCAGGCGGTGAAGGACCTCGAGCCGAAGGCCGCGACCGCGGGGGAGGCCCTCGCGCAGGCCCGCCACCTCGCCGATTCGGCGCGCGAGAGGATGAAGCTCTGGGGAATCGCCGACGACCAGATCGCCCTGATCGACCAGAGCGGGAAGCCGCAGGACCACGTGACGATCTACTCGCCGATCTCCGGCACGGTCATCGAGAAGGACATCCACCAGGGGCACTACGTCCAGGTCGGGGAGGACCCCTACACGATCGTGGACGACACCGTGGTGTGGCTGCAGGCGGAGGTCTTCGAGCGGGACCTCGGCGCGGTCGACATCGGCCAGGAGGTCTCCGTCACGACCGAGGCGTGGCCCGGCGAGGCGTTCGTCGGCACCGTCGCGTTCATCTACCCGACGCTCTCGACGGAGACGCGCACGGTCAAGGTGCGCGTGGAGATCCCGAACCCCGACGGAAAGCTGCGGCCGGGAATGTACGCCACGTCGATCATCCGAATCCCCGCGGGGAAGCACGGCGAGGTGATCTACACCTGCTGCGAGGGGTGCGGCACGACCGCCGACCACGAGAGCAAGTGCCCGACGTGCTCGAAGGCGATGGTGAAGCGCGGCGGGATCGCGGAGACGCCGGCCGATGCGAAGGAGGCCTACTACCCCTGCCCGATGCACCCCGAGGTCGTGAGCAACGAGCCGGGGACCTGCCCGAAGTGCGGAAAAAACCTGGAGCGACGCGAGCGCGACCCCGTCGCCAAGCTCGCGGAGTTCTACACCTGCCCTATGCCGATCCATCTTGACGTCCAGAGCGCCTCGCCCGGTGTCTGCGGAAAGTGCGGCATGGACCTCGAGAAGCGGGAGCGGAAGGGGGGCGCCGATGCGCCGGCCGCCGGGGGGACGTCTCACGTCGTGGAGGCGTACGTCTGCCCGCTCCACCCGATCCGCACGGCGGACGGGAAGCTGCAGTGCCCCGAGTGCCACTGCGAGATGAGGCGGCTCGAGTTCGAGCAGATCCTCGCGGTGCCGCTCGGTTCGGTGATCGACACCGGCGAGCACAAGGTCGTCTACGTCGACCGGGGCCGTGGGACGTTCGAGGCGGTCGAGGTGCACATCGGTCTGCGCGCGGGCGAGTACTACCCGATCCTCGCCGGGCTCAAGGAGGGGGATCGCATCGTGACCGCCGGCGCGTTCCTCCTCGACGCCGAGACCCGCCTGAACCCGGCTGCCGCCTCCGCCTATTTCGGCGCGAGCGGCCAGGACAAGAAGTAGTGGAGAGGCGCCCGTAAGGGCGCCGCGGATCGACGCCCGTAAGGGCGTCCGAGCGTTCGCCGCCTGGGGATTTCAATGGGTCGTAGCGCATGAAATTCATCGTCGACAAGATCATCGAGTTCTCGGTCCGCAACCGATTCCTCGTCGTCCTGATGGTGATGGTCATCGCGCTCGGCGGGGCGTACTGCCTCTACCGCACCCCCGTCGACGCGATCCCCGACCTCTCGGAGAACCAGGTCATCGTCTGGGCCGACTGGCCGGGCCGCTCGCCGAAGGAGATCGAGGACCAGATCACCTATCCCCTCTCCGTGAACCTCCAGGGGCTCGCGGGGGTGAAGTCGATCCGCGCGACGAGCGAGTTCGGCTTCTCGATGATCAACATCATCTTCGAAGAGAAGATGGACTTCTACTTCACGCGCCAGCGCGTGCTGGAGCGCCTCTCGATCGCGGGGAGCTTCCTGCCCCCCGAGGTCGTCCCCTACCTCGCCCCCGACGCCACGGCCCTCGGGCAGATCTTCTGGTACACCGTGGAAGGGGAGGGGAAGTCGCTCGACGAGCTGCGGACAATCGAGGACTGGTACGTGCGGTACCAGCTCAACTCCGTCTCCGGCGTCGCGCAGGTCGCGAGCGTCGGCGGGTTCGTGCGGGAGTACCAGATCGACGTCGACCCGACCCTGCTGCGCGCCTACGACGTCTCGCTCGGAGAGGTCTTCCGCGCCGTCGCGGCGTCGAACTCGAGCGTCGGCGGGAAGGTGATCCACAAGGGGGGCGCGGAGTACCTCGTCCGCGGCTACGGGTGGATCCGCAACGAGGAGGACCTGCGGGACGTCGTCGTCGTCGAGCGGAACGGCGTGCCGATCACAGTCGACCGCCTGGGGACCGTCCAGCTCGGTCCCGCGTTCCGCCGCAGCGTCCTCGAGAAGGGGGGCCGGGAGGCCGTCGGCGGCGTCGTCATGATGCGGTACGGCGAGAACCCGCGGTCCGTGACGGAGGCGATCAAGGACAAGATCGCGAAGCTGCAGGTCGGCCTCCCCGAGGGGGTGCGGATCGTCCCGTTCTACGACCGCACGGGGCTCATCGACTCCTCGATCGACACCCTCTCCCACACCCTCGTCGAGGAGATCATCGTCACCTGCCTCGTCGTCTTCATCGTGCTCTGGCCCCTCCGCAGCGGGATCGTGATTTGCCTCACGCTGCCGCTCGCCATCCTGATCGCATTCATCTTCATGTACTTCCTCGGGATCCCCTCGAACATCATGAGCCTGTCGGGGATCGCGATCTCGATAGGCGTGCTGGTCGACTCCGGCATCGTCATGACGGAGAACGCATACAACCGCCTGTACGAGCACTTCAAGGGAGGCAAGGTCGTCGGCGACACGCGCGAGCTGGTGATCGAGGCGTGCAAGGTCGTGGGCGGGCCGCTCTTCTTCTCGATCCTGATCATGCTCCTTTCGTTCCTGCCGGTCTTCGTCCTGGGCGGGATGGAGGGGAAGATGTTCAACCCCCTCGCCTACACGAAGAGCTTCGCGCTCTTCGGAGTCTCCCTCCTCGCGATCACGCTCGTCCCCGCGCTCGTGCCGACCTTCGTCCGCGGGCGGCTCCGCTCGCAGGAGGAGGTCTGGGTCGTGCGGTCGTTCGTCCAGGTCTACCGCCCGATGCTCGACTACTTCATGCGCCACCCCGACGTGATCGTCGTGATCACCGGCGTCTTCCTGCTGGTCGGCCTCCCCGTCTTCCCGAAGAAGGTGCCGTGGGTCTTCTTCGTCGCGCTGGTGCCGTTCCTGCTGGCAGTGACGGTGTGCCTCATCGCCCGGAGGAAGGTCGTCTGCCTCGGGATCCTGCTCGTCTCGGCGCTCCTGAGCTTCCACTTCCTCCACCCGCTCGGCGAGGAGTTCATGCCGCCGCTCGACGAGCTGGCGATCATGGACATGCCGACGAGCACCCCGAACATCAACATCACGCAGGCGGGGGACGACATCAAGGCGAGGGACACGATCATCCGCTCGTTCCCCGAGGTCCACCAGGTCGTCGGGAAGGTCGGTCGCGCCGAGACCCCCACCGACCCCGCGCCCGTCGACATGGTCGAGACGGTCGTCTCGCTTCGCCCGAAGACGTGGTGGCCGAGGCGGAAGGTGAACTACGACGAGGTCGTCGCGGAGGGACGCGTCCTGCGCGACATGCTCCTTTCGCGCGGACTCCTGCGCTCGCTCGGCGGCGTGGAGGACGAGGACCTGCTCTCCACGGCGGTGATGGAGGCCTCCTCGCAGTTCGACCGCGCCGCGCGCGAGCTGTCGGAGAGGCGCCTCCGCGAGTACGCGCCGCAGCGGGCGCGCGAGCTGATCCGCATGCTACGCTCGAAGGTCGTCGAATTCCTGCGCGCGAAGGGGAGCCTGGCGCAGGATCCGTCGGAGGCGCGCTGGACGGCCGTGGAGGACGAGCTCGCCGGGCAGTACGGGCCGATCCTCGACGAGTGGATCCTCCTCGACGACGTCAAGCGCGTGACGCAGCGGGTCGTCGACTTCCTCGTCGCCGAGAAGCTCGTCGAGAAGTCCGGCGACCTCCTCGCGGAGCCCGCGGCGCCGCTCGACCCGCTCTTCGACGCCCTCCGCCATTTCGCGGGGAAGGAGCGGCCCTCCCTCGTCCAGCGCTTCCGCGACGCGCTGGAGCAGAGGGAGGAGGAGCTGATGGTCGCGCGCCTGAAGCAGCTCGACTGGGAGTTGCAGGACAGGGCGCCCGCGATGCTCGACGGCGCGATCCTCGAGGCGCTCGGAGCCACCGCGCGCGAGCGGAAGGCCCTTGCGAAGGAGATGGACGCGGAGGCGCTTGGCGCGGAACTGCGGAAAATCGGCTCGGAGCGGGCGCCGGAGCTCGCGAAGGGGCTCTTCCTCTGGAAGAAGCTGAAGCCCGACCTCGTGAAGGAGATGGACTCGGAGCTGCAGTTCCCCGGCTGGGGGAACATCTGGACGCAGCCGATCATCAACCGCGTCGACATGCTCGCGACGGGGGTCCGCACGATGATCGGCGTGAAGATCTTCGGTTCGCCGCTCGGCGTGTCGTCGGGGGAGGGGGTCGACGCACAGGAGCAGCTCCAGACGGCGGCGAACCAGATCGGCGCTGTGTTGAAGGGGATCCACGGCGCGGTCGACGTCTTCCCGGACCAGATCGTCGGCGAGAACTACCTCGAGATCAGCATCGACCGCAAGCGCTCGGCCCGGTACGGCGTGAACGTCCAGGACATCCAGGACGCGATCGAGGTTGCGCTCGGCGGGAAGGAGATCACCATGACCGTCGAGGGGCGGTCGCGGTTCCCCGTGCGCGTCCGCTACCCGCGCGACATGCGGGTCGACGAGGAGGCTGTGAGGAACATCCTCATCCCCGTCGGGGGGGCGGGCGGCGGGATGAGCGCCGCCTCGTCGGGGGGAATGGGAATGGTCCCCGCGACGCCGGCGGCGCCGAAGGAGGCCGCGCCCAGCCGCCTTTCGCAGATCCCGCTCTCGCTCGTCGCCGACGTGAAGATCGTCCGCGGGCCGAGCATGATCAAGAGCGAGAACGGCCTGCCGAGGGCCTACGTCCAGCTCAACGTGCGCGACCGCGACATCGTCGGATTCGTCGAGGAGGCGAAGCGCGCCGTCGAGTCGCAGGTGAAGCTGCCGTCGGGGTTCTACATCGAATGGAGCGGCCAGTTCGAGCACCAGGTCCGCGCGCAGCGCACGCTCATGCTGGTCTTCCCGCTCGTGGTCCTGATCATCTTCATGATCCTGTACATGACCTACGGCGACCTCCCCGACACGTTCATGATGTTCCTCTCGGTCCCGGGCGCGGTGGCGGGAGGCGCGATATTCCAGTACATCTGGGGGTACAACTTCAGCGTCGCGGTCCAGATCGGGTACATCATCTGCTTCGGCCTCGCGACGGAGACGGGGATCGTGATGCTTGTCTATCTGCGGGAGGCGATCGAGAAGCGGCAGAAGGCGGGGCTCCTCAACACCGAGCAGGACATCCACGACGCGGTGATCGAAGGGGCCGTGCACCGCCTTCGGCCGAAGCTGCTGACGGAGGGGACGACGATCATCGGCCTCGTGCCGATGCTCTGGTCGACGGGAGTCGGCGCCGAGTTCATGCGGCCGATGGCCGCGCCGATCCTGGGAGGGATCCTGGTCGCGGACGAGGTCGTCGACATCCTCATCCCGGTCCTCTTCTACTGGGACCGGTGCCGACGGCTGCGAAAGGGCCTCCTCGCCGCGCCTGCGCCGAAGCCCACGACACCGTAAGGCGCTCCATCAGTCCGCCGAGAACGCCGAAGACGCCGAGAGGGCAGGACTGATGTCCGAAGGGTGCCTGCCTGCTGTCGGATACCCGGCGAGCATTGAAGACCGTCGGACTGCGGGCTCGGCGTCTTCGGCGCCCTCGGCGGACAGGAGAATTGAGACCTCGATCCCGCCTGCGCAAGCGGGCCGGTCTGGACGCTTCTACTCCCATGACGGCTTGAGGTCGGAGCCGTGCGGAATCCCCCTGGCCTCGAGGATTTGCTCGACTCGATCGCGCGTGCTCGCGTCGGGCATGGCCACCTCGATGACATGGGTACGCCAGCGCAGCAGCATCACGTGGAGGGGACGGCCCTCATGCTGCCTTTCCACCACGTCCCATCCGGAGCAGTCGCGATAGCACATGTCAGCGGACTGTCTCCCGTACCATCGTGTGATGCCATGGTCGCGGAAACTGATCCTGGTGAGCGGAACGGGCCGGGTGGCACTCATCCAGTGAAGCCACGCGAGGAAGAGCGCCACAGCAATCAAACCCGGGAAGTAGCAAGCTGCGGGCGTGGTCGGAAGCCGGAACAGGCACACGATGAGCCAGAGAACACAGAAGATGCCGAAGCAGCAGGCGAAGAACCGCAGCGCCTTGGCGAGGCGGAGCCACAGCGGCTTGGCGACCACGAGGCTCGTTCGGTACCGAAGCCAGAGCTCGGGTTCCACCCAGGATAGGACCGGCTGGGGGAATCCCTCCCATGCCCACTCAGGCCTTGGCTCCTCTTGATCGTGACGAGGCATCGTGATCGAGGCCCGGGAGCAGATGAAGTCCCTCACGGCATCGTAGCTCTCGGTGTCGGGGAGCTTCGAAGCCATGATCTCAAACTGGCCCCGGTCCGTAACAATGAAGAGCCACGCTCCGTCAAAGCAATCGCCTCCCCTCTCTCGCACTCGAATGATGTCCTCGTAGGGGATGCGCGTCATCCACCACTGGACCCCCAGGTTCGGAAACACGACGGCGTCGTCGGCCAGTTCGAGCTCGCGAGGAATCAACAGGCGGGACGTCAGCGCGATGAGCACCATGAGGGCAAGAAACGCACCCACGGCGGCCAGGCAAATGGAAGACACCACATCCGTGTTCCAGGTCAGGTGCGCCATGACGAGGGACAGCGCACCGCAGAGTGCGAGAACGGCTACTCCGCGCCACGGGACATTGTAGGCGTATCGGCTGGGATTCATGGAGGTCACAGAGGACGACCCTACCGCACTGGTCTTCCTACCGCAATCCCTGCAGTGACCCGGCCTGCGCCGGCTGGGACGCCGATTCGAACCGCATCCCGTCGCGCCCGTTCATATCGGCCGACTCCGTCGAGGAGTCCGTCAGGGGCTTCGCACTCCCGCCGCGGCACATACGCCCGGACTCCCATGGGAAGGGTCCTCTGATGACTTGCCCCTCTCGCTTGCGCCTCGAAATGCTGCGCGACTCGACGCTGGATGAGCGCATGGCCGCGGGGATCCGCGCCCACGTCGCGAAGTGCGGAGCCTGCGAGGCCGCCCTCCAGGACCTCGTCGACCAGTCCGAGGTCATCGAGCTCAGCCCCGAGGACCTGATCGACGACGAGGAGCCCTCGCGGACGCCAGGGCGGGGGAGGACCTGGGTCCTCCTCGCGACCGCCGCCCTCTGGTTCGTCGCCGGCATCCTGGCCCACAAGCTCGCCCAGCTGACGGAGCGCGGGGTCGAGGCGCAGCTCCGGACCGCAAAGGAGAGCCCCTCCGAAGAGGCCGCCCGCCTCCTCGACGGGATCTCCCTCGCCGGCCTCGACCAAGTCTCGCGCGGGAGGTCTCCGATGCACGCGTCGAGGCCAGGCTCGCGGTGTTCCGCGATACGGTCCTGCGCGACGGCACCGTCCCGACCCCCTTCGAGCTCGCCCCGTACCAGCTCACTCCCTCCAGCGTCGCTCCGTGCGGGGAGCTCTCGCACCTCACGGCCCGCCTGAAATCGGCCATCGCCGAGCGCAAGAGCCTCGGAGGGGAGCTCGACGCCGGCCTGGAGGGGGCGGAAGCGCTCGCGCTCGTCGCCCAGTACGCGCTGGGGGAGGTCCCCTTCGGCGCGGTCCACCCGTCCGACACCGAATCGCGCTTCCAGTTCGGCGACGTCCTCTTCCGCGAGCGGCAGTTCGATCGCGCGATCGATGCATGGAGGCCGATCCTCGAGGACAGGCGCGTGATCGGGAGGCTCGCGGAGCTCCAGGCCCTCCGGCGTCAGGCGCCTCCCGGGCTGAACGTCTGGGACTTCGGTGTCGAGCAGGTGCTGCATCCCGACCCTCCGATCGAGGCCCTCGCGTCCGCGCGCGTCGAGGACCTGTTCCGACGCGCCAAGGTCGGCTCCCCCTTCGAGGCACCGCGCGATGTCGTGAGGAGGGGGATCCCGGAGGACGAGCCCATCCAGGAGGCGACCGACGAACCGGCGATCTTCTTTCCGGAGGGGAAGGAGAGGGCCGACGCGGTTCCCAGCGAGACCTGGACCCCGACCAACTCCGAGAGCCTCTTCGTTCTCACCGAACATGCGCAGTTCCGGCTGGAGGCGACGATGGCCGGCCCGTTCGCGTCCGTCGCCGCCCCGCGGTTCACGCTCCACTCGGCGTACCGCGGTGCGATCCGCGCCCGGCTGGACCGGGTGAGCGACAAGGCCGCCTTCGATCGACTCGACGAGACGACCCTCGTCGCGATGCGCCCCCAGCTCGCGCCGGTTCAGGAGTGGGAGACCGAGTTGGCGCCGATCAGCGAGAACAGCATGCAGGTGGGCGTGTGGCCGCTCGAGGTCCCTCGCCAGCCGGCCGGCTACTTCGTCCTGATCGCGGATGCGCGTTACTGCCCGGTCTTCGCCGTCGCCCGGTTCGTCGTCACAAACATCGCGCTCGTGCAGCAGTTGGCCTCGGACCGCGTCCTCCTCTTCGCCGTGGACCGAAGCACGGGCACGCCGATCGCCGGCGTCCCGCTCGCAGGGAGAGTCGTCGGCCGATTCGGGGCGGCCACCGCCGACGCGGCGACGGCCCACGCCGACGTGGAGGCCTCCTTTCACGGGAAGACGGGGGCGGACGGGCTCTTCGAGTGGACCGTCTCCCCGCCGTGGCAGCCCGGCTACCAGTACGCGGTCCGGACCGACTCGCCGGAGGCCTGCTGTTCCGTGGAGTCGCCCTACCTGCTGCCCGGCTCGAAAGCCCTGAGGGCGCTCGTCTACAGCGACCGTCCGCTCTACCGCCCCGGCGACAGCGTCTCCTTCAAGGGGCTGCTGCGCGTGCTCGACGGCGAGGGGCTGCACCCGTATGACGGCCACGACGCGGTCTTCGAGTTCGCGACGGCGAAACGGGTGCTCTGCACGCGGCGCTGCGAGACCACCGATTTGGGCACCGCATGCGGGTCGTTCCAGCTCCCCGCCGAGTGCGAGCTGGGCCGCTGCACGGTGCGCGTGAACGGTGGCCCCGCGCAGGGGCTCCTCGAGGTCGAGGAGTACCGCAAGCCGGAGTTCGAGATCGTCTTCGACCACCCGCAGCAGGTCCGCGGAGGGGACTCCGTCGATGTCGGGATCCGGGTGCGGTATTTCACCGGCGAGGCGGTCCCGGACGTCCCGGTGACCGTCACGCTCGACGCGGGCGGCCCGAATGCGGCGCCGATCGACTGGCTCCCCCCCCCCGCCCCGGCGGGGGGGGGGGGGGGGGGGGAGGCGCGGGGGCGGGGCC
>ORJL011271367.1_pt1 | contig 12161 bp, 6 predicted proteins | sample 1779941 | NCBI WGS metagenome assembly ORJL01 (sample SAMEA104232317, study PRJEB22302) | groundwater metagenome | biome: forest; feature: aquifer; material: groundwater | place: USA | collected 2011-08-07 | depth 5.8 m
AGGCCTTGATCTCGTCGGTGATGTGCGGAATGACCTGCACCGTCCGCCCTAGGTAATCGCCCCGCCGCTCTTTCTGAATGACCGATTCATATATCTTTCCGGTCGTGAAATTATTGAGCTTGGACATACGGACCGTTGTAAAGCGCTCGTAATGCCCAAGGTCCAAGTCGGTCTCGGCGCCGTCGTCGGTCACAAAGACCTCGCCGTGCTGAAAGGGGCTCATCGTCCCGGGGTCAACGTTAATGTAGGGGTCTAATTTTTGGATCGTAACCTTCAGGCCGCGGTTCTCAAGGAGGGCCGCGATCGATGCCGATGCGATCCCTTTTCCAAGAGAGCTGACCACTCCGCCGGTCACGAAAATAAATTTGGTCTTCATGGGCATAGAGAAACTTTTGGAGTAGCACCCTTTACCTGTCCGCCTCTGGCGGAGGGTGCGCCGATTTAAAATAAGCCGCCTGCGGCGGCAACTTTCTATCCCCCCTTTGAAAAAGGGGGGGCAGGGGGGATTTATTGTAGAAATCCCCCTGTATCCCCCTTTTACAAAGGGGGACTTTGAAATTCCTATACATGAACATAGCGATTGATTCAGATACTGTCAAAGGTAATTTTGGGGAAAATTGTAGTTGCCCCATTTATGGGGCGATCTTGGCCCGATAAATCGGGCAACTACTTTAACACGGTTTCAATGAGGTGCAATTCAATGCGCCGGTTCTTTGCTAAGTTCTCATCTGAGTCGTTGGGGACAAGCGGCTTCGACTCGCCCATTCCGACGGCTATTATCCGCTCGGAGGGAATCCCCTTGTCTGTGAAATATTTATAGATGGCGTTGGCGCGCCTCTCCGAGAGCTTCATATTATATTCGTCCGAATTGCGGCTGTCGCAATGGCCCTCTATCCTTGCCTTGATATCGGAGTTCTTTTTGAACATCTCAACGTTCTCATCCAGGATCGGATAGGAGACGTCTTTCATGTCCGCGCTGTTGGTTTCGAAAAAGACGTCTCTTAAGATGATGACCCTTGTCTCCTCCTCTGTCGCCCTCTTTGCCGCCACCTTCTGCGAATGCGGAATGCCGAACTGCGCCGTCAAACCGCCAAAGACACGGTATTGGGGAGCGCCATAGCCATCGTCAAGACCCGTGCCGGCGCCGACATGAAGGCCGATGAGCCTGTCCATAAAGAACGCCCTGAAACCACCCAGGAACTCGATCGGCGAGGAACGCTGATATTCAAAGAAATCTTTGATCACCGTTGAACCGGCGATATCGGTCACGAATTGCAACCTCTCTTTAATGATATCGAACCTGCCGCCAAGGCCATAGGTGAACTCGTTCGCCACCTGCAGACTGGTCGTCGTTCCGGCCAGGGCGATATTATCCTGCCTGTAATGGCCCTTGAACCCTAAATTCGCGCCGATGTAAAAGCGGCCCAGATCCCGGTCAAGAGCAAGAAGGGCGCCGTAGTCCACGCTCTGATCGCCGGAAAAATTCTGCGGCTTTCCGGTCTGTATCTGGACGAACGGGACGATAGAAAGCCCAACTGGGAAGTCCTCTAATTTAAGTATCCTGAACTTGCCGTGGAACTCAATGTCCCCCATCGACCAGTAATTGTTGTATGTGGTGATCGTTGCAAAGTCGGCGTGTTTGGTCGCCATGACCGGCACCTGAAAGCCAAGGCTGATGCGGTCGTGAAGGCCGACGTCGCCGACAAAAGTGAGCGTGAACTGGCGTTCAACTATTGCGCGAGTTGCAGGGGCAACTGCAAAGCCGCTAACAACCAATGGGTCGTGCATATACGAGCCAAAGACGCCAAGCGAAACCTCATATGGCTTCAGCGTCCTGGAGCCGTCAATGCGGAACGTCCCCTTATTATCGCCGATCGGGCGAAATAGGTCGGTATCCAGGGCAAGGGCCGTCGATGAAACGCCCAGCACTGCCAAAATTATAAGTGCGATTTTCTTTTTCATAAGCCATGTAGCGCAGGACTTCAGTCCTGCCAATGTTGGCAGGCCTAAAGGCCTGCGCTACGATATTATTATGATACCTTCCTGCGTGCTCCCGCAATAACTCCCAGCGCCATTAACAACCACGCGAACTGCGCGCCAGCCGCCGCACCGCTTCCAACAAGCGCGCATCCGCCGTCGCCGCTGATTTCAAGGGCGTTAGCCGGTTCGGGGCTAACGTCCGGATCTGCCGCACAGGCATCACCAACTCCGTCGGCGTCCGTGTCCGTCTGGTCGGTATTCGCCACGAGCTTGCAGTTATCTATACTGTCCGCAATGCCATCGCCATCGGCATCGCCTTCGCAGACGTCGCCTGTGCCTGAGGCATCTGAATCGGCCTGGTCATAGTTAGACACGAGCGGGCAATTGTCCGAAACATTCGGAATGTCGTCGCCATCCTTATCGGCATCGCAGTCATCGCCTGTCCCGTCGCCGTCAATGTCCCTCTGCGCCACGTTATAGATGAACGAGCAGTTGTCCATATAGTTCGCCGCAGAGTCGCCGTCCCAGTCCGCGTCGCAGACATCGCCCTGACCGTCGGAATCGCCATCCTCCTGGCCGGGGTTGTAATTGAATTTGCAATCATCCTGTGCGTCAACTATCCCATCGCTGTCAACGTCGCCGTCGCACTTGTCTCCCACTCCGTCTGCATCGCTGTCTTCCTGGTCATTATTATATGCGAACGGGCAATTGTCGCTTAGGTCGGGCGCCTGATCGTTATCGCTGTCGGTATCACATTCATTGCCGTATGTGTCCTTATCAACGTTATATTGATACGGGTTGGCGACATATTTGCAATTATCAACGTTATCGGCGACATCATCTCCGTCGGTATCGCCATCGCAGACGTTTCCAAACCCGTCGCCGTCGGCATCTGTCTGGTTCGGGTTGTAGATCAAGGTGCAGTTATCAGTTGCGTCGCCAACGCCGTCGTTATCGTCATCTGCGTCCACGCAATCGGCAGAGGCATCCGCATCATTATCACCAAAGGCTTCATCTGCCGCGCCGGAGCAATCGTCGTCAACGCCGTTGCATACATCCAATGCGCCGGGATGGACACTTGCATTGTCCGGATCGCAATCGGCGTTATCGGCAGAGCCATCATCATCGCTGTCCGTCAGCGGGTCGCAGGCGTCACCGATGCCATCGGCATCCGCGTCGGCCTGGTTCGGATTGACAAGCTCCGGGCAATTATCGTCGGCATCCGCCACCCCATCTTTATCTGTATCGGTCAAGTTATCGCAGACATCGCCAATGCCGTCGTTATCGACATCGTTCTGGTTCGGGTTGGCATCGGCCGGACAGTTGTCCTGCGCGTCAACAACACCGTCGCCGTCGGCATCAACAACAACCGGCGCCTCGCACGCATCGCCAATGCCGTCGCCATCTTCATCTTCTTGGTTTGGATTGGCAACTGCGGGGCAATTATCGTCTACGTCAGCTATGCCATCGCCGTCTGTATCAACATCCGCCGGCACCTCGCACGCATCGCCAACGCCGTCGGCATCTGCATCTTCCTGATTCGGATTGGCAACTACGGGGCAATTATCATCGGCATCCGCCACGCCATCGCCATCGGTATCCACAGGAGGAGGCACTTGAACATCATCCGCCGTGATCGCCGGGTCCGTCTCGCCCGCATCAACCACGCAGTTCTGATTTACGTCTTCGGCGCTATTGGTCTTGCCGCCACCATCAAAGTCGACATCCCAGCCAACCCAATCGTCAACGGCGTAGAGCCAATTGGCCCCAACGCAATTCACCCACTTTGGATTACTAAAGAAATTATTGCCGTTGCTCGCCGGATCAAGCGGCAGAAGAACCGTCGAAAACTCGCTTGTATTCCCGCCGACATCCATCGCAATAACGACATAACCTTCGCTCAGGTCGTTGTTCACAATGTCCATATTCGAAGCAAATGTGAACTTCCCGCCAGCCGGAACTATTGTTGTGTTCGTTGATAGGTACGAAACATGGGAATCGCTTGTATCGCTCTGATATATCTCAACCGAAGTTGCCGTATCATCAACCTCGCCCGAGATCGTCCAAACACCGGCGTTATCGCTCCAAACCGCCTTGGCATTGAACGGTTTCAGAATCGCATTGTTTCCGCCAAGCAGCAAAGCTATCGGCTTTTCGGTGAAATCGACAAATGTGTTCTCAGAAACAAGGTTCTGATTTCCAGAGGAAATTTTGACAGCAGTTGTCATGTTCTCAAAATAACAATTTTTGATTTTATTACCTACTCCTTGGACTAGGATCCCTGGTTTTCCAACTGCATTAAAACGCAGGTTTTGAAGCGTTATGCCGGATTTGAGTGTAAAAAGACTTGTTGTGCCGCCAAAGTTAGCCTTGATCGTCACCATCTGATCCACAGGAAGAACCGGTCCAACGATTTCTGTGGCATAAAGCGCCGGCACAGTGCTTGTTACCGCAATTTCCTTTCCACCCATCTGGGTGATATCAAATTCGATCTTTGTACAATTTTTATCAAGGACTGCTGCTCGAAAGCTCCCTGCGCCTGTGGCGTTTGTATTGACCACTGTGCACGTGGCGGCGTTGGAACTTTCAACGTGCAAAAGCACGCCGGCCAAAGTGAGCATCAAGATCACGCTCTTTTTAAAATTTGAGTTAAACATTTTACCCTCCTTATATTAAATCATTTATTGAATCAGCACATCTGAACAATCCTCAGCGCTGCAGCTTGTATAGTAATGTTTGCAATACTTATAGGCCGAGCTAAGATCATCCATAAAAAAGTTCAAGTCAAAGATCCCATCGGCTGGCATATAGATCAAGTTCATTGCGCCCGTTGTATTAACCATATCCCCTTCTATTGACCATGACCAATCGCCAGTATTACCTGTCGGCTCGCTCGCTTGAATAAATGTGATCTCTTTGCCGACCGTAGGCGACCAGAATTTCAGGATATCGGCTGCATTCGGATCAACGAACACGCTAAAATCGGTAACGTCTTGAACTTCGCCATTTTCCATGATGAGGCCGCCGAGCGCTATGCACGGTAGCTTTGGATCCTTATTACAATCATTCGATACAAAACAAAAATTTACGCTGGCAAGGAGTATCGGCGTAATATCCGGCGAATATGCATCTGAAGGCTCCGCATCCACCGTCCCATCCTCCGCCGCGGTATCAACAGATATTAATCCATCAGCGGTGGTCGCATCGCCTTCGACGGGGGTCGTCTCGCCGCCAGTTGCCTCCGTTGAAACATCGGCCCCAGCATCGGTTGAACCGGCCTCTACCGATATATCGGGCGTTGCATCATCCTGCAGCACTTTTGCATCTGTCGCATCCTTTGTATCTATAGATGTATCAACTCCTGTGTCTATTGGTTTCGGTGTATCCGGGCCTGTCGTATCCGGCCATAGTGTATCTAGCCATGTCGTATCTGGCCCCGCCGTATCCAGAGGTGTGTAAGGTGTATCCGGGCCTGTCGTGTCTGGTTTCGTATCCGGTTGCACGGTGTCAAAACTAACCATGGTGTCAGGCGAAACAGCGTCTGCCTTTTCATCGTTTGTTACAGTATTTTCTGAACCTGTGCAGCCAACACCCACGCTAGGGATGTCCGATGCCTTGCCCCATGCCGTCCTTTGATGACATGCCGGCTTGCCGCTCTCTCCCGAGCAGACGAGCTCAAACCGATCGCCCGCGGCATTTGTAAATCCGATGGTCGCGCTATCGGCGGTTTCGAGCATTTCAATGCTCTTCTTGTTCACCAACAGGCAGGGATCATACGGATCGCCTCCGGCGCAAGACCTTTGAAGCGCGCTGCTTATCAATTCGTTTATTGTTACTGGGCACATAGTCTTTCCTCCTTTGTTTGTTTTAAAATGAACCCTCTAAATTAAGCCTTATGCTAGATAATATTTGTTCTTCGCCATGCCTTTGCATATCTTTTAACTTTGCCAAAAGCATATCGGCGCCCGGCCTAAGCCTGAAACCGTCAACATCCAATGTCAGCGAATCCGGCGCCAGCCATTTTAGTGCGATAGAATAAGGGGTACGAATGCTATAATAATGATATAGTCCCTCGCCGGTTGACAACGTTGTTTCGACACTGCCTGTGCTTGGACTGCCGGAACCCACGATCGCCCTTGCGTTCCAAACGGCATTGTATCCTTCAAGCTCCGTCCTTTCAAATTCGCCGAGAAGATGGAGTTCCGTCTCTTTTCCCCGTTGCCAGTATAGGCCGCCGCCGGCGTTCCAACTTCTTTTGTCGGCTGTCAGCTTGCCCTGCCGGCCGTCCGGTTTCATCGGGTCGGGGATATCTTCGCCGGCGTCAAGGGTTGTTGAACCTCTGACCGCAATGGTTGGAAAATATGAACCCGCGCTTTGTTTAACAAACACCTCGCCACCTGTGCGAAACCCTTTGCTGAACGTGGTGTCGCGAGAGCCGAAATTCTCTTCGTAATAGGTGAATGAGTTGATGCCGTATTCAGCGAACGGCTTCCCCTCAAGCCATGGGGCCAAATGCAGGTCCAAGGCCGCGCCGCCGACAACGCCCTCTCCATGCCCGGTCGGCAAAGAGACCGACGGCCATTCCCTTTCTATCTTTGAAGCACGCGACCTTAAATAAAACTCAAAGGTTGTGTCCATTTCGGCTTTTTCTGAAAGCTCGCTATTTGTATGAATGTATACTGAAAATCCAGCCCTGCCGGTTAAGTTATAATCTCCATCTGCGGGGGCATAATTTTTTGCAAGGTCGAGTTCCGCGTTGGGGACGATATAAACGTCGGTGACGACATCGTGCAAACTGAACGCAAACGGAACTTTAATGTCTTCGTCACGCATCTCTCTCTCTCTTCCAAAGAGGTCATATTTCGGAGGAAGGCGGTTTGGCCTTCCAAGCCCAAGCAGGACAGCCGCAAACGGGGTGCGGCTGTTCAAAGTTGTTTGCATCTCTGCAGATACCGTATCAACACCGTCAACGCCATTTACGCCGGCCTGGCTTATGCTCAATCTGGAATAAGGGTCTAGATTTTCTTTTATCCATTGCGCGGGGGCTCCTTCGCTTTCCGGTGCAAGGGGGGCCGGTGGCGAAACGAAAATTTGAGCTTTAGCAGGAGCAGGGGTTTCAGTAGAGATCGGTTCTTCATCTGGAACCGGAAGAGAAACTATCTCATCAGTAGAGGTGACCACCTTAGGAGGGTCGATCGCCGCAGAAGGCTCGGGAGGAATGACTTCACCCGCCTGGCGCGGTTTATCGACAGCTGGTTCTGTGAAGTCGATCTTTTTATCAGGCTTGATCTGCCCCATGAATGAATTGCCGACAAGTTTAATCAAGGATGTTTCAATGCTCATAATATATCCTCAGTTGCCCTAGTTGTATTACTTATCGTCTGCTTCAAAAAAAAGTTGCTAACTATTTTCAAAAAAATGAAAAAAGTTTTAAATCATCAATTTGGCACTTATGCGACTTCTAGTTTATATGACAGCATGTGTCAACTAAAATTATGCATTTTTTGTATGCGTTTTCCTCATAATTATGCATCGTGTTTCGCAAAACAAGACAACCTAACGACCCACACAATAACGGAGAATGTTTAAAAAATCATTGCAATTCTCCGGAGAATTGATATATAATTACGTAGATTCTCCAAGGGGGTGCTAAATGGCTTATATACAAAGGGAATTACAAACTAAACTGACAGATATTTTTCGGGGACCCATCGAAAAAGGGGTCATTCTTGCAGGTGTCGTCGGATGTGGCAAGACCACGCTGGTCAATGAAACACTGAAGGAGTTAAAAGACGATTTTAAAATATTTGTTTTCTCGGGCGACGATACGCTGTTTCGCAACGCCATCCACGAAGACACCACTTACATTTTTAAGCATATCCGTTCTCAAACCAACGATCGATCTCTTGTCTTTGTTGATGAGGTCCAAAAATCGGAGGACATCTTCGATGCCGTCAAATATTGTTTCGATCAAGGGAACATCTCATTCATCATCTCCGGCTCGAATCCCGATTATTTGAACACCGTGGCCAAAAAGCGGCTTCAAAGGCGCGCCGATCTTTTGGTGCTCCAACCATTCTCCCTGCCGGAGATATTGGCACATCGAGGGTTGATTGGATTAAAGGACACCGCCCTATTCAGGGACGTACTCGTTTCGAAAGGGACAGAGGATCTCGGAATGAAAATAGATCTCCGCCCGGAAATATCGCAAGCCGTGAAGGAATATGTCGTGTATGGGGGATTGCCGCTTGCATATCTCGCACAAACAAGGGACGAGAAACTGGCCGAGATAAAAAAGGTCGTCGAACGCGGTTTTGAAAGCCTCTCCGTTGGAAATGAGAACGTCTCCGACGCCGTCAAGATCGAATTGGCCAGGCTCAATTCGCAGGAATTCACTTATCAGGGGCTTTTTCAAAGAACAGGCGTCCGGCGCAGGGATATTATAAATAACACGATAGACCAGTTGATAAATCACGGCTATTTATTGAAGAAAAAACCCTACATAGATAATGGCGCTCGAAGGTCTTATCTTTCGATATTTTCCTTCGTTGACCCGGGTATCGTCACCTATTTAACGGGAAATGTTGATAGCGAGATCGACAGTGGGCGTAAAATGGAAGGTATCGTTCATGCACGCATTGATTCAATGATGAAGAATCATATCCAAGTGAAGTCGTCCCTTTATTATTTCAAGCCATATACGATAGACGCGAACGATAATATTAAGTTCAAAAGCGGCGAGCTCGATCTTGTGTTCACCTGCGGAACGAACGTCTGCCCGATCGAGGTCAAGCTGGCGGACAGCTTGAACGCCATAAAAGTCCCCCTTTTAAGCGATTTTGTCAGCAGTGAAAAATTACCTTATGGTGTCGTGGTCTATGGCGGCATTCCCCATCGGGGCAAAGAAGACAAGCTTATCTTTTGGCCATATTGGCTGGTTTGAAAAAGAGGAGTTAGTCTATTTTTATTTCCTATTTTTTTCGGCAATCCTTTTGAGCGTTTGATCAGCCGTTGAACGTACGAGCTCAGCTTTATCTTTCAGGGCCTTCTTCAAGACTGGAATATCTTCCTCATTCCTAGAATTAAACATGTTCCTGATAGCCCAAAAACGAACTTTTTCATCGGGATCCTTGAGGGCCTTCAACAGAGCTGGTCTAGCTTCTTCACCGCCAATCCTGCCTAAGGCATCAGCAGCAAATCTACGCAAAACAACATAGGGATCTTTAATCAATTTCTCAAGCTCTGGGACCGCTTCTTTACCTATTTTGCCAAGTCTCATGCTGGTACCATAACATTTTAATTCCTTATACTTACCCTCACACAATCCGCCGGAAGAAAATTCTCTAAGCATCTCTAACAGTGTTGGAATCGCCTCTTTACGACCAAGATCACCAAGTGCACTTGCGGCTTCATAACAAACTCTCTTAACAGGATCCCCGAGTAATTGTACCAGTGCTGGGGCAGCATTTTCATCACCAATAAAACGAAGCGCCTCAACCGCAGCAAAACGTACCTCTCCAGAATCATCGTGGAGTGCAATTTTTATCAAGACTGGTGTTGCTTCTTTACTATTTAGCTTTATAAATGCATCAATAATATGTCTTCTCAAGGTTTTATCTGGTGTATTAAGTGCCGTTGCCAAGACATCAATCGCTTTGCTCCCAAACTTTCGTAATTCATGGACAACCTCCCCTCGCATTCCGCTATTTGGACTCTTAAAAGCCTCCATAAATGCTGGGATTGTATCTTCTCCACCAATGTCGCCAAGTATCCCGATTGCTCGCGTTTGCACATTTCTATTATCAACAGCAAATGCCTCTGCCACAACTGGGATAATTTTTTTGCCTCTAAATTTTCTATCAAGTATTTGAAGAGCCGAATGAACTCTGTTAACATCGCCATCCCTGATCATCTCGGCCAGAACTGGAATGGCCTCTTCATCACCAATCCCTCCTAATTTCTCGGCAGCCGAATAGCGCAGTTCTTTAACTTTCTCCTTGATCATCTCTTTTAGAACAGGAACGGCTTCACCTCTACCTAACAGTTCCGCAGCTGCATAGCGAACGTACTTAGCAGGATCTTGAAGGGCACCCATCAGAACCGGAACGGTCCTTTGAGTGCCGATCTTGCCCAACGCCTCGATGGCAAATTCACGCATCACTTTATTTTCATCCTTTGACAACTCTACCAAGGCTTCAAAAACCTCGTCAGAATCCAACCCAATGTTACCTAATTCAACAACCATATTCCCCCTATCAGTCAGCGCACGACTCCCATACCAATGTGTAACTGCATTTTCTACCAGCCACTTCGCTCGATTTTCTATGGCCTTTTTGCCATCTATTTTTATAAGCATTCCGTCGACATTGATTGTTCCGCCTTTGCCAGTTTCTATCACCTGTCTTGATTCTGCGCACTCTCCTTCTTTCAAATTTAATATACTACAATCTTGATCAGAGAGTTTATCCAGACCGTCCGCATATAATTCCTCAATTTTTTCTGCCAGTTCTACATCGGTCGTTTTTGCAGTACATGATAACAATGCCATAACCATACCTCCTTGTTTTGTTTGTTTTACCCTTTTGTCATACTGTCATGGTTGGTTATCGTCACATCTTCGAAAAAGTTGTGTTGTTTTTTTAATTATTTTTATTTCTCCCGCCAAAAAGGCAAAAAACCTCTATTTTGCCGATAGTTGCGCCTGTTGATTTTTTCTGATTTACCTTGCCACTAAAGCCGACAATGTTTATAAGCATCAAGTGCCACGCCTCTCTGATAGAAACGGGAGATAAGAATTTGGGCGCATAGAAGATAGCGGTGATGAGGCATGGCACTATCTGGAGAGATCGTCCGCCGGAGGCGGACGATTTAAACTATGAAGATGTTCGACATACGCATCCATGAATCCTGATTCTCCACTTTCCGTATATATCCATGTCCCCTTCTGCCTGAAAAAATGCGGCTATTGTGATTTTCATTCTGTGGCCATGCGTCCGGAAGATGTCCCGCAAGGGGACTATGCGCTGGCCGTGCGCGAGGAGCTTCGGCAATTGACGGAGAAATATAGCCTGCGCGGGAGGCGGGTCGGCACAATCTATTTCGGCGGAGGAACGCCGACGATCTTTGAACCTGAGAATTTAAATATCATCTTAGATGCCATTCATAAAAATTTCACGGTCGATCCTGATGCGGAGATTTCAATTGAGGCTAATCCGGAGACTCTCGCCCTCTCCCTCGAAGGGAGGGGGCAGAGCCCCTCCCCTACGTATAGGTGTAGTTGCCCCATTTATGGGGCCAAAAAGTCAACAAATTCAGGCCCGATAAATCGGGCAACTACAATTTTTCAGAGCTTCCTTCAGTCATTCAATCGTCTTTCTATCGGCATCCAATCGTTCAACGACCGACAGTTGCAAACTTTGGGCAGGATACATGATGCCGATACCGCCAGACGCGCCGTGCGCGCGGCACAGGAGGCTGGATTTGAGAATATCGGCATTGACCTGATGTGGGGGTTGCCGGGGCAGAGCATTAGAGAGCTTGATGAGGATCTGGACGAGGCCTTGGCGCTAGGCGTTCAGCATATTTCGGCGTATCAGTTGACCGTAGGGGAGGGGCTCCGCCCCCTCCCTAAATTTTGGGAGCCCGCAGAGGGACTCCCCCACAACCCCCTCACCCCAAATACCGGTGTAGTGGAAGGCTTTAGCCTTCCATATATTCGTGGAGGGCTAAAGCCCTCCGCTACATTACCGGATGAAGAACTGGCCCGAGAGATGTTCTTACTCGTCCACAACAAACTGACCGCTGCAGGTTATGAGCACTACGAGATATCGAATTTTGCTAAAATCCCCCCTTGCCCCCCTTTTTCAAAGGGGGGGGAAAACGCGTCTTTCAAATGTAGGCATAACCTGAACTACTGGCGCTATGGGGAATGGCTGGGGGTCGGGAGTGGAGCAACCTCGTTCATTCAAACCCAAAATCCCCCCTCACCCCCCTTTGATAAAGGGGGGATAGCTGAAGCACGATTTACCTCTATAAAAGATATCTCAAAATATCTTCGCCAGGAATTTTCCTATGACATCGAAGATATACCCTTGCAATCAACCATAGCGGAATACAGTTTCATGAACCTGCGAACATCGGATGGCATTGACCTAGATGACTTTAAACGCCGTTTCGGCAGG
>ORJL011248861.1_pt1 | contig 12158 bp, 7 predicted proteins | sample 1779941 | NCBI WGS metagenome assembly ORJL01 (sample SAMEA104232317, study PRJEB22302) | groundwater metagenome | biome: forest; feature: aquifer; material: groundwater | place: USA | collected 2011-08-07 | depth 5.8 m
CGGAAGGCAAATTAAGAAGCCTCACGCTATTAGCCACAACCTCCCTGCTTTTACCCAGACGTGCTGCGATTTCTCTCTGTGTAAGCTTGAATTCATCTTGAAGCTTGGCAAAAGCTCTGGCAGTTTCAATGGGATTAAGATCAGCTCTCTGGATATTCTCTATAACAGCCAATTCCAGTTTTTCTTTATCGCCAGATATATTTCTGATGATAGCTGGCACAGTTCGAAGTCCTGCGAGCTTTGATGCCATAAGCCTTCTTTCTCCAGCAATAAGTTCATATTCAACCGAAGTACCGTTTTCTGTCTCTCGCTCTATTTTACTCACAACCAGCGGCTGTAGAACTCCAAATTCTCTGATAGAGTTAGCCAACTCCTTTAAAGCCTCTTCATTGAACTCGCGCCTCGGCTGATGTGGGTTAGATGTAATTCTCTCAACTTCTATTTGGAAGATTGCATCAGTTGGCAGAAGTTTTTCGTATGTGTTTTCTTCTATCAGGCGCGGTATTGTAGGTACGACAACTTCCGTAATAACAATAGGTTGGACTGGATTAGGAGTTGGTTCTGGTATCGGAGTCGGTGTTGCAGATGTTGGAATTGCCGCTTCCTTAGGCGGATCGTTTGTTTGTGGCGTTAAAGAAAATGCGCTGGAAAGCCCGGCGCTGATTCTCGCGTTAAAATCTTCCGGAGTTTGCTTATCTCCAGAATCGTCTTTTTTTGGTATTAATGATTCTAAACCTTTACCTAACATGATTGCCGAATTCTTTATTTGGACTTTGATAATTATTTTCCAACATGACTATTTCTTCCGCCAGCCTCTTGTAGGCCGAAGCTCCAGGCGAACCGGAATCGTAAACAACGACTGGTAAACCGAAACTCGGCGCCTCCGCCAAAGCCACGGAACGCGGAATTTCCACTTCAAAAACGCGGTGAGGGAAATGCCGACGCAGATTCTTTCCAACTTCACGGGAAAGCTGCTGGCGTTTATCATACAGCGTTAGGAGCGCCCCCGCCACTTGAAGATTATGCCCCAAGTTGGCCCTTATTAATTCTACCATTTGTAGCAGCTGACTTAAGCCCTCCAAACTGTAATATTCGGCTTGAACCGGAATAAGCACCTCGTCGGAGGCCACTAAGCCGTTGACTGTCAAAAGACTAAAAGACGGCGGTAAGTCTATTATAATATAGTCATATTTATGCCTAATTTGATTCAGAAGAAGACGGAGTCTGTATTCTCTCTCTGGAGCATCCACCAGCTCTATTAACGAACCTGAAAGATCCTGCGAAGCCGGCATAAAATCATAATTAAAAATCTGGCTGCGGCGTAATAGATTCTCTGGATTCTCCGAACCGCTCAGACCGTGATAAATATTTTTAGGGAAATGTTTCGTTCCGGAACCAGCAAGAGCTGAGGAAGCATTAGCTTGCGGATCAAAATCAACAAGCAATACTCGCCTCCCAAGAAGAGCCAGATATGCCCCTAAATTAACTGCGGTTGTTGTTTTACCAACGCCGCCTTTAGCGTTACAAATTGAGATAATTCTCGCCATTTACCCTCATTTTAAAAGAAAAATGGCCAAAAGGCCATTTCAATTTTTTCTTTGGCGGCAAATTCTTAATTCTTAAAATAAACTTACTATCCATTTTACAATGAAGACCAAAATACTAATTACAATACTAGTAACAATTACCTCGGTAACAAAAATTCGTGCTCTAAAAAATAAAGAGTCGGCACTCATATAAAATTGCCTACCAAGTGCGATAAAAACTGCAATAGCGATTATCAAAATATACATAGTTCCTTTAGGGCCTTTGTCGGTGCGACTCCGCCACGTCTGTGTGGTGGCTGAAAACCGTTCAAGCTAGCTCAATTGTCCTGCACCACAAAGGAATTTGCAAATGCACAGAGTCCGCCGCAGGCGGCTGCCTCAAACTTGCAATTTCCTTCGTAGTGCCCGGGGAGAGACTCGAACTCTCATGGGTTGCCCCCCACGATTTTGAGTCGTGCGCGTATACCATTCCGCCACCCGGGCTTCAGCTAGAAAAATCCAGCTTGTTAATAATGACACTAAATTATAATCGTTGGCAACAAATGCTTCTATCTAGGCAGAAATTTCTTAGTCAGATAGAAGAAAATATACCCAACCACAATTCCTCCAAGAATATCGCTAGGCCAATGGTAACCGTAAGCGATGCGAGAGACACCTACGAGTATTGTTCCTATTAAAAACCAATTGCCCAATCTTTTATCCTCACTCCAGATAGTTAAAGCGATTGGCACGAGAAATGTCATATGGCCAGAAGGAAAAGAGCCGTCGGTTAAAGTTGAACCAAGCGTAGGCAAACCAAGGGCTATATAAGGGCGGACCCTATAAAAAAAGAAAGCAGAAAGTTCCGTGAATATTCCCCTACTTATAACAACAGAGATAATCGCGAGTGAAGCTATATAGACTCTTTCTTTCCAGTTGGCTCGTTGAAAGATAAACCAAATAAAAAATCCGACCAAAAAATAGGTGAAGTAATTAGCTAGGAAACCAACAAAGAGACCGACTATTTTATGAGTTGAGGCAAAACCGTAAAGCAGATTGAATAACGTTAAATCCAGTGACATTATTATCTCCTAACGTAGGGCAGAAGAGCCATAAATCTGGCACGTTTGATAGCGCGAGCTAGTCTTCTCTGATGTTTAGTACAAGTACTAGTGTGACGAGGATCAACGATTTTGGCCTGGCCTGAAACAAACCTCTTTAAGAGTTCTGTTTCTTTATAATCTATGTCCAATACATTCTGCGAGCAGAAAAAACACTGTTCTTTTTTCATTATTTTAAAATGGTAAATCTTCCGGTTTAATGTCGTCGCCTTCTATGTCTATGACCGGCATATCTTCCTTTAGTGGAGTATCTGCATTAAAACTAGGCTCCTTGCCAACTCCTGAGGGCTTAGGACCCAATTGAATACGTTCTGCGATAACTTCTGTGGTACGTCTGGAAAGACCATCCTTGCCTTCCCAGCTCCTTGTTTGTAATCTCCCTTCAACAAAGATAGTGCTGCCTTTTGTAAGAAATTGGCGAACTATGCTTGCTTGTTTACCCCAAACAACAACATTATGAAATTCAGTCGCTTCTTTTTTTTCTCCGCTCTTGTCTGTCCAATTGCGGTTGGTGGCCACTCCAAAAGTTGCAACTTCCATGCCGGAAGGAGTCGTCCTCACTTGAGGATCAACAGTCAATCTACCTATAATGAAAACTTTGTTTAAATTCATTCCTTATATATTAATCTCTTCCAGCTTTTCTTCCAAGGAAGAGTTTGAGATCTCTGGACGAGCTTCTTCAACTGGCTTAACTCTATAATTCCCCTCTTCCCGACGGGACTGAACCTTAACGAAAGGAGGAGTTACTATCAAGAATCTTAAAACATTGACGTTCAGCTGCAGCGAATCACGAAGCTTATTGACGACTTCCGGCTCGGCTGAAAAATGAATATAGCCAAAATTGGCCCTAGTTTCTTTTTTGACCGGATAAGCCAATCTTATTTCGGTTACCCCACCTTCACTAATAATCTCTAACCCCATCTCTTTCAAGAGATTGGACATTAAATCCGTTCCTTCGTTAGGGTTTAAAAGGTAGGATATTTCGTAAGATTTTCTCTGATTTTCATCCATTTTTCTAAAAGTGAGATTAACAGAAGTAGTGCCTCAAGTCAATTTACGTCTCAGAGACTTCTGCCACAATTTTATCTTTGTTTCTCATGTTTTCTCCTATCGGCAATAAACGGCCAATAATGACATTTTCTTTAAGTCCGCGTAGATAATCAACTCTGCCTTCACTGGCAGCCTTGACCAAAACTCTGGCAGTTTCCTGGAAAGAAGCTGGGAAGAGCCATCCTTCAGAAGACAGAGCGGTTTTGGTAATACCAAGTAATAATTCCTCTCCCTTAATAGGATCTTTACCTTTTTCCTTTAAGATGCGGTTCACTTCAAAAAATCTGGACTTATCCATAACTTCTCCAGGAATCAATTCACTATCACCAGCATTCAAGACTTTAATTTTGCTGAACATCTGGCGAATAATCAGTTCAATATGTTTATTGTTAATAGGTGCTCCTTCAGAGAGATAAATTTTTTGCAGTTCTGCTACCAGATATCTGTAGGTTTCTTCTTTTCCCTTGAATTCAAAAAGTTCTCTGAGATCAACGCTTCCTTCGGACAACCTGTCTCCAGGTTGAACCTTATCACCTATAGCCACAAAAATTTCGGTTGAACGAACCACTGAATAGTCTACAGATTTCTTCTTTTTGGCGGACTCAATTTTGATTGTAATAACCTTTAGTAGGCCCTTTTCGGCGATTTTTTCCACCACTCCCTCTACTTCTGACAATACGGCCTTGCCCTTAGGTACGCGGACTTCAAAGAGCTCTTCTACTCTTGGTAGACCTGTTGTAATGTCCTTACCTGCAACGCCTCCGGCATGTTTTGTACTCAAGGTGAATTGAGTACCAGGTTCACCGATAGACTGAGCGGCAACAATTCCTACGGCTTCACCGACCTCAATGAGTTTATTTCTGCCTAGATCCAAACCGTAACACTTAGAACAAACGCCGTGTAAAGTTTTACAAGTGATAGGAGAGCGAACTGCCACCTCTTCAAGACTGGAAGCTTCTATCTCTTCAGCAACTCCTTTATTAATCACCTCTCCTGCTTCAACTATCACTTTTCTTCCGATTTTAATATCTACCAAAGCGACTCTAGAGAAAAGTCTATCAGAAATCTTATGTTCAAATTCAGCGCCGTCTTTTCTGTAAATGGTAATGCCAATTTTAGTCTTGCAGTCTTCTTCTTTAATGACCATATCTTGAGCGGCGGCAATAAGACGTCGTGTCAGATAGCCGGCCTCGGCAGTTTTAAGAGCAACGTCGGTCATACCCTTTCTAGATCCGTGAGTGGAAATAAAATATCCGAAAGCAGTATGACCCTCCTTTAAAGAAGTCTTAATTGGCAGACTTATCGTATCTCCTTTCGGATTAACAACAAGACCTTTTATACCCATCATCTGCATCACCGAACTCCAATTACCCCTAGCTCCAGAATCTACGCTCATATAAACCGAGTTATCTTCACGAATAGCAGTAGGAATAACTTTAGATATTCTTTCTTTAGCTTCCTCCCAAACAATGATAACCCTCGCTTCTTTTTCTCCTTCGGTTAAGAATCCTATGTTAAACTGTTCATTAATTAAAGTTATTTTTTCTTCTGTTTCTTCAATAATTTTCTGCTTTTCTTTCGGAGAGGTTAAATCAGAAATAGCCCAACTAATACCACTCAATGAAGCATAGTGGAAACCAATGGTTTCGATTTTGTCTAAGGCTAATTTAGTCATATCCTGGCCATGCTTATCAATTAAATTGCCGATAAGTTCAATTAGTACTTTCTTATTTAGAGTCGAATTAACATAGCCGAAATCATTGGGGAGGATTTCATTAAAAATGATTCTGCCGACTGTTGTTTCCTCTCCTTTAGACGATCCGCCATAAACTTTAATAGGCGCGTTGATATCTATATAACCGTTGTCGTAAGCAAGTTTAGCTTCAACGTCGGTGGACAAGGCCTTACCGGCGCCTTTACCATCTTGGTTCATCTTAGTTAGATAGTAACAACCCAAAACAACGTCTTGCGTAGGATAAGCAACAGCTTCACCTGAAGCTGGTTTTAATAAATTGCGGCCCGAAAGCATTAGCTCGGACGCCTCTGCTTGAGCCTCTTCCGACAGTGGCAAATGAACGGCCATCTGGTCACCGTCAAAGTCTGCGTTAAAAGCTGTACAAACAAGGGGCGGAATACGAATAGCGAGATCTTCAATCAAGATTGGCTTAAAAGCCTGCATGCCAAGACGGTGCAAGGTAGGCTGTCTGTTTAAGATAACTTTTTTATCTTTAATGACTTCTTCCAAGATTTCCCAGACTTCTGGCGGAGCTTGTTCAATAAGACGCTTAGAGTTCCTAATATTATAAGCCAAACCTCTCTTCATGATTTCACTAATCACAAAAGGACTGAATAGTTCCAATGCCATTATCTTTGGAAGGCCGCACTCGTCCAGTTTCAATTCTGGACCAACCACAATAACTGACCGTCCGGAATAATCCACACGCTTTCCGAGCAGGTTTTGCCTGAATCTGCCCTGTTTTCCTTTAAGCATTTCGGAAAGTGACCTAAGAGCCCTCTTGGTGCCTACCTTAGAAGCTCCTCCGCGAGTTCCTGGATCAATCAGAGAATCAATTGCTTCCTGAAGCATTCTTTTTTCATTAATAATGATTACGTCAGGCGCACTGAGCTCAAGTAATTTCTTCAAGCGATTGTTTCGGTTTATAACACGGCGATAGAGATCGTTTAAGTCCGAGCTAGCGTATCTGCCTCCATCTAATGGCACCATTGGACGCAAATCAGGCGGCATGACTGGTAACACCGTCATTACCATCCATTCGGGCCTTGTGTTATTAAGCAACATAGACTTGAAGAACTTTAAGCGCCTGAACATTTTTTTAGACTCAATATCTTCTTTAGTATTGTCCACCAATGCCTTCTGCATTATTTTTATCTCGGCAGACAGATCAAGTCCTTCTAAAACCTGCCTGATACCTTCTCCTCCCTGACCGACAGTAAAAACATTGCCAAACCTCTTACCTAAGTTCAAAAATTCTCTTTCTTCCAAAACCTTTCCGGGCCTTAAGGATTTTAATGACTCCTTGGCTGTTAATGCTCCTTCTTTCAGGTCTTCCCAATTATCGTCTTCCGCGCGACTGCGTGATTTAAATTCTTTGTCTATTTCCGCAAGAGCTGTCTTTCTTTTTTCTTCGTCAACAGAGGTAACAATGAAAGCGGCGTAATAAGTAACCCTTTCCAATTTAGAAAGAGACTCATTTAAAGCCATGCCAATTCTGCTCGGCAAACTTCTTAGAAACCATGTGTGAACCACCGGAGCGGCCAGTTTAATATGTCCCATTCTTTCTCGCCTTACTGACGCTCTGGTAACTTCAACTCCACATTTATCGCAGACAACTCCCTTATATCGAATCTTCCTGTATTTGCCGCAATAACATTCCCAATCTTTGGTGGGACCGAAAATACGCTCGGAGAAAAGTCCGTCTTTTTCAGGACGCTGGGTTCTGTAGTTGATAGTTTCTGGTTTTATAACTTCGCCATATGACCATCCTCCCTTTTCACGTGGACCCATTTGCTCCGGAGAAGCAATACTGATTTTTAACGCTTTAAAATTTGAATCTCTTTCCATATTATTTATTCTCTTTTTCGTAAACCAAATCCACTGAAAGCCCCAGTGCCTTTAATTCGTTTAACATCACATTAAAAGCGGCAGGAATGTTAGGTTTCTTAATTTTCTCTCCCCTGATTATTGATTCAAAAGCTGAAGAACGACCCATAATGTCATCCGACTTAATGGTGAGCATTTCTTGCAGGATATGCGAAGCTCCATATCCTTCCAAAGCCCACACCTCCATTTCTCCGAAACGCTGTCCGCCAAGTTGAGCTTTACCTCCCAACGGCTGCTGAGTAATAAGTGAGTATGGTCCGACTGAACGAACATTAATCTTGTCGGTTACCAAATGATTAAGCTTCATAATATACATGACGCCAACAGTAACTTTATTGTCAAAAGCTTTGCCGGTTCTGCCGTCAAATAGAGTCACTTTGCCATCTTCTGGGAGCCCTGCAGTTTTAAGTTCAGCTCTAACTTCACTCTCTGTAGCGCCGCTAAAAACAGGAGTCACGGCTCGGTAGCCGTTTTTCTTAGCAGCCCAACCAAGATGAGTCTCAAAAAGTTGACCCAAATTCATACGTGAAGCGATACCAAGTGGATTTAAAATTATATCCACTGGAGTGCCGTCTTCTAAGTAAGGCATGTCTTCAACTGGTAAGACTCTGGACACAACACCCTTGTTTCCGTGCCTTCCAGCCAATTTATCTCCTGGTCTGATATTGCGGAGTTCAGCTACCTGAACCTGAATTCTTTCCACTACTCCGGGGTCAAGCTTGTCTCCCTTCTCCCTCGAAAATATTTTAATACCGACAACTCTGCCTTGTTTGCCGTTTGGAAGCTCCAAAGAAGTATCTTTAACGTCTCTGGCTTTTTCTCCGAAAATAGCGCGGACCAATCTTTCTTCAGGAGTAAGTTCGCTTTCTCCTTTAGGGGAAATTTTTCCAACTAAAATATCTCCGCCACGTACCTCGGCGCCAACGCGTATAATGCCACTTTCATCCAAGTTTTTGAGTTTATCTTCGGCCACATTCGGAATATCCGGTGTTGTAATTTCAGGGCCAAGCTTAGTGTCACGTACATCAACAATGTGATCTTCAATGTGAACGGACGTAAACCTATCGTCCTGCACAACGCGGTCAGATAAAATAATGGCATCTTCAAAATTCAATCCGCCGAAAGAAACGAATGCCACAGTCAGGTTCTGTCCCAAAGAAAGTGTTCCCTGATCCATGGCGTGACCGTCTGCTAAAGCGTCGCCTTTGTTAACTTTGTCTCCCTTCTTTACAAGTGGCTTTTGCGTAACAGCTACAGAACCATTAACCATCTTAAATTTAATAAGCTCATAGGTAATTGATTTGCCTTCGGTTGGTTTAATAGTAATGTGATTGCCGTCAAGTTCACTCACCACTCCTGCAACATCTGAGAAAATCATATAACCTGAATCTTTGGCAACAACATCCTCAATGCCAGTGCCGACATAAGGAGCTTCCGGTTTAATTGATGGAACTGCCTGGCGTTGCATGTTTGAAGCCATGAGGGCACGGTTAGCATCATCATGTTCTAAGAATGGGACTAATGAAGCAGCCACGCTAAAAAGTTGGTTGGGGGAAATATCTATAAAGCCCACCTCGCTACTCTGACAAATTCCAGGCTTCCCTTTAATTCTCGCATCTACTTGACGTTCTGTTATATTCCCAGACTTATCAAATTCCGTATTGGAAGCCGCAATTTTGTATTTCCCTTCTTCAGCGGCGTCCAGCCAAAAGATTTTTCCGGTAAGCTTGCCCTTTTTAACTTCAATATATGGAGTGACTATAAAACCGTATTCATTTAATTTAGCGTAGTTGGTAAAAGAATTAACTAAACCGATACTTTGTCCTTCCGGTGACTGAATTGGACAAATTTTACCGTAATAAGATTCGTGTACGTCACGAACTTCAATGCTGGCTCTTTCCTTGGTAAGTCCTCCGGGGCCCAAGGCGGTTAATCTCCTTTTGTGTTCTACTTCAGACAATGGATTGCCCTGGTCCATAAATTGAGAAACAGGAGAAGAAGAAAAGAACTCCTGAACAACAGAAGTCAAAAGTCTTGAGTTTACCAAAGTGACTGGATTTAAAAGTTCATCTTCAATAGTGGACATTTTGTCCTGAACATTCCTGCGGAGCCTTGCAAAACCTACTCTCAAGCGACTCTGCAAAAGTTCTCCTACGGCCCTGACGCGCCTGTTGGAAAGATGGTCAATGTCATCAGCTTGAGCTTTCGGGTCGTTGTTAAGTCTTATAATTTCTTTTGTAACTTCAATAAGATCACGGACCTCCAAAACTTTACTATCTGACCCAGTCATCTCCAATCTCTGGTTAAGCTTAAAGCGGCCGACACCGGAAAGATCGTAGCGTGAAACGTCCCAAATCATCCCATCAATAAGCCTCTTGGCATCATCAGCCGTGGCTAAGTCTCCTGGTCTGACTCTCTTGTATATCTCTAAATAAGAATCTTGTAAGGTTTTGGCATCGTCTTCTTTTAGGGTAACCTTTATAGACTCGCCAAATGTCTTAATCATTTCTTCGTCTGACATGCCAAATACTCGCAACAGCGAAGTAATAGCCACTTTTCTATGACGGTCAATTTTGACAGCTATAAAGCCGTCTGAATCACTCTCAAATTCCAACCAGATTCCACGATTAGGTATAATCTTGCCACCAAAAAGCTGCTTGCCCCGATAAGTGCTGGAAGTAAAATAGATTCCAGGAGAACGAATAATCTGTGATATAACTGTACGCTCAACTCCATTAACAACGAACGTTCCCCTTTCGGTCATAATAGGAAAGTCTCCCAAATAAACTTCCTGTTCCTTTGACCTGCCTGTTTTTTTATTGACCAATTTTAAATTAGCTCTTAAAGGGGCTTCGTAGGTAATACCTTTTTCGTAAACTTCTTTAACGTCGTACTTTGGCTCGCCAAAATAATAATCTTTAAAATACAGTTCAATATCTCCGATATGACTTCTGATTGGAGATATCTCTTCAAAAAGTTCCGCAATACCTTTTTCTATAAACCACTTATAAGAGTCTGTCTGAATAGCGTACAGCTTAGGCTGTTGTATAGGAGCGCCTGGATGAGAAGAAAAAAGTTTTACTTGAAGTTTAGACATAAATATAATAGATAAGCTTGGTCTTTCTTAAAACAAAGGCAGACAAAAATCAGAGTTGCCTACTTTTCGAGATGAATATTTTTATAATGGCAATCAAACTTTATTTTTGGGAGTCACGTTAAAAACCAGCTTTTCTGCCGGCGATGTTGATGATGATACCTATAAGTAAAGATAGTGTCAATAGGTTGGAGCCTCCGTAGCTCACAAAGGGCAAAGGTATCCCAATCACAGGGAGAAGACCTAGGGCCGAGCCTAAATTAACAGCCAGATGTATCAAAATAACGATAATAGTCCCCAAACACAGGAATTTATAGAAGTTATTATTCTGCCTACCTCCAACTATGGCCAAACGGTAAATAAGAATAAAGAAAGCCAGCAAAATACTGAGGCCACCTAAAATACCCCACTCTTCAACAAATCCCGAGAATACAAAGTCCGTTGAAGCCGCCGGCAGAAAGCCGAGTTGGACCTGAGTCCCCTGCTGAAATCCTTTGCCAAAAAATCCTCCGGAACCGATGGCTATCTTAGATTGAATAACATTATAGTTAACTCCCAAAGGATCATACGATTCATTAAATATGGCTGATATTCTATCTTTCTGGTATCCAGCTAATGCGAAGTTCCATCCCAAAACAAAAATAACCAAAGCCAAAGCTATAAAGCCGAAAATGTGTCTTAACGGCAGTTCGGAAACCAATAAATAACCAAACCAAAGACCTAAAATAATCAGCGCGGTCCCCAAATCAGGCTGAATTAATATTAATACCAATGGAACAATGGTGTAGAGAAATGAAATTGATATAGTTCGGAAGCTCGCAATTGCCACGTGTCTGGAAGCAAAAAAACGGGAAAATAACAGCACTAAAGCGGCTTTCATAAACTCGGAAGTCTGGATTTGAGCTGGACCGATAACAATCCAGCTTTTTGTGCCGGCAATAGTGGTAGCAAAAAAATGAGTGGCTAAAAGCAAAAGACACATTACGCCGTAAAAAGTCAAAATAACCCATCGATAACTCAAAAGTGCCCTTAAATTAATAAAACTGCAGGCAAATATAATTAAAATGCCAAGCGCTACCCAAGCCGACTGCCTGAAGAAAAGAACATGGCTTATTGAGTAACTCATCAAAAGCCCCACGAACATAAGGTATAAGACAGGACCTAAAATCCAGAAATCAAATCTATCTGCTAATTTCATAAGAGAACCATTTATTGGATAGTGAAACAGTATCTATGTTTGAAGCATTGCCAATAGCTGGATAAAAAATAGTGAACGGCGTTTCGCTAAAAGTTTGTATATTATTAAGTTTTGTTGTGGATGCAGAGATTGGGTTTTTAGATTTATCAAACAGCACGCCGATTACAGAAATAGCATTATATGTACTGGCCGAATCGTTCTTCAATATCCCAGAAACTTGAGGAGATTTATTATTGATGGATAATTTCAAAGATCCAAAACTTAAAAAATAATGTGGCAAATTTTCTTTCAATACCCAATCAGGCTTCTGTATATTTATAATCACGCGGCCAACATCTCTAGGATCTATATCAATTGCGGGAGCAATCAAATACTTAGATTCTCCAGCAGAAATATAAGATGTTCCTGATAAACCAGGTCGAGTTGCCATGGCTCCGCCTAATTTATTAATGACTTGAAATTCGTAATTAAAATTACTAGAGCCATAGTCAAAGCTTGGGTCGGCTATTTTTACGACCGCCGTTGTTTTAAGTTGGCCTGCATCAAA
>ORJL010180048.1_pt1 | contig 12156 bp, 7 predicted proteins | sample 1779941 | NCBI WGS metagenome assembly ORJL01 (sample SAMEA104232317, study PRJEB22302) | groundwater metagenome | biome: forest; feature: aquifer; material: groundwater | place: USA | collected 2011-08-07 | depth 5.8 m
GACATGTGGCCTATAATGAAACTATAGAGTATGCCTGTGGAAAAATTTCTTACAATTCAAGAAGTCGCCAAAAAACTGCGTGTCAGCGAACGCTCGGTGATTCGGTATATTAAAGCCAAGAAATTAATAGCATCAAAAATGGGACAATGGAGAATTAAAGGCGGCGATCTGGAAAATTTTTTCAAAAAGTACACCAACAAATAAAGCTATGAGCCAAATAACAACATTACTCGCAAAAACTAAGATCGATCCCTCGTGGTCTTTTTCTGATAAAACGAGGAAAGACACGGCGTATATTACACATGGCTATCATCGATACCCAGCAAAGTTCATTCCTCAAATAGTTTCCCGCTTGGCTGAGAAATATACGGGCAAAGGGGATTTAATCGTTGATCCGTTCGGTGGTTGTGGGACAACACTCGTTGAGTCAAAAGTTATGGGACGGCCATCAATTGCTGTTGATATTAATCCCGTTGCTGTTTTAATCACGAAGGCAAAAATTACCCCAATTAACCCGATTAAAATTGAAAAAGAATTTGTGACCCTTCAAAAGAGATTGGGAACCTACAACGAAAATACAAAAGTGAAAGCCCCTGAACATGAGAGGATTGATTATTGGTTCAAGCCAGAGGAAAAAAGAAAACTTGCTTTTATTTTTGTCGAGATTTCAAAAATAAAAGATCAAGATATTCAGGACTTCTTCTTTTGTGGATTTTCAAACATTCTCAAAAATTGTTCAATCTGGCTACAAAAGAGTAATAAGCCAACAAGGGATTTCGAGAAGAAGCCATCGGAACCAATCAAAACATTTTTGAAGCAAATAAAAATGATGTTGCGAGGCAACACGCGACTATTCGAATTGCTATCAGAAAAGGGTTATTTGAAAGTTCCGAGTAAGGTAATTTGCACGGACGCAAGGACAATCCCGGCGAAAGATAACAGCGTCAGTTTGATTGTTACCTCTCCGCCTTATGTAACCTCATACGAATATGCAGATTTGCATCAGCTCACCGCTTTATGGTTGGAGTACACAAAGGATTTGGGCGATTTCCGAAAGCGATTTATTGGTACCTCGTATCACAACAAAAAAGATTTGACGCTTAATAGCACAATCGCAGAAAATATCAGAAATGAATTATTAGAAAATGACAAGAAAACCGCCGAGGAAGTTTCAACATATTTTAGTGAGATGAATCAAGTATTTATTGAAATGAAAAGAATGTTGAAGAAGGGCGGAAAAACCTGCATCGTTATCGGCAACACAAGCTTAAAAGGCGTTGAGATACTTAACGCAGAAGTTTTTGTTGAGCAATTGCAAAATCTAGGACTAAAGATCGCCGATATTATCAAAAGAGAGATACCATCAAAAAATTTACCATCTGTCAGAGATGAAAAGACGGGCAAGTTTGCAAGTATAAACGATAAAAATAGGGTGTCTGCCTATCCAACAGAGTATATTTTAGTAATGGAAAAATAAAAAATATGACTATAAAAGACCTTATCAAAATTTACGAGACGAAAAAGAAAAAATATGGCCTGCAAGCATACAGGCACATTTCAAATGTGTTGAAAGAAGCCAAGGAACAGCACAAAAAAGATTTTATTGGAGAGGATCATGAGCAATCGTGGCGCGCTTTCAAGGGCAAAAATTTGGAAAAAATGATTGAGTATATCATCACGGACGAAGTGAGAGCTTTGGGCTTGGAAGTTGTGAATGGAAATGGTCTCGAAAGGACCAATGGAGCAAACTTATCAAAGGAACTGAGTTTAGTGAAAAGAAATTTACTCGTTGATTTTGGAAAGTTCGGCTCACATTTACCCGATGTTGATTTGATTATTTATGATCCAAAAACAAGCAAGGTCGTCGCCGTTCTATCAAGCAAAGTAACCTTGCGAGAAAGAATTGCTCAAACAGGATATTGGAAAATTAAACTTGCTTCCGATGAAGCGACAAAACACATCAAGGTCTATTTCGTAACCCCGGACGAAGATGGGACACTTACAGTTAAAACACCGGCAAAGAAAGGGCGGGCAATTGTTGAAGCAGATACCGACGGTAGTTATGTTTTAAGCGAGACGGACATTGAGGAAAGTGACAAGGTAAAAATGTTTGATAAGTTTATAGACGACCTTAAAAAACTACTCAAATAATACGATAAAAGATACAATTCAAAACTTAGGAAAAGTGATTAGCTGTGGAAATTGGGTTTGTCGACCCCAGATTCTGTGGGTGCTATAATTTACTTGAGGGTAATTAGCTCCTCGCGTTCGTATTTTTAATATGACTGAGAAAACCTTTGTCAAACAATTAGAGGGCATTTACAAAAAAGAAGGTTTTTTGGTAAGGCAAGAGGTGGGTGTTGGTTACGGAGTGGCCGATCTGGTTTTGGTAAAACTGATTCCCGGGCAGTGCGCGATTCGTTTAAAAAATAAACAACTAAAGCCGCTCTTAAGAGAGGACTATTTCAAAATATTTCGATATCTTCCCGAAGAGGAAAGCGGGAAGAGGCCAGTGACGCTTGATCATTTGGTGAAGCACACAAAGTTGTCAAAATCTTTTCTCAAATATCATATACTTCAAAAGCTCGAGCACGATGGGTACATAAAGAAAGTTGACGGGAATTTTTACTTCAAGATTAATGGTTGGATGCCTATTGCCAAAGAAATTATTGCGATTGAAGCAAAGCTCAAAGATTGGAAGCGAGGATTCATTCAAGCGAATCGGTATAAGTCATTTGCTAATAAGGTTTATTTAGCATTGCCGGCCGACAAGGCCCATCTGGTAAACGAAGCGTTATTGAGAAAACACAATATCGGTTTGATTGCTTTTGATCCGCTGGAGTCAGAAATTAAAAAAGCCATTCATCCCAGAGCGGCTGAACCGCGCAATGTCTTCAAATACGATTTTGCGGCTGAATTCTTTTTGAATCGTAGCGTATTAAGAAAATTCGCCCCTCTGTAATTTCGGGAAGATGTCGGTAAGAAAAGTTGCGGGATTAACGACGGTGATACCGGCGTGTTTTTTTACTTCCAAAACTCGCGCGTCTTTTGAAATTATAATTATTGCTCCTGCGAGTCGAGCGGTTCTGAAAAAAATATCATCATCCTCATCTCCATCGACAACTCTCAAATCGGCGAGCTCGCCATGAAGCGAGACCATATTAAGAATTCCTCTGTAGTCCAAGATTAGTTTGTCCGGCGTGTATATATTACTCGCCAGTATTTTTTGAAATTTTGGGCGACGAATGACATCACAAAATTCTTTATGAGTATCTTCACTTCCATACAGCTCGATTTCCTTCATTTCTGCAAGGTTAAGTATCTGTCTTGGATCGCCATGCCACAAGAACCCCGAAATTATGAGGTTTGTGTCAGGAACTACTTTGATGAGTTTATTTGGTACGCGCTTCATGGATTACCTGCGCGAGATCAGCGTCCGCCTTGTCTTGATCCGCGCCGTACTTCCAGCGCTTTGAGGACTCCAAAACCCCCATCCATCTTTTGAGATGACTTGTTTGGAGCGGTATCGCAAATCTCTCGTATAGACCTTCTGCTAAATCTAGGGCCTCTTCGAGCCGGCCACGCATCAATCCCATCCTTTCATTCCGGCTTAAGCCGGCCATTTTTTTCATTGAGTTCAATCGTCTGTGCAAGAAGTGGAGTTTTTTTGATGTATAATCAACCGGCATCTTGCCACCACATGACACACAGGGGCATTTGTAATTAATTAACCTTACGATTTCGTCGTTTACATAATCAAAGAGCTCGGGAATGTAGGTTTGAGCCGCTTTCTTTTTTCGAGGAGAAAACTTGAGTTTCTGTTTTAGATTTTTTTCTGAAAAAGTTTCCAGCCAGCCCAAACCACCACTGAATCCACTAGCTCCAATCGCGTTCAAAACCTCTCCGAATGCGCCTATTGAGAGAACAAAAATATCCTTGCTGGCTGATAATTGAAACACTAACCATGCCAAGCCCTTCAAAGAATCTTCGTCGCTTTTTATGTCATTGAGATTGTCAATCATTATGAAATAGCCCCTAAGGTCAGCGCTGCAGTCGTTATACCTATCGATTATGTGGTTCAGTATTTTTGGATTTCCGAGGCCCGAATTTCCGATATTAATCATTGCGAAGAGCGATTTTTCAATCTTTTCTCGTTTCATGAATTTAATACTGTCCGGGATAAGAGTGTGATTCAATCTAAATTTATCGCCGCTCGCGTCTTCACTAAAAAAATACGGCGCAATTACAAGGTCTGCGCCTTTGTCGAGTTGAAATTTTATGGACGGCTCCACAAGGCTGGCGATGCGATATTTCTCATCGCCGAATAATTTTGCTATTTCAAATGGCTTCTTTGGGGCATACGGCACTTTTTGAAAAGCCTTTTTTTCTGTAAATGCATCGTATACCATATTGTTTGTCATCGGATCAATGACAAATAGCTCGCTTGCGTTGCGAGCTTTTGTTGCTAAATTTTTGTAGTGCGCGACAATATTTGCGTTCATCAAACTTGCCGGCAACTTCCCGATTTCGGTAGCGGCCCCGTCTTGATTCATTAACCGAGGCATGAAAATAGGAGATGAGACAATCTTTGACATAGTGACATAAACTCTACCAGAATATCGCCTTTTTATCAACTTGATAGACGCCTTTTGAGATTAAAAAATCATTAAAAAAAGATAAAGGAAAAATAAAGCAACAATTGACTCTCTTGGTCAAAATAACTATGATATAATCTATTGTTATTTTGGCGGGCTTCTGACTGACTTAAGAAACGAGAAGCTCAATATAATTACCTAAACCATCTTAATGATTTATTGAGATGGCATGGTGAGAATCGCGACGAGCATAGAGAACCCATCATTGAGTCGTTTCCGCATATTACTGATGAGTTGATATGCGGTCAGGCGATTTGCAGGTGATGGGTTTTTTCTATGAAAGATCATGGACAGGAAAGTTTTTATTAAATCTTGCTATGATGTGAAAAATTATGAATCTCGGCGACGCGACCCAACCTTTTGTTTTATTTGGAGAAAAAGTAAATTCAATCTTTGATCTTTTTTCGTCTCTCTCTCTCTCTCTCTCTCTCTCTCTCTGCAAGCCTTTCTTATGGGAAAATTTTGGGGAGAGATCACGCCCCCAGTTTTATTAATAAAGAACACGCAAAGTTTAAATCCCTGATGTGTTTATGTATGAAAACACATCAAGAGGTCGAGGGATTGGGTTTACCCCTACACCAAAACCTTTGGTATAGGGGCGAGAAAGTTATCCACAGGTTGGGTATTGCGTGGTGTTGTGGTTATGTAGTATTGTTTAACCATAGAGTACATTGGATAATTTTTTCAAGCTTTAATTTTGCGTGCTACGGCCCGCGAAAGACCTCTACTACGGTAGAAAATCTTTCGCGGGCCTTTTGTTTTGTATGAATAAAATACACGCACCAATTAAAAAAGAAGAAACGCCACTGATCCATTGTAAAAATTGTCGGGGTCTTTTGGTAAAAGACATGAATACAGATGAAATGGACGGTAATGCCTCCTTTCTGATGAAATGTCCGCATTGTAAAAAAGATGTCGTCATTACCATAAAGATTTCCAAGCACCCATCTGTCGAAATTAATTAGTTGATAAATTTAAGCGCCATTATGAATTTTACGTCTAAAAACAACATACGTCTGCGAGCTGGGCACTATCGAATCTCGGACATTGCAAGTCGAGTTGATCGTTCTATCACGGCCATTGTTCGTTGGGAAAAGTTAGGTTTAATTCCCAAAGCCAAGCGAGACAGCCGCGGTTGGAGAGTTTATGCAAAAGACCAAATTGATGCGGTAGTCGACCGCATCCAAAAACAAATTATTTCTCGATATAAATCGTGAATAAATCTTAAACAAAAAACATAAAAAATAAAAAATTCTTGGATTGCGAAATTCAACGACGAGGTTAAAAAAACTAAAAGGTCGAATCCGCGCTCGTTGAACAATATCAATCTCGCAATGCAAGCAATACACACAACTATGACTATACTCAATAAACAAACCATCAGTTCAAAAATCGTTTCTATTATTATGGTCGCGGGGATATTACTCTCTTCTATCCCTGCGCCGGCGTACGCGGTTATCTATAGTCCGGGAGAGACGCTCAATCCGAATTGTCTCCCGACGGATACAAACTGCGAAGTTGATGCTTCTAACATTAAAGGGCGCTTGAATTCCGCGCTTACCGGCACGGTTTCCATTTCGCCGGGCTCAAACCTTGTTATCGGCACAAGCACAGTGTTTACCACCGAGCTTTCGGCCGGCGATTCTATCAAAATAGGAAGCGACACCTTTACAGTTTCTGCAATTTCTTCAAATACCCAGCTCGCACTCACAAGCGCCGTTGCATCATCCACGGCAACGACGACTGGCGCCACCGCTTATCGCGACCCCGTTAATCTGTTCTCTGTTTCAAAAGGAAATGGCTCGAATGTTCTTGCCGTAACGCGCGCCGGGCTTCTTGCGCTTGTGAATGCTCTCACTCTTTCATCTTCAACTCCGACTTCCACGGCTAATGCTCTTTACAATAGTGGCGGCACACTTTATTGGAACGGAACTGCTCTCGGTCTTGCTGGTTCTGGCCTCCAAAATCTCAACGGTCTTGCGACTTCAACCCAAACATTTGCCATCGGCAATACCGGTACGGATTTTGGCATTATCTCGTCCGGTAGCGTACATACGTTTAACTTGCCAAGCGCTTCGGGAACGGCGCGCGGATTGGTCTCCACCAGCACGCAGACATTTGCCGGAGATAAAACTTTTGGAAATGCGCTCATTGTAAACGGCGCTTCCACGCTCGCTACTACAACCGCTTCCAGCCTCACGCTTTCGCCAATGACTGCAGGATCCCTTCTCTTTGCCGGCACGAGCGGGTTGGTAAGTCAAAATAACGCAGGTCTTTTCTGGGACAATACAAACAGTCGGCTCGGCATCGGAACGACAAACCCATCGGCGACGTTGGAGATAAGTCCAGGCGCTGCTATCGCTTCGCAGTGGACGCTTCGCAGTGGCGCCGGCTTTTTGGGTTTCAAATCGGTTACTTATGGCACGGGAGTATTTGTAGCTGTGGCTGATACGAACGCTCTTTCCACCTCGCCTGATGGCGTCACATGGACGCAACGGTCTGTTCCTTCAGCAAGCATTTGGCGATCGGTTACTTATAGTAATGGTACTTTTGTGGCAGTCGGTAGTGTTGGAGGGGTTGGCACGGTGATGACCTCGCCCGACGGTATTACATGGACAAATAGAACGCCGGCCGCGAACAATGACTGGTACTCCGTCACCTACGGCAATGCTCTTTTCGTGGCAGTAGCTACTTCCGGCACCGGCAACCGCGTGATGACCTCGCCTGATGGCATCACCTGGACAGCGCGAACATCTGCCTCCGACGATATGTGGAGATCAGTCACGTATGGCAACGGCCTTTTTGTGGCAGTATCGTACGTGGGTTCTACCTATCGCGTGATGACTTCTCCGGACGGTATTGCTTGGACCGGTCGCAGTGCCACCAATGGCGCTTGGAACTCTGTTACCTACGGTGGAGGACTGTTTGTTGCGGTTGCAGAAAGTTCACCTTATGTTATGACCTCGCCTGATGGTATCACTTGGACAAATCGTACGGCGGCGGCAAATAATGCTTGGACATCGGTTGCCTATGGCAACGGCGTGTTCGTTGCAGTATCAAACACAGGCACCGGCAACCGTGTCATGACCTCATCCGATGGCATTACTTGGACATCTCGCACCTCGGCCGCAGATAACGGCTGGCGGGGCGTTGTCTTCGGTAATAACTTTTTTGTGGCAGTGGCCGATGCGGAAGTGACGAGTAATCAGCGTGTCATGACAAGTAGTGGGGCGATTCCAACCGTCATTGCCGCCAATGGCAGCATTACGGCGACCGGTAACGCAATTATTGGCGGGGCACTCAATGTGACGGGCGCATCCACACTTGCAACCATGACCGCTAACAACTTGACGCTTTCTCCAATAACGCAAGGGTCGCTCCTTTTTGCCGGTGCTGGCGGATTGGTAAGTCAAAATAACGCAGGTCTTTTCTGGGACAATACAAACAGTCGGCTCGGCATCGGGACGACGACGCCGGGAAGCAAATTAGATGTCAAGGGAACTTTACGACTCTCTGGCGCTACTTCAGGATATGTAGGACTTGCTCCGGCAGACGTGGCTGGTTCTACAACTTACACCTTGCCTTCCGCGGACGGAACAAGCGGACAAGCGCTCACAACAAATGGTTCCGGCGCGCTTTCGTGGTCAACTGGTTCTAGCCAGTGGACAACGAGCGGCAGTAACATCTATTACAACACGGGGAATGTGGCGATCGGCACAAGCACGCCTTCTGCGACAGCCCGATTGCTTATTACGGGTGCGGTGAGTACCACAAGCACCGTCCCCATTTCCGCAACAGGCGGCACGATTACGACATCAGGTCTCTACACCATTCACACCTTTACGGGTTCTGGCACATTCACGCCCAACGGCGCAGTCAACGTTGACCACCTCGTTATCGGTGGCGGAGGAGGAGGTTCAAGTGGTACAGCAGGAACCGATGCGGATGGATCTGGTGGCGGCGCGGGCGGATTTTTAACCGCAAACACAACCGTGAGCGGCGCGACGACGGTTACTGTCGGCGCTGGCGGCGCGGGCGGCACGTCGCTGGGGAGCTCTCCAGCACCAGGAACAGCCGCTGCGGATGGATCTAATGGACAAAGTTCATTGTTTGGTGGAAGCATCACTGCGGCAGGCGGCGGCGGAGGCGGTTCAAGAGAACGAGCTGGGAAAAGTGGCGCAAGCGGCGGCGGCGCGGGTGTTAGCGGCACTGCTCTTGCTGGAGGTACCGCAACTCCGGCAGGTCAGGGGAATGCCGGCGGCGCCAATGGTGGTGCATCAAATTATGGCGGTGGTGGTGGCGGCGGCGCGGGAGCTGTCGGGCAGAACGGGTCTACGGTAAAAGGCGGCGATGGCGGCGCGGGCAGCTTAAGTTCAATATCGGGGACTTCTCAAACCTATGCCGGTGGTGGCGGAAGCGGTCGCTTTGGAGGCGGCGGTACGGCTGGCGTCGGCGGCACAGGCGGCGGTGGAAATCTTGGCGCTGCAGGCGCTACAAATACTGGCGGCGGTGGTGGCGGCGGCGTCATAAACACACTTGGGAAAGCAGGTGGTTCTGGCGTCGTGATTGTGCGGTATTTGACGAGCGCGACGGTAACAGTTGCGGTATCAAACGCAAATCAGGCGCTCTTGCGAGTAACAGATACGGGAACCGGTGCAAGTACGACACTCGCCTTCTTTGAAGGCACATCCGGACAGGGATGTATTATCGCGGGCGCGACTGGTCTCTCATGTTCGTCTGATATTTCTCTCAAGCGTAATGTGCAGACGCTCGGGAGCGATACGCTCGGCAATGTACTCGCGCTCAAGGCGGTCACCTTTGACTGGAACAATGAAGCAGACGGAACCGGCAATCACATCGGATTTATCGCACAAGATGTGGAAAAAATATTCCCTGGTCTTGTAGTTACCGATCCGAACGGCAAAAAGGCGCTCTCGTATGACAAGTTTGCGCCGATTATCGTCAAAGCTCTCCAAGAGCAGTATGGCGGCATGATGGGCATCAATCTTGTGAGTGTTTCTAACTACGCGGAACTCTTCTCTTCAACGACGACGCTTGACCATCTTGCGCAAGCGCCGGCGGGTGAGGATTTCATCGCCGACCCGATTAGCTATATTCGTGAGCGAGTTCAGGGCGGTATCAATATCGTCCGCAACATCGTAACCGAACGCGTAGTGGCAGTCTCCGGATACTTCAAACGTATCTTTGCCAATGAGCTTTGCCTCACGGATTCCAGCGGCAAGCTGGTATGCGTAACCGGCGATGCGCTTAAGAACTTGAATGGCGCAGAGATCAAAACAATACAATCAGAAGAAAATCGGCAAACTCCGATAATAGATGTGACCCCGAATCAATCCTTGCAGAATTCTGATGGTACGGGTCAGGTAAGTTCTCCGCAGGCGGAAGAAAACCAGCCAGCTACGACAGAGGTTGCGCCTTTGCCTGAAGCTTCCACTTCAGCTCCCGTTGCGGTGGACAAGCCGGCTGGCGAGACAGTAGAAAAAACCGAGCAAACACAAACTCAAGCTGAAGAGGCAGCAGGCCAGGAAACAGTGGTTAAAGAACCGATTGTGCCGGTATCAGTAGCAGAACCAGAGCTAGCACCCACGGCGGTTTCCAATCCGGAACCAGCGCCTGAACCTGTTACAGAACAACAACCCGTAGCGCAACCGGAATCTACCTCGTCAAATTAACCAAGAGACACTCCCCACCTTCTATGTCCAGGATAACTATTCACTGGCTTAGGGGGCGGGGTAACCCAATGATGCCCCTAACATGGAAAACATAACTACAAAATTAAAAACACGATTTTCATCCTCCTACGCAAATGCTTCGGCGGACAGGCAGGATGAAAATATTGAGGTCGATAGCAATTCATCCGCTTCTTATGTAGCGATTGCGAGAAATATATTACGTTTTGTTTTTAGAACGCCAAAACGTTCCATGCTTGCGATAGCGCTTATTGGAGCTCTTGCGGTCGGCGGATATTATTTTTTTGACAAGCCAACACAAGAGGAACGGGCAAGAAAAGAACTTGCCGCGGCAGTTGCGGCGGCAGGGAAGCTCATAATTCTTCCTCAAGGCGACGAGCCAGTCCTTGCGACTGTTACCGACGCCGCAACGCTTACTAAACAGCAGGCGTTTTTTACGGGGGCCGTAAATGGCGATCAGCTACTTCTTTTCCCGCGCAATTTGAAAGCGGTAATTTATTCGCCGTCGCGCAAGATGATTGTGAATGTGGGACCCATCCAGCAGCAACCCGCAGTTGCTGCTGGAGATTCCCAACCTCCAATTTCTAATTCCCGAACAAATTCCAATAACCAAATCCCAAACGATCTGAACAAAAAAGTTCTTATGGTAGAGATAAGAAACGGGACGGGCAAAACGGGACTGGCGGAGCAGACCGCGCAAGAAATCGGCAAAAATGGAAAATTTAATGTGATTAACGTTGCCGACGCGCAAAAGAAAAATTATTCCAAGACCACGCTCTATATAAAAACGGAGGACGCGGAAAAACTTTTACTGGCAAGCGAGCTTGCTTCATCAATTGGTGCAACCGCAATTTCGAAAATACCGGCCGGCGAGAAAAGCACGGATGCCGACGCGCTCGTTATCTTGGGCGGAGAATAATTCAAAAATTAAAATGCAAAAACCAAAATTAATTCAAAACCTTACACAACCTGTTCTTTGGACAGTTGGGGTTTTGATATTTACACTTTTTATTTTTACGGCGCCTCTGGCGCGCGCTTCCGAAACTGATGGCACGATTGCAACCGGAGGCAATGCCGGTTTTGCATGGTCGAATAATCTCGGGTGGGTTAATTTTGGTATTGCGAACGGAAATATTCATATCACCGATTCGGGTATTATCGGCTATGCGTGGAACGCGAACGACGGCTGGATAAATATGAAGCCAACCAATGGCGGGGTGACGGTTGCGGCAAACGGAGTGCTCTCCGGCTACGGCTGGGGTTCCGGTTTAGGGTGGATAAATTTTTCCGGCGTTTCCATAAACTCATCAGGCAAATTTGTTGGTCAAGCGACCGGGTCAATCTTAGGCACGCTCACGTTTGATTGCACAAATTGCGACGTACGCACTGATTTCCGGCCAGCGAATTTTAGAACAACGCCTTCTCCCGCGCCTTCAGCAACAGTGTCGGGCGGTGGGGGTGGAGGAGGTGGCGGCGGCATACCATTCGTTTCAGGACCAAGTGGACAAGCTGTGCCTGCCCATATTGATGCTTTTAATGTGCCGCTGAAATTATTTCCGGCTCAATCCGGAGTGCTCACGCAAAATCTTTCCGGCGGCAAAGCGGTAAAAGTAGAGGTTCCGGCGAATGTTGCTGCGACGGACGAGTTGACGCTTAACATTTCTGAACGGCCCGTGTCGGTAAATATCAACGTATCAACCGTGACCGTGCTCGGTGACGCGCTGTTTGAGATTACCGCGCGCGACAGTGCCGGAAACTTAATCCATAATTTTCTAAAACCAATTCAAATC
>ORJL010696094.1_pt1 | contig 12156 bp, 7 predicted proteins | sample 1779941 | NCBI WGS metagenome assembly ORJL01 (sample SAMEA104232317, study PRJEB22302) | groundwater metagenome | biome: forest; feature: aquifer; material: groundwater | place: USA | collected 2011-08-07 | depth 5.8 m
GTTTCAATAGTCGAGGAATTACTTGGGTTCTCAATAGTATGTAGCCACTCTGCATGACTAAATTTATGATGAAATCTTACGAAGGAATGGCCAAAGCAGTATTAGAAAATATCACAATTCATGATGTTCTTGAGGCAATAAATAAGAACTATGGTGATATTACCGCTCTTCAGATGAGAGAGAAGGACGGTAGTTATAGAAAAATCTCTTATGTAGAATTAGGTAGAAGGGCTATTGATATTTCGTCTGCTTTAATCGAATTTGGCATACAAAAAGATGACAGGGTTGTTATTTTTTCAGAATCTAGGCCTGAATGGGCTATTGCAGGTTTCGGAATCATATCATGCGGTGCGATAATTGTGCCGATTGACGTTAAACTTAGCGAAAAAGAGATTCAATTTATATTGGAGGATAGCCAGGCAAAGTGCATCTTTGTTAGTGAAAAATATTTGGCAACAGTAGATAATTTAAAAACCGCGCTTACGCATATAAAAAATATCATAGTTTTTGATGATGTAAGCAATAGTGATGTTATTTTGTTTAAAAGTTTAAAGATAAGAGAAGGCCAGAAGAAATATAATCCGATATATCCTGAAGATACAGCCTTGATAGTATACACATCAGGAACTGCTGGAGTGGCAAAAGGTGTAGAACTATCTTATAAAAACCTTTTATTCCAGGTTTTAGCAATGATTGGGATAGCCCATTATAACAAAGAAGAGCAATTTCTTTCGATATTGCCCTTAAATCATATGCTTGAGATAACTGGGGGCTTAATCGCGCCTCTTTATATCGGAGCATGCGTTACCTATTGTGATACGCTTAAAACAACTACTCTTACAGAAGTTATGAAAGAAACGCATACCACAGTGATGGTCTGTGTGCCGTTGGTTTTAAAGATGTTTCACGAAGGCATTATGAAGCACGTTAAGGAACTTTCGCCAATAAAGCAGAAAATTTTTAGAGGGCTTTTAGCTTTATCAAAACTATTGTTAAAATTTAATATCCGGGCAGGTAAGGCGTTTTTTCCGTCTGTTCATCGAGGGTTTGGCTTGAGGCTAAGAGTTTTATTAAGCGGGGGAGCCCCGCTTGATATGGAAGTAGAACTCGATCTTAATGCTCTGGGTTTTATAGTGCTTCAAGGATACGGCCTTACAGAAACATCCCCGGTAATTTCAGTGAATACTTATAAGCATAATAAAGTAGGGACAGTAGGTATACCTTTAGAGGGCGCCAAGGTGAAGATTTTAAACGGCCAGATTTTAACTCGTGGCCCACATGTTATGAAGGGGTATTATAAGAATCCTGAAAAGACCGCGGAAGTTATTAAGGATGGTTGGTTTTACACCGGAGATACCGGTTATTTTGACAAGGATGGATTCCTGCATATTTCAGGCCGTTTGCGCAATCTTATTGTCTTAGGCGCGGGTAAAAAAGTTTTTCCAGAAGAGGTGGAAGAAGTAATAGGTAAGAGTTCATATATTAAAGAAATATGTGTTTTAGGTAAGACTGCAACACATGGGCTTCGTAAGGGCCACGAAGAAGTATATGCGGTTGTTGTGCCGAATCTTGATATATTTGGACAGGATGAAAAAAGCAATGAACAGAAAATAAAAGAGCGAATATCGTCGGAAATAAAGCGGTTAAGTGAAAACCTCGCGGAGTATAAGCGAATAATGGATTTTGAAATTTGGCGCGAGGGGCTTCCTAAAACGACAAGTAAAAAGATTAAGAGGAAAGTGCTTGCTGATATAGTAAAAAACAAATCACTCCAAGTAATTATTATTTTGGTGAGCGCGCTGTCAATTCAGGGTTGCGTTACTACGCGCCCACGAAATGCAGTGCCGATGGATTTTTCCGGGAAAGTTACTATTCCCGGCATGCCGGATATTCGTTCTAATATGGGCGATCTTAACCCGATTGTTATGCGCAAGAGTTTGGTCGATTCATTTAAACAAGAAGGTAAAGATGATTATCCTGTTAACTCATTTGGTATAAAGATTTATCCTGTGCTGGCCATTTCAGGCGGTGGCCCTAACGGCGCCTATGGCGCAGGGTTTTTAATCGGGTGGTCTAAGGAAGGCTCGCGGCCACTTTTTAAGATAATTACAGGCGTTAGTAGTGGTTCGCTTATCGCCCTGTATACGTTTTTAGGAAAAGATTACGATGATCAGCTTGAGATTTTTTTTACCACGAGGTCAACCAAAGATTTAATGAAACGAAACAATTTATTGAGTGTTTTATTCGGGGATTCTTTGATGAGTTCGGCTCTATTGGTTAAAAATATTTCGGCCATTGTGGATGATAAATTAATTGTAAAGGTTGCCCAAGAACACAGGCGTGGCCGCCGGCTCTTTATAGGGACCGTAAATTTTGACGCGCAGGAATTTGTGGTTTGGGATATGGGAGCGCTTGCCTGTAAGGGTGGCCCTGATGCGCTAAATTTGTTCCGCAAAATTATTTTGGCTTCAAGTGCCATGCCAATGATGTTTCCTCCGGTATATTTTGAGGTTTCTTCTCCAACCGGAAAGATTTATGATGAAATGCATGTTGATGGCGGTGCTATGAGAGGGGTTTTTTATATTGATCGATTAACAAAAAATATGGAAGGGGCGGCCAAGGTTGTTGGTATTAACCCTTCGGAATATAGGCCGCAGATTTATATTTTAAGTAATGCTTATATGTCGCCGATTAGGCAGCAGATAAAGAATAGTTTTAAAGATATAGGTATACGTTTTCTTGATACATTAGGGGCAGCGGCCAATAACGGGGATATCTATCGGCTTTATGCTTTTGCGCAGAAAAGGGGCCTAGATTTTAATTTAGCGTATATCCCGGATGATTTCAGCCCTCAACAAAAAGAATATTTTGATACAAAAGAAATGCGCAGGCTCTTTAAGCGCGGATATGATGATGCGGTTAATGGGTATAAGTGGCATAAGACACCACCTGAATATGAAGCCGAGGATAAAAGTTTAGAAAAAAACTAATAAAATATATTTTAATTAAGGAGAATAATGATTCGATGGAAAAGAAGCGTGTAGTTATTACGGGTTTGGGAGTAGTTGCTCCAAATGGTATTGGCCGAGATGCTTTTTGGCAGGCTTGTCTTAATGGTAAAAGTGGGATAGGTTTAATTAAAGCTTTTGATGCCACGCTCTTTAATTCTCGTATCTGTGGGCAAATAGATAATTTTGATCCGGAATCATTTATATCTAAAGAATTTATTAGAAAAACAGACCGGTTTGTACATCTTGGCCTGGCTGCTTGTAAACTAAGCCTCGAGGATTCTAAATTAGATTTAAATCAGGAGGACTTAAAAAAAATCGGAGTGATTATAGGCTCTGGTGCGGGAGGCCAGCTTTTTCATGAAGAGCAAATGATGATTGCTTATGCTAAAGGCCCGGATAAGGTTAGTCCGCGCTGCATCTCCAAAATTACCCCTAACGCTGTTTCTAGTAATATAGCAATTTACTTTGGTTTTAAGGGCCCGAATATGGTGATCTCTACTGCTTGCTCTTCGGGTACCATGGCTATCGGAGAAGCCTTGCGTTATATACAAAATAGCGATATGCAAATATGCGTCGCAGGAGGAGCAGAGGCCCCTTTGACTCGTTTTTGCTTTGGCGCTTATGATGCAATGAGCGCTTTATCTAGGCACAATGATTCGCCTCAAGAAGCTAGCCGGCCTTTTGATAAAGAACGCGACGGTTTTGTTTTAAGCGAAGGGGCGTCGATACTTATTTTGGAAGAGTTTGAGCATGCTGTTAACCGAGACGCACATATCTATGCGGAGTTAATCGGTTACAGCTGTAACTGTGATTCGTATGATATGGTAAAACCGCTTCTTAGTGGTATAGATGCCTCAAGGGTTATCTCTGGAGCTTTAATTAACGCGCAGATTAATCCAGACAGCGTAGATTATATTAATGCCCATGGCACTTCCACTTTTTTTAATGATGTGGTCGAGACATTGGCGATTAAAAATGCTTTCGGAGAACATGCTTATAAAATTCCTGTGTCTTCGATTAAATCAATGATTGGTCATAGCCTCGGAGCTGCTGGGGCGATCGAGGCAGCTGCGACTTGCTTAGCTATAGAAACCGGAGTAATTCCTCCGACTATTAATTATCAATACCCTGATTCGGAATGTGATTTAGATTATGTGCCGAACCACGCACGGCCGGCAAAAATAAATTCTGCTATATCTAATTCTTTTGGTTTCGGGGGTATAAATTCTTGTGTAGTTTTTAACAAATTTACAGGGTAGAGATCAAGGAAAACTTATAATGAAATCATTACTTCGGATAGGTATCTTAATTGTATTAGTAGTGGGTTTAATTGTTTTTGCGGATAATAATCTATTGAAGGCGGAAACAGTTATTTCTGATTATACGGGAGAGAGTATTTTGTATCGGATAAAGCCTTTTGGAGAATCAGAATATAAGGATTTGGGGGTGGTTGATTTAGAAGGAAGGAAGCTTAACTTAATAATATTTAAGACTAAAGTATTATTTGTCAGGGATACGGAGAAAATTTATAGTGATCCGGAAAGCTTATTGCCGTATAGGATAGAGCGCAATATTTCTAAACTGTTAGGGAAAGAATATATAATCGAAGAATATGATCAGAAAAAATTTACAGTTGTAACAAGAAAGTTTAAAGGCAAAAAATTAATAAGTGAGCAGGTAGTCCAAGCTAATGGCCCGATTCACAATGCGATTACACTTCCTTTTTATCTGCGTAGGCGCCCTGACCTTGCAATAGGGTGGCATTTTACTGCGCGCGTCCCGCTTGAATTTGAATTAGAATTAGCTTCAATAGATAAAATAAAAGTTCCTGCCGGGAGGTTCGAAGCTTACCATTTTAAAAGCATGCCTGATAAGTTTGAAATCTGGATTAGTAAAGATGTTCCGCGCATCCCGCTTAAAATAAAGGGCAAGGGTAGTTTTAATTATACTTTATTAATGAAGCAATACAGCTCTCGTAAGTAATTAAGAATAAGTTTAAATTAATATAGTAGCAGGGAAGAGTTTTATAAAAAAGGAGGGTGAGTATGAAGATACTTTATGTGGCAGGCGCAGTGTTGTTTTTAGCGTCACAATTTTTATGCCAAGCGTATGCAATAGAGCTTTGCGAATCGCAGGATTATTATAATCTTGCGAATTCTAGCAAGTGTAAAATAAAATACAACGGTGCAGCGAATAAGGCCGATCCTCATGAGGCTATGTTTGAGATTATGAAAAACTATCCTTTTGAGAATAAGGACGTGTTTGCAGAATTATTGCAAAGAAAAATAGAGCTTATTGATAATTATAAAACGCAACAGCAGGGTAAGACAGTGACAGTAAAAGTTAAGAGCAATATCAGTAAGCTTGAGCAAGCAAAGCAAGATCTTTCCCAGCAGTTGAAGATAGTAAATGCCGCGACCCAAGATAATTGGGTCAGCGTAAGAGATCGAGCGCGTAAAACACTTAAAGAAGCTACAGAAAGATTACGTGAAGTTGAGTAAAAAAATGGGGGGGGTGATGAGCAGCGCAGATTCACCCTTAACCAAAGGTATTAAGCCATGAAAGAAGAATATTTTCTCAATCTGCTTAAGAAATATAACCAAGCTCATGTTTTTGAGCATTATCAGTCGTTAAGCCTTCTGGAAAAAGAAAAGTTTATTAATGAAATGGGGGGCCTTGATCTTGAGTTTGCCTTTTCGCTTTATGAGAAGACTTCTCACCAAAAGTCTCCTGTTAAGCATAATATAGACATTTATCCATCGCGGATATTTACTATCCCTAAAAATTCTGATGAGCAAAGTAAAAAAGAAGATGCGCGTATACTAGGCGAGTCTTTTATTTGCAAGAACAAGATGGCTGTTTTGATCGTTGCTGCAGGCCACGGTTCCCGTTTGGGTTTTGATGGGCCTAAGGGGTGTTTTCAGATTTCTCCCGTAAAAAACAAATCTCTATTTCAGCTTTTTGCCGAGCAAGTCAGGGCTTTATCTTTGCGTTACAAAATTACTGTTCCTTTGTTGATAATGACGGATATAGAAATGCTACCGGAAGTAAAAGATTTTTTTAAAGCGCATAATTTTTTTGGGCTCGACCCGCAAACTGTGCATTTTTTCCAGCAGGAGATGCTGCCTACTTTAACTGTAGATGGCAAATTAATTCTAAAAGATAAAATTCATCTATTTGTTAATCCAAGCGGCCATGGTGGTTGTATTAAGGCGCTATATAATTCGGGCTTGTCAAAAAAGCTAATTGAAGACGGATATTCTGATTTGTTTTATTGTCAGGTTGATAATCCTTTGGTAAAGATAATGGATCCGGTTTTCGCAGGGTATCATAAGATGGAGAGTTCTGAAATATCTACTAAGGTGGTGCGTCGTAGGAATTGCCAGGAGAAGGTGGGGATTTTTGTTGCTGAAAATGGCAAGGCAAAAGTTATTGAGTATAGCGATTTAGATCCGGATAACCGCTGTATTTTAGATAATAATGGGCAAATTCGCGATTGGGCGGGCAATACCGCAATACATATGATTTCGCTTGAGCTTATCGAGCGTTTAAACGAGCATGGATTTTCTTTACCATATCATCAAGCTATTAAAGCGATAGATTCATTTGCCGCGCAAGGTGAAATTGCAGAAATTAAAGGATGGAAATTTGAAACCTTTGTTTTTGATGCTATATCTTTAGCAAAAAATACCTGCTGTATGGAAATATGCCGCGAAGAAGAATTTGCTCCGCTTAAGAATAAAGATGGCGATGATTCTCCGGAGACCGTTAGAATAGCCTTAAGTAATATGTATAAGGATTGGCTTAAATTTGCAGGAATTGAAGTAAATCCTCAGGTAAGAGTAGAGATCAGTCCTCTTTTCGTGCTGTCTAAAGAAGAATTGCGTAGTAAAATTAAAAAAACTAACATTGGGCGCGATAAAGATATTTATTTAGAATAAGCTTACGTGAGAAAGGTGTAGTAAAAATGTTTATTAATAGTCTTAGGATTAGAACTGGTATATTATTTTTTATTTTTTTATGTGTTTGTTTATTAAGCTCATCCGGTTATTGTCAAACTAAAGATATTCCATCCGAGATAAATACGCAAAATATTGCCGAGGTACAAAACATTGTATCGACTATCGTGGCTTTGCGTAGTCCGGTTACCGGGCTAACACCTAGCCATTGGAATCATCCCGGCTATCAGGATGTTGCTTTTATCTACGATAAGGCAGTAGATGCCCTTGTGTTAAATGCAGCAGGTATGCATAAAGAGGCGGAAGCTATTTTAGATTATTTTGCTACCCGGCTTGCAGTATCAAACCAAGAGGTTCTAGCAAAACAAAACGCCAGCAATGTTTTCGGCATAATTAAAACATTTTCTTACGATAATAATCCGAATAAGTTATCAAAGGCGGTAGTTAATGCTATAAATATAAATTCTCATGTCCCGCAAGGAGAAGGGATTCTAGAGTTTTATACTACTCCCGGGCCGCAATCATTTCTGATTTTTGCTTTTTTATCCGTTAACCCGGAGAAATATCTTTATCCTGCTCTTGGGTTAGGAGATGTGCTTCTAACGATGCAGGGCCAAGACGGGGGGATGCGTGACGGTGATCGCTCTTTTTTGCGCGTGCATACTGAACCGCATATGGATGCGTTTTCGGCCTTTCTTATGTTATATAGTATAACGAAGGATAGAAAATGGTTTAATGCGGCAGAGAAGGCTTGGGGTTGGTTTAAGAAATCTGTGTATTATCCTGATGTGGGTAAAATAAGCCAGGGAGTTTGGGAAAAACAAGAGCAAAAGATTTTTGCTACAGATGTCTATTCTTGGACCATGTCAGGCCCGGCAGGCGATAGGATCCCGGTAGCAGATTTAAAAAGGTTGACTGAGCAGATGTTGATGAATTGCATGGTTAGGGTTAGTGTTCCTGTACCGGGTGGTTTAGTTAGGACTGTTGTTTTAAGTGATTTTAGTAACCCTATGGATCCTTTGGTCCAGACTGCCCGCGGCGGTATACATCCTGTGGGTTCGGTTGAGTGGACAGGCGGAGTGATTTTAGTTTTACAGAAAAATGCGGCTAGGCTTTGGAATAGTTCTGATTTAGTTACTTCGAGGCTATATAAGGCGGTCGCAGAAAATATTATGCAAGAGGCACTTAAATCTTTTTATCCTGTCGGAGCGGATAATCTAATGGTATCGTTTTACGCCAGCGCACAGGGTACGGAAGTTGCCCCGTTTGGCGCTATAGATAAAGAAACTCGTTCTGGATGGAAGACACCATTTTTTTACGTAAAAAATAAAGAGGGCAAAACTATAGTGGCTGGGGGTAGTTCGGTCAGCGTATGGCCGTTGTTGCCGTATTTTGGCGCTAATCCTTTTATTTTAAAGGATGAGTATAGGAAGGTTTATGATAAAATTCCTTATAACGCCGAAGATAAACAGGCAGCATTTTCTTATATTGAGAACTTAGTTAAGGGAAAGCAGTATAAAGAATCTACTCCTAGCAGCGTCCCTGATTCGGACACTCAGATTAATGAGCCAAAGAATTTTAACCGGAAGATGTGGGAGGAATTAAATAAAGCTCAAGCGATAAAAGAATCTGGGAATTCCCGCCGTGCCGCAGCTAGTTTCAAGGAGGTTATACGGTGGGCGTTGATGGTAACCGAAGAACCCCGATGGGTAAAATTGGCTAAAGAGCAGAATATCCTTAAAGCTAAAGAGATGGGAGGGTTAATTATTTATAATTGGGGGGCGACTTATCCTAATAATGATCACCCTACGCATTGGGCTATATTGAGGTATCCATTGGTTAATGAAATGGGAGTGGCAATGTGGGGTTTAGCTGTAGCTTATTTTGAGCTTGGGGAATATAACTTGGCAAAACTATATATGAAAAGGATTATAGAAGAGGTTCCTTTGCATCAGATTCCAGTAGTTGATGAAAAAAATCCGGGACTAGAAATAGTTAAAGGTTATTGGAACGCCATTGATTCATGGGAGAGGAATGTCGGCGGGCTTGAGCGCGAAGAGAAAATGCGGCCTCTTTATCAGAATGTGTTAAGGCAGCTGAATATGAAAAGTGCTTTGCCTAAGTATATATTACTACCGGAAAAAGAAAAACAAGATAGGGAAAATTTAGGCGCTTTATAAAAGTTTTTATATTTACGAGTAAGGAGGTATTATGATTGATAAAAAGCCGACGATTCTCTGTGTTGACGACGAACCGAAGAACCTTGAACTTCTTGAGGCGCTGCTCGTCCCGCGCGGCTATGATGTCATAATGGCGGCAAGTGGAAGTGAAGCGCTGGCTAAGGTGGCTTTAGATCCTCCGGACCTTATCCTATTAGACATTATGATGCCTGGGCTTGACGGTTATGAAGTATGCAGGAAGATAAAATCCACAAAGGAGACTAAGTTTCTGCCTGTGGTTATGATTACTGCTTTAATGGAAGAAGAACAGAGGGCTAAAGGGTTAGAGGCAGGTTGCGATGACTTTATTTCTAAACCATTTGATAAAAATGAGCTTTCTGCTAGAGTAAAATCTCTTCTTAGGATAAAATTCTTGCCGCAGAGTAAAAGAGACGTCGATTCTTGGTTTACTATCGGCAAAGATATGTCTAAGGATGGTATTAAGTGGTCTTTTCTTGCTACCCGCGAATATTCGCTTGCCAAAGATCAGTATAGCGTAACCGGTAATGATAATTTTATGGCTTTGGCCATTGCTATCAGAGATAGGCTTATTGAGCGCTGGATTAATACGCAACAGAAATACCACAAAGAAAACGTAAAGAGAGTCTATTATCTATCTTTAGAGTTTTTAATTGGCCGTCTTCTTGGGTCTAATTTGCTTAACTTAGGCCTAGGGAATGAGACAAAACTTGCTGCTAAGGAATTGGGTTTTGATCTTGAAGAAGTGTATAATTACGAGCAGGATGCGGGCCTTGGGAATGGCGGTTTAGGAAGATTGGCAGCATGTTTTCTTGATTCGATGGCAACCCAAGGTATCCCGGCCCATGGTTATGGCATTCGATATGAATATGGGATGTTTAATCAAAAAATAATAAATGGTTACCAAACGGAATATCCTGATGCCTGGCTTAATAAAGGAAATCCCTGGGAATTCCCTAGGATCGAGGGTACTGTGAGGGTAAGTTTTGGCGGCCGCACTTCTATGTTTAATGATGAAAAAGGGAAATTACGGGTTAAATGGGTTGATGCTGAAGATGTTCTGGCGGTGCCTTATGATATTCCAGTTGTAGGGTATAAAACTGACATTGTAAATACACTGCAACTTTGGTCTGCGCGCAGCAGCGCTGATTTTGATTTAAATTATTTTAATGAAGGTGATTATGAGCATGCAGTTTACAGTAAGGTTTTTTCAGAAAATATTTCTAAAGTCCTTTATCCTAGAGATAGCAGCGACCAGGGTAAGGAATTGCGCTTAAAACAGGAATATTTTTTTACCGCTGCCTCAATTGCGGATATTATCCGTCGTTTTAAAGAAGGCAATTCCGATTTTAAATTATTTCCTGAAAAGACAGCAATTCAACTTAATGATACCCATCCATCTTTGGCAATAGTTGAGCTCGTGCGTATCTTAATTGATGAAGAAAATCTAGATTGGGATACTGTTTGGGATATAACTGTTAGGACATTTGGTTATACAAATCATACGGTAATGTCAGAAGCCCTTGAATGTTGGACTGTCCCGATGCTCGAGCGCCTTTTACCTCGGCATATGCAGCTCATTTATGAAATTAACATGCGTTTCTTAAAAGATGTGGCCAAAAGATATCCTGAAGACGCAGATCGCCTAAGAAGAATGTCGATTATTGAAGAGGGATATCCTAATAAAGTCCGCATGGCCAATTTGGCTATAATTGGTTCACACTCAATAAACGGCGTATCTGAATTACACACAAAGCTTATCAAGGAGCAGCTCTTTAAGGATTTCTATGAGTTTTTCCCAGAAAGATTCAATAATAAGACTAATGGTATTACCCAAAGAAGGTGGCTGCAGCAATCCAATCCTCAACTTTCCGAATTAATAACTTCGGCAATCGGTAGTAAATGGATTACTGATCTCTACGAATTAGAAAAACTTACTGCTTTAAAAGATGATAGTGATTTTTGCAAGAATTGGCAGGAGGTAAAAAAGGCAAACAAAAAGCATCTTATCGAATATATTTATAAAAATACTAATATTTGTGTAAACCCAGATTCTATGTTTGATGTACAGGTTAAAAGATTCCATGAATATAAAAGGCAATTTTTGTTTGGGCTTTATATTGCTTCGCAGTACCTAAGGGTTAAAAATAATCCGGACGCAAGTTTTGTCCCAAGGACTTTTATTGTTGCTGGCAAGGCTGCTCCCGGATATTTCATGGCCAAGCTTGTAATCAAATTTATTAACAGCATCGCGGATGTAGTGAATAACGATAAAATGATTGGTGATAAATTAAAGGTAGTGTTCTTGGAGAATTATAGCGTAACTCTAGCAGAACGTATAATTCCTGCGAGTGACATGTCCGAGCAAATTTCAACCGCAGGCACCGAAGCTTCAGGTACGGGCTGTATGAAGTTTATGATGAATGGCGCCCTGACTATCGGAACCTATGACGGGGCAAATATTGAAATAGCTAAAAGTGTGGGCGAAGACAACATTATTATTTTTGGTTTAAGGCTTGAGGAAATTGAGAAGATAAAAGCATCAGGATATAATCCTCAGGACTATATTAATCGTTCGATGGTGCTTAAGGATATAATCGGGCTTATCCAGAATAATTTCTTTTCTCTGGACCAGCCTAACATTTTTGCCCCACTTTTAGATAGCCTGTTTTGTGGCGACCACTACTTTGTTTGTGCAGATTTTGATGATTATTGCGCAAAGCAGGAGAACGCCTCTCGGCTTTATGCAGATAAAAAAGAGTGGACCAGAAAATCAATTATTAATGTAGCTAAATCCGGTAAATTCTCAAGTGATAGAACAATAAAGGAATATGCAAAAGATATTTGGAATATTCCATGCGTGCACTCCTGATGAAGCTTTGTTGGTAAGATAGTAATGTCCGCCCTTGGGAGGCGGACATTCTGTATGTATTTATTTATCAGATAGTTATGCTATTTTAAGTCAGAAATTACCGGACAAAACGGACA
>ORJL010805398.1_pt1 | contig 12156 bp, 6 predicted proteins | sample 1779941 | NCBI WGS metagenome assembly ORJL01 (sample SAMEA104232317, study PRJEB22302) | groundwater metagenome | biome: forest; feature: aquifer; material: groundwater | place: USA | collected 2011-08-07 | depth 5.8 m
GACCCGTCAAAAATTCTTTCAGCCATCAGCCGAGAAAAAGGGAATATGGTGACCTTAGAGAAGTTTGGCGAGCAATCGGAACGTGAGTACTACCCGCGCATCATCGCGCAGATCTGGAATCAGTATGAGAAAATTCTCGCGCGAGAAAAGGCGTACGACTTTGACGACCTTCTGCTCAAAACCGCTTTACTGCTCGCGCGCAACGAGCGGGTACGGGAACGGTACCAGCGTCAGTGGCAATTCATCCACATCGACGAGTACCAAGACACCAACCGCGCGCAATACGAAATTGCGCGCCTACTCGCGGAACAGAGCAAAAATATCGCGGTTGTCGGGGATGGGGACCAAAACATTTATAGTTGGCGTGGCGCGACCATCAAAAACATATTGAATTTTGAGAAGGATTACCCCACTGCAAAAGTGGTGCTCCTTGAGGAAAACTACCGTTCAACGCAACGAATTCTCGCGGTAGCCAACCACGTCATCGCGAAAAACAAACAGCGTCTGGAAAAAACCCTGTTCACGAAAAACCAAGAGGGAGAAAAAGTGGGGCTCTACAGCGCGTACGATGAAGCGGATGAGGCGCGCTTCGTGTCGCAAAAAGCGAAACAGCTCATAGAGTCCGGAATCCCGCCGAGAGAAATCGCGGTACTCTTTCGGGCGAACTTCCAGAGCAGAGTACTTGAGGAGGCCTTTCTCACCGAAGAACTGCCGTACCAGGTGCTCGGTACCCGCTTTTTTGAGCGTCGAGAGGTCAAGGATATGATTTCCTACACACGCGCGGCGCTTGATTCGGAGAGTCTCTCCGACATAAAGCGGATTATTAATGTTCCTCCCCGCGGTATCGGAAAAGTAACCTTACTGAAAATATTCTCGGGACAGGAAGAAAAACTTCCTGCGGGAGTACGGAACAAAATCATACAGTTCAGGAAAACGCTCGCCGAAATGAAGCGGGCGCTTGAGGAAAAGAAACTTTCCGAAGCGCTCAAGTTCATCCTCTCCGCGAGTGGTATTGAGGCGGAACTTAAAAAGGGGAGCGAGGACGACCAGGAACGCCTTGAGAACGTACGCGAGCTTGTAACCTTCGCGCTCCGCTACGACGGGCTCCCGCCGGAAGAGGCGGTGTCGCGTTTTCTCACCGATGCCGCGCTCGCAAGCGATCAGGATGAACTAAAGGAAGAAAAAGACGCGGTGCGTCTTATGACCGTGCACGCATCCAAGGGACTTGAATTTTCGCGTGTGTTTGTTACCGGAATGGAGCAAGACCTCTTTCCGCACTCCCGCATCGGATCCGACGAGCGAATCTCGGATGACAAAGTCGAGGAAGAACGCCGTCTCTTTTACGTGGCGCTGACGCGAGCGAAAAATAAGATATATCTCTCCTACGCGTCCATCCGCACCATCTTCGGTTCACGCCAAGTCAATCTTCCTTCGGAGTTCATTCTTGACATTGAAGACGAACATCTGGAGACGGAACAGGCGTTTGAGGGGGGAGGAAAGATTATTTACCTGGAGTAATATACGAACATACGAATTAAAACCCAACGAATTGCTACGAAAAAGAGAATGCAAATAGAATTCGCGACAAATATACAAATAGCCGTGAATGCGCTAGGGTTATTCGTTGTAATTCGTTGATTCGTATAATTCGTATTTTCGTATGGGTTTTGCCAAGAAATCACTGGGACAGCACTTCCTTCGCGACCGAGGTATTCTCGCGAAAATCGCGGATGCCGCAAAGCTTGCTCTTTCCGACACCGTGCTTGAGGTAGGTCCTGGAGAGGGAACGCTCACGGAACTGCTACTCCAGAGTGCGGGAAGAGTAGTCGCGGTTGAGAAGGACGATCGTCTGATTCCTCTTCTGCGAGAAAAGTTCTCGGCTGAAATTGAGGCGGAAAGACTTGAACTCATCCACGCCGACATTTTGTCTTTTAATACTAAACGCTCTACGCTAAACGCTAAACGCTGGAAGGTTGTTGCCAACCTTCCGTACTACATCACCGGACAGTTTCTCCGGAAATTTCTGGAAGAAAATCCCTGTCTCCCGCACGTAATGGTTCTCCTCCTCCAAAAAGAGGTGGCGAAACGAATCGTGGCGTCCGACGGAAGGGAAAGCATTCTTTCAATAAGCGTTAAATGCTACGGAACGCCTCGGTACCTTGGCACTGTAAAGGCGGGTTCTTTTTCTCCTCCTCCGAAGGTAGACTCCGCGATTCTCGCGATAGAAAATATCTCAAAAGACTTTTTTAGAGGTGAACCGAGCGACTCAGGAAGATTTAATCTTACGGAAAGGGAAAACCAGTTTTTTACCGTGCTCAAAAAGGGGTTCTCTCATCCGAGGAAACTGCTCTCCTCTAATCTGGAACTGACCGGAACAGATCTGGAACAGTGTGGAGTACCAAGCAACGCGCGCGCGGAAAATCTATCGCTGGAACAGTGGAAATGTCTCACAAAAAAGATTTTGTGAGAAACTACTTCTCAAGAATCAGAAAACGGTCATATGCTACTTCTGTGCTATAGCAGAGAAGTAGCATATGGGGGTAGTAGAGTGATAGTAGAGTTATATGCTTGTTCCGCTCATCACCACGAGCATTCCCCCGGGAAAAGCGGGAAATGGAATAGGACAAAGAGATAAACCACAGTATGACCAAAAAAGACAGGGGTAGAAACCGACGGCAAAACCCAAGATTGCCTGCCCCGGGTGAGTAGGAGGACCGTAGGGATAGGTAATTCCGGCTCCCGGAATGTACATAAATGGTCCTGAGGGAACACCCGCGAGTATAAACGGTATAGCGGTTGGCGCTGATGCGGTACACATACCGGTATAGGTGAGGGTAATAAAACCACCGAAAGGAACCTGCGCGTTCACAGACGAAAAAGGAAGGAGGAGGAGTGCCATCACTATGAGCGCGTACCCCCACCACATACAATTTCTGATGTTGAATACACTCATTGAAAGAAATTGTACCATAATCAAGAACACAACGTACGGCGCATTTGTACACAAGGGGCACCCTTGGCTTCCAAGGGTGCCCCTTGTGTCATACTGCTGTTTTCGCTGAAAAAGAGGTATCATTACCGATATGTCACCACTTAAAGGCGTCATCGCGGTACTCATTCTCCTCCTATTTGGAGTTGGAGCGTACCTTACGCGGGAACGTGGTTCGGAAAACACAACACCTCCGGAAAGTTCACCATCCACTGAAACTTCCACAACCGATGCTCGGAGCGCCAAAAATGGCGTTCTGCCGTCCGCGCTTAACGACACCGACCGCGACGGACTCAAAGATTTTGAGGAGACACTCTGGAAAACCGACCCCGCTAATCCCGACACCGATGGCGACGGAAGCACTGACGGGGAAGAGGTGCAAAACGACCGAAACCCGCTGAAAAAAGGACCCAATGACCGGCTTTCTCTTCCGTCTTATCGCCCGGAGGAAAACCAGCTCCCGCTTTCTACCGCGAAACAACCGGCACCTAAAAAAACTTCGTCTCCTCCAAAAGACCCGACAGATAACACTTCCGATCCGACAACTTCCACGCCACCACCTATCTCAAAACCTCCCGAATCTCCCGAAAAAATCGCGCTCCGAGCATACGGGAATGAAACGGGGGGGATATTAAAGACTTCGGTGAACTCCGATGCCGAGACTTCAGCGTTTAAGGAGTTTCTCAAGGAAAAACCGTCTGACACCGCGCAAGCGGAACTGGAACAAATCGGTAACGACTACGGGCGACGGGTAGATCTACTCAACGCCATCAGTGCGCCTTCAGCCGTTCAGATACTCCACGCCGAGCTTATCTCACGCAACCGCGAACAGGGAGAAGCCATAAAACGCGTGGCTTCATTCGCGAAGTCTTCGGATATTTCCATAGCCGAATGGAACCGCTACACCGAGCAAGTGACGGCTTCGGGTAAAGCTTTCTTTACTCTCGCGCTGTTCTTTAAGGAACAGGGGATTGTCTTCAGCTCGCACGAGGAGGGAAGCATCTTTACGATTCCCTCGTTTTAAGGTAAGTGAGAAGATGCGGTATACTGTGAAGCATCATGAAAAAAATAATTCTTGTTTTCGTTATTTTGATTATTGCCGGACTTATCATTTCCTTCCGAATAGAAAAGAAGGAAACCGTGCAAACCACCCTTGTAACCTCCGCGGAAGTGGCTAAGGTTAACGCTATTTTGGCAAAGGACGCCGACGACGATGGTCTCAAAGACTGGGAAGAAGAGCTCTGGAAAACCGACCCTGCGAATCCCGACACGGATGGCGACGGGACTTCTGATGGCGAAGAAATTACCACAGGAAGAAATCCTCTTACTGCCGGACCGGATGACCGTTTAGACGAGGAGGCGCTCAAAACTAAAGTTAACCAACCGCATCCCGAGGATGAGACGCCGACCGCGCGGTTCAGCCGTGAGTTTTTCAGCCGATACCTTGACCTCAGGCGAGAGAGCGGGGGCAAGCTTCCCCCCGAAGCGTTAGCGGTTCTGCTTCAAGACGCGGTTACCGACGCGCCTCGTATTGCCGAATCCAAAAGTTTTACCGCGACCGAGCTTTCAATCATAAACTCCTCGCCGGAAACGCTCCACGAGTACGGTAATCAGCTCGGAACCGCGGTTGCGGAACACTCACCCGAAGGACTTGAGGATATTTTCGTGACTCTTCAACGCTCTCTTGAGGACGGGCAGGAAGATGAGCTGGTGAAGCTCACACTGTGGCTTGACGCGTATGACGGCCTCATTAAGCGACTTTTGGAGATTCCCGTACCCGCAGTCGCAATCGAAACCCACCTGTCCATTCTAAACGCCTCGGATGGCGTGCGAAACGGCATCAAAGGTATAAAAAATCTCTACAGCGACCCGCTGAATGTGCTTCCTTCCATAACCCTCTTCCAGGAAAGCGCGAAAAAACTCGGAGATGGGTTTGCAAAGATGCAGGCGCTCTTTATTCGCGAGCGTATAGAGTTCACTCCCAAAGAAAGTGGATATCTTATTCAAGAGCTCGGTGTATAATTAAAAGGTGAACGCCACCGCGCACAAAAACAGCGCCCGCGCGGCATTTGCTTTATGTTTATTTGTCTCATTCGTGGGGCAGATGCTTTTTCCCGCTGGGGTTGTTTTTGCTACGGTGGGTGTTCCCACGATGGAAACCAATCCTGCACTGGTTGGAACGACCCCTGTCATAAAAGTAGCGACAGTTGCCACAAAAGTTACCACTGCGAAATCCCTCATTGAACAAACCACTCAAACCTTAAAAACCGTCGCCATACACCTCAAGGAGTTCGTGGGAGACGCACTCGCGAACACGCTCGCCAAAGCCGCCCTCCGCAGTATCACCCAAAGCACCGTCAACTGGATTAACAACGGATTCAAAGGATCTCCCTCATTTGTTACCAACCCGGAAGGATTCCTAATTGATGTGGCGGACCAGACCATCGGACAGGCGATTGAGTTTGCGGCGCCTTTACTCTGTTCTCCGTTCCGTCTTGATATTCGCGCCGCGCTCGGACTTGGGTTCTCCTTCGGCGCGGAACATAAGATACGCTGTCGTCTTACTGATGTCATAAGCAATGTCCAAGGGTCTTATGATTCGTTCGTGGGAGGGAACTTCGCCTCCGGCGGTTGGAACAACTGGATTAACATCACCAACACTCCGCAAAACAATCCCTACGGCGCGTACCTCTCCACGGTGGACGCGGTGGACGCGCGCATCATCACCGCCACCGGTCAGGAAATCAAGCTCTTGGACTACGGCAGGGGCTTTATGTCGTGGCGGGACTGTAAGGTAGAGGGGGATCGAATTGCGGTCACGAGAAGAGACGGTACCGCGGTAAAAGACGCGAGCGGAAACCCCATCACCAAGAAGGGTCCGTGTAAAGAAAAAGGACCCATCAAAACTCCTGGCGCGGTCCTTGAGGGACAGCTCCAGAACACGCTCGGGATTGATCTACAATCTCTCGGATTCGCGGATGAAATCAACGAGGTCTTTGCCGCTCTCTTGAACCAACTGGTGAAGAAGGTCTTTACCTCCAGTGGACTTGCAGGTGCTTCCAATTACTCAAATGCTTCATACAGCACGGGAACCGAAATCACTACGACATCCGCAGAGATGCAGGCAGACATCAATACCTTAAGAACCATCACTGAAGGTGAAGGTGATAATACGAGAGTAAATAACACTGCCGACACATTGAGACAAAGAAACTCCGTCGTGCTTGGGGGAATAGATAGGGACACCAACACTGCTGTCGCCACCTACGATGCCGCGAATCCGGCGGGAGCAGGGACGCAAGGGTATCAAGGGTTCGTGATAACCAACCAAAACCTCGCGGGAAACGCGAGTGGTGCGCCGAAAACCGTCCGACAGTCAAGTGTGAGCGATGCCAGTCTCTACGGAGCGGAAAAAGGGAATGACGGAACTGCGGATAGCGCTTCGGTGATAGAAACTGGGAACGGCTCAAATCCGTGGTGGGAGGTTGACCTGGGACAGGAGTACACGATTGGGACGATAAAGCTCTACCCGAAGCAGGGCGTAGGGTACAGTCAATATCTCGGAGGATCTCATATATTCCTCACGAACACTCCGTACGATGGGAACACTCCTGCCTTTGATCAAGGAACTCCGGTTTCCATTCCGAATACCGATATTGGATTCATAGAAATGACTCTCGCGACAAAAAATGTCGGGCGGTACTTGCGCGTACAGCGCAACACCTACGGACAGCTTTCCTTTACCGAACTGGAGGTATACCAGACCGAGACCAATCCGAAGCCGATTCCGCAGATTACCAGTCTCACCGGCATGCTCTACAACGCGACTTCGGAGGAGTCCGTGAATGTCCGAAAGGGAATCGTGAGTGCTGACCCTGTGGTTCTCCGAAGCTGGCAAGCCGCATGGCCGGAGAGGAGGGCCGTAAAGGGGATTGATGGAAACATGAATGGGAATAGTAAAGATAATAGTGGAGGTTCTCTGGTTGGAATTCTAAACCCTAGCTGGACACCGAATGGTTCCGGATGCAGGTGGGACTCTTGGCGTAATGTGTTTTCCGCATATGGGTGCGCTTATACCGGCGTAAATCTCCCCTGGTGGGAGGTTGACCTCGGAGCAAGCAAAGAGATTGGAGAGATAAAAATCTGGAGAATAACGGACATTCCCTCGGATGACCCGAGAGGTATCTCGGGACCGACCTATATCTTTATAACCGAGACACCTTACGACCCGACAAAAAACCCGAATATAAACGAGGGTATTTCACTAGCTCCCTATATCACGCCCCCGTCGGTGCCCGAACCGAGACCCTACACGATTCCCATTAACCGAAAAGGCAGGTATGTCCGCATCCAGAAGAATATTACGGAAAAAGATTTCTGGTTCTCGGAACTTCAGGTGTTTGAGAAACCGAAACAGCAGTCCGCCACGACGGGAGGAATTCCTTCCGGTCAAACTCTTTTGTCGGCTCCGAATTCGCCGATTTCGGTCTCCCCTGAAAGCGATACTGCTTTTGGTTTCAACACGCAACAAAGTTGCAATTACAATTGTCAGAGACTCAAGCAGGTTGATACAGAGTTTAAAATTACCAATCCGGGACCCTCACCGGTGCAGTTTAGTGTGAATAATTTTATTACGGGGACGAATTTGTCGTTCCAATCCTACATGAGCTCACTTGATTTCCAGATTGTAAACTCCAACGGAGCACCGCTTACGCGTCACGACTGGACGATGTTAAATAATGGAACATATGCATCAAATACGGCTACCGGAATAGGCGAGGCGAGAAGATGGGCGAACGACAAAAATTTTAGCACTCTTGCCTACACGTTGGCTCCGTCAGATTTTGTCATCGTAAAAATCACCATGAACGCGTACACGAAAGCGGGAGAGGGGGGGTATGGAGTGCAACCACTCTTTGTCGGCAACAGCAAATTTGTTTCGGAAATAAAGACAGGGTCTTCCGGCACGGTTTCCGGCAAGCACGAGTGGGCGTTCGCGCAACAACCATAGCTTCTTCGGGGTACAATAAGCACATCACTGTTTTCTTTCAATGAAAAAAACCATTCTCTACATCCTCATAGGGGCCATACTGTCCGGAAGCGTGCTCGCTCCCGCGGGAGCGGCGTTCGCGCAGACACCCGGAGCGGGGACAAAATTAACACCCCAACAGATGAGGACAGAAGCAATCAGACGATCTGTTGAAACGGAAGGTGCTAATTCTGTTGATGTGGCAAGTGAGTACGATAATAATCCCTCCTATGCGGAACAGCTCCAACAGAGCTATCTCACACCGGCGGAGCGTGGCGATACAACAGCATCTCCAACTCCGGCATCTCCCGCCAGTGGAAGCAAAAACGACAAAGTGGTTGAGACCAACTGTTTAGGGAGTGGAGTTGTGGGTGGGTTGTGGGCAGCTCTCAGTGGAAAGGCGCTTGAGTGTACCGCCGCGTGGGTGGCGTCCTTCGCAATGTGGATATCCGCAAGGACGCTATGGATTGCCGGCGTACTCCTAGATATCACACTGGAAAAAACTCTCAACTTAAGCGGTCTTTTGGAAAATTTCACCTTGGTTACTTTGGGTTGGCAGGTACTCCGCGATGTCGCGAACATCATCTTTATCTTCATCGCGCTCTGGACCGGCATCTCCATCACGCTCGGCATAAAACCCGGCGAAGCGTACGGGTACCTCGCGCAGATGGTCCTTGTAGCGCTCTTCATCAACTTTTCGCTGTTCATAACGCAGGTGGTCGTGGATGCGTCAAACATCGCGGCGCTCCATTTCTACCAACGCATCGTTGCCCCGGAAGACGCTGGAAAACTTGACGGCGGACTTTCTTCGGCGTTTATGAACGCGCTCCAACTGCAAACGCTCTACAACACAAAGGCGGTAGAAGGAAGCGGGGGTAACGCGGGGGGAGCTTCAAACTACCTCGCTTCGGTAGGGCAGGCGGGAAATGCCACTCTTTCGTTCACCAACATTATGCTTATTGGCGTGTTTGGGTCGGTGTTTATGATTGTCGCCGCGTTCGTTTTTTTCGCCGCCGCCATCCTGTTTCTCATACGGGCGATAACGCTTATGATGCTTATGATTCTCTCTCCGCTCGCGTTTGTGGGTCTTCTCCTTCCGGGTGCAAGCGGGATGGCGCACGAGTGGTGGCACAAGCTCTGGAGTCAGGCGTTCTTCGCTCCTCTCTATATGGCGCTCGCGTATGTGGTGGTACGCGCGATCAATGACCCTTCATTTCAGACGTTTCTTATTAAATCCGCAAATGCTGATTTACCATCTAAGGGTGGCACCACCTTCGCGGCCGCCTTTACCGGATTTGGCCCCGACTCCATCAACATCATCTTCGCTTTCATCCTTCTCATCGGACTTATGGTTGGCTGTCTCCTGGTAGCGCAGTCTTTGGGCGCGAAGGGGAGTGAGACCGTGATGGCTATGGGAAATAAACTCAAGGGTGAAGCAACCGGTTTTGTCGGACGAAGCGCCATGCGTGGATTCGGACTGGGATCTCTTGGAGAAAAGTTGCAGGAAAGAAACGCGGCAAAAAAGGCAAAGGGTGGTTCGGTTGGTTTAGTATCAAGGTTTGGAGCGGCGGCGTTAAAGTACAGCAGTATGCGAAACCTTAACGAGCGACTGGGACAAACCAAAATTGGTAATTATGGTATCGGAAAGTTCATCCGAGAACAGACAACTGGCAGAATGGCGGAAGCGAAGTTTGGCGGAAGCAAATCCGCGGAGGAAGCGTACGAGGAATCGGAACATGACGCATCTGTACGGCGGGCGATTGGACTTATATCGCAAGCGCGGCAAGGCGCAACGACATTACAACCGCTTAGACATAGACAGAATCTCCTTAATGCTGCCAGATTTGCGGCGCAAGGTAATGTTGCAAGGACAACAACGGCGCTCGCGGCGGCACAAACGGCTCCTCCGCCAACTCCGCAACAGCAGGCGCGGATTACCGCGGCGGAGCAGGCGCTCGCGGCGGCACAACAAAACCTCGCACAATTTCAAGCTCTTCCTCCAACAGCTCAAACACCAGCCGTTCAACTGCAACTCCAACAGAATGTGACAACGGCGGAGCAGGCGCTCGCGGCGGCGCAAGCGCCCCAATTTACTCCGCATCAGCAAGCTGTAACCGCAGCTGAACAAGTATATAACCAAGCGCAGCAGAACTTAGCCGCGAATCCCGCTGATCCTGCTCTGATACAAGCTCGTGACAATGCACAACAGGCGTTAAAATTGCTCTCGCCAGAATTTAAGGCACTGCTAGAAGCTCAGCAAAACCTTGTCCAGGCAGAACTCGACATTAAAAAAGACGAGAGTAAGCACGGGTCAGAAATTGCCGCCGCAATCAGAAAGATTTCCGAATCCTTCGCAAAACTTTCTACCAAAGAATTTATTGATTATACTCCCAAAAATGACTTCTTTAATCCTGAACTTATGGACTTTGAGCTACTTGGCACTGACAAGTACAATGCTCTCATTAAAGATGAACATGCATTAACGGAAGAGGAGAAAACAGAAGTAACCCACGCGCGCATGCATCGGCTTATTGAGGAAGCTAAGCGGGGAGAAGAGCGCACGAAGTGGTTCCATAACGCTATGCAGATATATCAAAAGCAAATCAATCCTCTTTTGAAACAACTCCGGGCTGAAGAAGCAAAACCGCAGGATCTACAAGACCATGCTCTAGTTCAGTCCCTGAAACAGAAGATTGGCAAAATTGAACAACCGCAACAGCCCGGCTGGGATACACGCGGACTTCGTATAGCGCTTCGCAACATGCGTGGCACCGAGGAAGTCGGCAACTGGTATAGATATGGGGATAAAAAAGATATCAAACTGGATCAATTGGTTCAGACGGTAATGCAGGGAATTTGGAGTGATGTCCGCAAGAGCGATTTGTTTGATTCCGGCTTTAAAGATGACATTAGGGTCATAAAACGCAAATATGTTCTCAATAGTGCCGACATGACGACAGGTTTTAATCCCAATGTAACAAAAGAGCTTGAGAAATATGAACGAGCCGCAATGGATGAGCTTCGCAAAGATGCCAACAAACGCTTAACAGAGGTAGGACCCGACCAATACTTCCGCGAGTTTGATCAAACTTTTGGTGTGCGGTATCAGGACCTTATTACAAGATATGGTTCCTCTGGACATGGGGATGTGTCCGATTCAATGGGAATAGACGAGCGACGGGAGGTTCTTCATGAAGCCGGCATGACGATGTATGACCAGGTCTCACAAAACCTCGCAAGTGATGAGTTTACCATGATGCCAGGACTTCTCCGGGATTTGCACGTAGTTATGCGAAATCTTGAAGTAAGTCAATTAAGGCACTATGCGGAGCGCGACCTTGACATAAAAATACCAATGGTTGAATTCTTAATCAATGAATATAAAAATGACATAACTGGTGTACGACCAATGAGTAAGAAAAATGCGCAAATATTCACATGGTTCGTGAACCAGAACGGAGGAGATTTTATTCCATTTGAACAGATAAAGCCGGAGTTAAGAGATTACTATGAACAGATAAAAAGTCTGATCGGGCGCAAGGACGCGCGGTCGCAACCGTCAATTTACGAGCGGGTAAGAGAGTATGAGCATCATGAAAATGATGCTCCAGTTATGCAACGTATCAATCAAATCCGCACTGGCTTGGGTCTTCCTCCTCTTGCCTTTGAGAATACACCGCTTGCGCGTCATGGTGCGGTAGCATAAACATATATGAACCCAGGAGAATTAAGAGAAAAATTGGCTTCGTTTTTGGACTCACTTCCCGACAAAGTGTTCAGTGCTTTACGTGATAAACAAATTGAGATTAATATTCTCCCGATTGATATTGCCGCGTCGCATGGGTTTGTCCTCTACGAAACCGGAAATATCTGCGAGGGTGTGTACCGAGTGTTTACGGGAGCAGACTCCGCGAGTAACCTCGTCTCGTTTATTCAGAAAGACCCGAACATTGAGGAAGACAATCAACCGAAAATTCCCGCGCTCGCGTACGAAATTCAGCAGAAACTTCTTGACCCCGTTCTGCCGATTCTCACAGCAAATGGGTCTCCGATTAAAGAGGGGAAAGTATCGAAGCCAGCGGTTAGCGTTGAGCGTTTAGCGTTGAGTGCAACAGAAGGGGGTCAGGTGCCCACCCCA
>ORJL011440669.1_pt1 | contig 12156 bp, 15 predicted proteins | sample 1779941 | NCBI WGS metagenome assembly ORJL01 (sample SAMEA104232317, study PRJEB22302) | groundwater metagenome | biome: forest; feature: aquifer; material: groundwater | place: USA | collected 2011-08-07 | depth 5.8 m
ACCACCGAGGATGAAAATAGCCTATTTACAGAGGAGTAGTCAGACGTAGTTTACCAGATGGAGGGACAAAGGGAGGCGATTTGCGCGGTAATCAGAAGAGCGGCAGACTCAACTGACCGTAGGTGACAGGCTTTCCAACCTCAAACACTGGTTTGGGCTTTGGTTGCTTCTTTCCTCTCCACGTTTTGGGTGGCACTAGCCGACACCTGAGCATTCGTCTGGTCTGATGGGCGATCACAATCTTCGCTTCGAGAATGATTTTGGGGATGGTGGTCAGTTCCCAATCGATCTCATATAAATCTTCGGTGACTTGGTAGACGTAGAGGATTCCAAAGTGATCCAGTTGGCAAGGGTGACCATTGGTAACTTCCGATCTTAACCTTTCCATCAGGTCTTGGGGAATATGCTCATTCTTTTTGAAAGAGCGCGCCATACACGCAAGTTCTTGATGGTCGAAAAGAAGCTCAGGGGCAAGGCCAATGGTGGCGCTTTCTATTTTGCAAGGCTTATATGACCTAGAGCGTTTGACGGTTCGGACGGTATTTCCACATAGAACGCCAACTTGTAACCGCTTGTGTAGGAGCTGGTCAATGCAGACCAAGACTAATTGGGATGGAAAGCCCACAGCCTTAGCGCCATCACAGTCGAGGCGCAACGCCTTTTTCGCTCGTTCGAGGTCTTGTCCTCGAAGCCAGAAGATTCCGTCACGTTCTTCAAAAAGAATGTAGTCGGGGTAGGCTTGTCGTAGAGATGCCGCGCTTCTAGCTGATGCAGTGCCCATTATTCGACCTCCGTTCGTCCCCAAGATGTAATTGGCGAAAGCAAGCTCTGCCTTGCTTTCGCTTAAACAGAAGCGAACTCATGGGTGAATGGCGTCAAGGCGCCCGAAGCGTTGCGAAGGGACGGCGGGAGGGATAAATGGGAGGGTTCCCTTTAGGGAGGGAAACCGTTTATGCTCACGCCGCTTGGCCTTGACGCCAGAGGGCGAAGCCCTTTTGGGTGGGGGTGGGACCAGGATCCGCCTTTGGCGGATGCTGGTGAACCGTTGGGGCCCCAAGTCTGTCGAGACGAAGCCTAGCCGTTAGGTAGGCGAGTTCGAAGGCAGTCTTGGGGGCTAGATAGATTTGTGGTATATTATGTTTATCCGTGTTCCAGGGCTTTCTTGGGACGCGGATACCTATGGCAAGTCCCGAACGGTTCGATCCGTACAGTCAATTCCTGTTTGCCCCGGATAAACCCTCTGGTTCTACCGCAGTTAGGCCCGATGTTCTGAATCGCCTTGAACAAGCAGTCGGTCAGATACAGGACAGCGAAACCTTCCGTCGCTATCTGGATGTTCAGGCCCGTTTCCACAAATACAGTTGGGGTAACGTCGCCTTGATCCTGATGCAACGGCCGGACGCCACTCTGGTTGCCGGATACAACGCCTGGTTGAAGATGCATCGGTATGTTCGGAAAGGCGAACGTGGGGTCAAGATCATCGTCCCGATGCGCCGCAAGGAAAGCGAGGAAGAAGCGGAAGAGGAAACAAAGCTCTTTTTCGGGACCGGGATCGTTTTTGATTTGAGCCAGACAGAAGGTGAGCCGCTACCAGAGGTGGAGGTGCCCGTCCTACAAGATGATGAGGGACGCGATCTCCTTGCTCGGTTAGAAGAGCTAGCCAAACAAGAGGGCGTTTCGGTGGGCTGGTCAAACGAGGGCTTACCAGATGGAGCGATGGGCGTCTATCTGCCGAGCCAGCGGCGGATTGTGGTGCGGGAGGCAACTACGCTTCAAATGTGCAAGACGCTGGCTCACGAATTGGCGCATCACTTTGGCGCTATGGATTGGAGCAGAAGCGAGAATGAAAGTATCGCTGAATCGGTCGCCTACGTGGTGTGCAGCCACTTCGGGCTGGACACTGGCGCCCGCTCTTTTCCTTACGTGGCTGTTTGGTCTAAAGAGCCGAAAGTTCTGAAGCGGGTTCTGACTACAGTGCAGAAGGTCAGCGCGAAAATCATTGATAGAATTGGGGGGAACAAAAAGTTGGAGGAAACTGATTTACTTAGCTCGTAGGTTATCGGGCCTTGCCTTATACCTTAGTGGGGGTGGGTGGGAGCCGCCGCCAACCCCGTACCGGGGCTGGTACGGGGTGACGGTTATCCTTTAGACAGCCTGGTCAGCCTTTCCAAGGCGTTTCACAGACCCGGCTGGATAATTCTTGCCGGGGAGTGGTGGTAGCCTCTTGAAGAGGCGATAGACCAAGCGGTCTATTTTCTCGACCCTGGCTTCCAGGGCTTCAATGCGTTTCTCATCCACGTTTATCACCTCCTTTCTCCTGTACCTTACAGGTATTCGTTGATTCTTTCGGCAAAGACGAACCATTCACTGATCTTGCGAGGCTTGTTGTAACGGTTGAGAAGATCATCGATGGTCTCGGTGAGAACCTGCTCAAGGCCGTACTGGTGAACATCATCGTGATCCAGTTTTTGTGGGTCGGCGATCCAATACGCCAGGTCGAAGACCGCCTGCTGCACCCCCTTGGGGAGATCCTCAAAAAAGTAGGTATTCATAGTTTTCACCTCCTTGTCTCAGGCTTCCTGCCTGCCTGTTTCCCTTAGATGAAAAGGGGGTGAATTTTGCAAGGGCTCGCCGTAGGCGAGTTCATCTTGACCCTTGTAAAAGAGGGGGCGAAGCCCCCTTGTTGGCGGCGGCGGGGGCTAGAGCCAGTCCCTCGAAACGGAGTGTAGAGGGTCTGGCGGAGAATCTTTCCAGGGGTCCCCAGGATAGCGAAGACCGAAGCGACTCCTGGAGTGTAGTCTTCGCGTAGCGAAGGGCACGAAGCGGAAGGGCGCGAGGGCGAACTATGCTGGGGAGAAGTCAAACCAAGCCTCGCCAAATGATGCTTTACACATTTCTGTACTAACCGTGGTCAAACCGCTATGGGTGGTTGATTGGGACTCTACGGTAGATGGTGTGTTGCGCTGTGGGGGTGATCGGCTGGTCTATGCGAGACACAGTGGAGTCTATTGCGGTCATAAGCATTTGGGCGTACCGATCCGTTATCTCCTCGATCTGCGCTCGGCTACAGCGCGGTGGAGGAACGTAGGGCGTTCGCACCTTGACCGTCTTGCTGTCCAATTTGACGTAGGCTTCCCTGGGGTTGAGGGTTTCCAGGGCCTGCGTCCAATTTTGAAAGACCTCGGGGATGCTGAAGAAAACCGGATGGGTGCGTTCTACAGCGTACTCGTCTTGAACCTGGTGTTTAACAGTGTAGGGATCAAAGGCGAGACTTCCGAAACGGGGAGCGGCCCAGGCAGCGTCATCGTGGCCGAGTTTGAAGGCGATGTGGACGCAGTTTTGCAAAGCCCCTTGCAGGTGTTGGCTTATTTGCGACCACGTTTGGTGAGCAAGAGCCAGAAACAGGCCATATTTTCTAGCTAGGCTCAATACTCTGGCCAGGGCCTCCTCACTTTGGGCGGAGAACATCGAGAACTCATCGAGAATGAGATGGTGGGTTCGACGTTGCCGTTCGGGTAGGTCGGCGCGGGAGAGGGCGGCGACTTCGTAGCCAACCGTCAGCAGGCAGCCCAAGAATCGTTGGGTGTCCTCATCCAGCCCGCCGAGGTTGAAGATGACCGAGGTGCCTGTGTCCATAAGCTTCCGAAAATCTAAAACATTCTCGCGCTGGCCAAGTGTGTAGCGCAAGACAGGAGAAAAGGTAAGCAAAAATATGCGCCGAAGAGTTGATTCAATCATCAGGGGAGCTTCTCTCCCCCACTGATCGAAGCGGGTGTGAAAGAACTCAACAACGTTCGGGTCGCGGACGTTTTGCAGGAGCTTCTCGCGGTAGGGCTTGTTGGTGAGTAGTTTCGGCAGGGTGGTGAGTGGCAGGTCGTTCTGGACTAGCGCGAGGGTGGAGGCTAGGGTGATGTTTTCAAACTGCGGGGCGGCGCCGTCAGCCAGGGCGGACCAGGCCCGCTTGCAGACCTCGACCATGTTTCTGGCGATGCTGTGATCGTCGTAGGGCTGTTTGAGGACGTTGAAGGGTAGAAAACGATCTTGTCTGGAGAAGTCAATGTAGAGAAGTTTCTGGAAGGCGTCAGGACGGCGAAAGAAGCCGTTGTCAATCAACATTGAGAGGCAATCGGTGGCAAGGTCCGAGTGGGGATCGATCAAGCTACACCCGACACCCTGGTTGAGTAGTTGAACGAAGACGCTGGCCAGTAGCTTGCTCTTACCTTGGCCGGTGAGGCCCTGAACGTGCTTGTGGGTGTTGACCCAGGGTCGTTTGAGTAGGAAGGGAAAGCCCAGGAATGGTGGGCCGTAGGTGCCCAACCGAATGGTTGGGTTTTTGGGCGTGAGCCATAGATTCATAGGGCAGATTGCGGGTCTAGGCGAGACCCTCGATAAGCGGCACCGGATCAGGCTTGAAAGGCTGATACCAATGATGACCTGCGACAAAAAATTCGTTCGGGTCGGTTGTGGCCGGAGAGGCGCCAGTGAAGAGGAAGAGATTGGCAAGGTGAACTGCGTTTTGCGCCTCAAGCTCCATCTCAGTCCAGTGGAAAATCTCGTTTCGCCTTTTCTCGCCGGGTGTTGCGGCGAATACGACAGGCAAAGAGGTGGTATTGAAGCGGTCCTGGTAGGCGCCTTTGGTTGATTCGATGTATCCGCGAATTTTTCGCCGGAACTTGTTCTGTTCGATAGTACCCTGGTCAGTCTCTAAAGCTATGCACATTTGCTCGGGTTTGCCGTCTTTCGGCGTCACCCAGAGATCAAACCAGGCATCGGGGATGACAAGGATTCGGTCCGTTTGACCATTCGAGGAATTCTCAACTTTGATGGGGCTACGTTTAAGCTCACGCTCGTTGATTAGCTGCTTCAACTGGATTCGCTCTGGTTGGCGGCAGAGTAGATCGAGGGATATGAGGAAGTCTCGGACGCTCAATGCATGGCTTAAAAAAAGGTAGCCGTGTTGCTCCTCAGAGGGGCGGTAGCGGTGTTCCACGTCAAATCCCTGGGAGTGAAGGTAGTTACGGGCTTTTCGTGCAAGGGCATGGACGATAGGAGCCGAGCCGTTCCTTGAGGGACGCGGTAGGAAGAGGGGTTGAATGAAGTTTGAGTCGGCCAGACGCTTAAGAAGGGTCCGAACGTAGGTTTGTGATGTCGGGCTGTAAAGCAGCCTGCATATCTGGGCAGCAGTGAGGTGCTCGTATCGGTACAGGCAGGTGAGAATTGCGTGCTCAGGTGCGCCGATGATAGTTGGTTGGGCTCTGCTGTTTCGCTTGGAATCTGCTCTCATCATACCCGATTATATCTTATGTCAACTATTATACGCAACCCGTGTCAAGATTGCGCTCGACGGGAAATAAGCCTGGGCGCTCGTGCAAGCTGGCGCTGGTCAATCTCGGTTATAAGGTCAGAAATCTTGCGACCGTCCCTCTGAGAGAGAAGGAGGCGCGCTTTGGCAACAAGCTCCTCATCAACGAAGATGCCCTTATCGAATCGCTCAATCGAGATTGGATAGAATTTGGAGCCCGTCTCCCCCTCCGTTGGGGCGGCTGAAACCAAAAAACGATACCGGGCAAGGTCAATGAATTCGAAGCTATCTAGTTCGCGCTGCTCATCGAGGCTGTACTCAACGGTTCGGTAATCAATGACATAATGACCGGAACGGTCTCCTACGTAGATCGGCTCTTTTTTCTTGATTCGCTTCGGGTTGAATCTGCTGAACCGGCTGGCGAGGTAGCGGGCAGCTTCTGGATCGGTGGTTGAGCCTATGATCTGGGTGCCCAGACTCATCACAATCTTCTGAATCTTCTCGTCGAACTGATAAAGCTCCTGGTGAGCAACGGTGAGCCAGACGGCGTGCGCTCGGCTGATTCGGTTGACAAGATCATCAAGGTCCGGGGCAAACAGACTCTTGCCGAGGGCGTCGAAGGAAAGAAGATAAGCAAGTTCATCAGTAATGAGGCTTATAGGTTTGCGACGGCCTGGGCCTCGCTGTTTGACAAACTCAAGAAGATAGCTATACGCCCAGAGCATTGCAAATTTTAATTGATCGAGTGAACGTTGATTTCGGAAATCGAGAAGAACGATCAGTCCCTCGTCAACAACCTGTTGCCAATCTATGCCTGGGGTTGGTGCGCCGTACATAGCCTTAATTCGTGGATCCAGGAAAATCAAATTTTTGTTCAAAAATGAGCCCGTCTGGGAGGCTCGGGTTTGCTCGTTCCAGCGGGGAAACTCTTCGGTGAAGAAGGCTATAGCTGGTCGGATTTCCGGGTATAGTTCTGCGAGGGGGTTGAGGCGGCCTGTCCAGTTGGTAGGATTGCGAATCAAGTCTTCAGCCTCGGCGATCTGGCATCCGAGGGCTGAAAAAACCATTCCGGTATAAGTGCCTATACGGGATAGGGCGTTCCATCCCTGGATGGAGGCCGATTGCAGGGCCGGGTCGGTCTTTCGCAGAAGGTCGAGAAATCGCTGGGAGATCTCGTACAGGCTTTCGTTGCCCAGGCGGTAGTAAAGTGGGAAGGGTACGATGTACCCGTTTGATCCGGCCATATCAACGTAGATGACACGTCTAAAGAGTCTCTCTTGGTAGTCCCTGGGTAGTAGGAGCATTTTCTGTATAAAACCGTCTATTGCCCCTCCTCCGCTTACGTCAAAAATGACCGTGGAGATGCCGCGCAGAAAATCTTGCCAGGCGATTACCCATCCGAGCAACCGGCTCTTCGCGGCACCCCGTGTTGCGACGACGTGTAATCCCATAGTGCGGGCGCGGTCGAATAACCAGAACAGTCGGGGAGCAGGGTCAGGGGGACAGATGGGTTGATCGGAACAAGTGAGTGTGGTGTGGGGCTTCTCATTTCAGTCCTTGGTCCCGATGAATATTCCGGCTATCTGAGGTATTGATGGGGGCGGTAGCTCAGCAGGTGGGAGTTGTTTCGTGAGCTCGTGATAGTCCAGGATGAGATTTATGGGTGGGCGCAGGGTCAAGTCCATCAGGTGCAAGCGGTCGTAAGAGGCGTCATAAACCTGTTCGATACAGCGGTGGAGACCGGCCGCATTGCGCAGGTGCAAGGCGGGAATCGACTTCTTCCAGGCTTGGTACTCCTCCTGAAGGAGGTATTTCGCCTGAGCCACCTGGCCACGGCTGGGGCTGGCGCCCAAAGGGGTAAAGATCATATCCTTGATCTTGCGGGAGAACTCGGTGGCTATAGGGCAGAGGGGCAGTTGGTCTTGCTGTGCCTTACCTTGCAACTGACGCCAAGTTCCAAAGAATTTGTTATGAGAGCTCATCAATTACCCCTTGCTAACCTGAAAGAAGGCACAAATGGAGACGGTGGGAAGCCAGCGGCTCTGGCTCTGGCTCAGGCCACTTTGCGGCTCTGCGCTGCTGCCTCGTTGACCGAATGGCTAAGCTGATGCATTCGCTGCTCAAGCATCTCAACGATCAGTTCTTTCGCTGCGGGAAAGCGAGCAGCGGCGCGAGCCGCCTCCCGATGGAGCTGGTCCAGACCAGCTAGAGCTTTGCGAAAGATAGCTAACTCCGTAGCGCAGAGGGCCTCAACCGCGTGAACGTTCTGGGCTGCATACATATCAATCTTGGCCTTAACCCACTCCTCAGAGAGGAACAGCAGGCCATATCGAAGTAGAAGGCGGACTGCGATGCTCATGTCGGTTCCTTTCGTCTTAGTGGTCTCTGAGGGCTTTACCAAGAAACTCTTCCTGGATAGCGGTGATGCCCAAGCGGATGCGTTGTGAACTATCTATGAGCAATTCCTGGGCGAATTCGGCAGCGACGCTGTTGGGAGTTGTTTGTAGAAGATCGCTTTCCTCAGCGGCAACCGTTCGCAGGCCGGAATTAAAACCAGTGTATTCCAGGGCAGTCATTGCTTGTTGAGTGTAGTGCGCCTCCCGCATACTGTGGTGGACGCGGTCCATTGCTTCGTGGTGTTTCGTCAGGGCAAGGGATTCTCGCTCGCCGCCCCACCAAGAGCGCTCATCGGCAGGTAGCCGTTGCGGACGGTCAGGAAGAGTTACTGCCCGCGTTTGCGCTTCTCTGCGCTGACGGTATCGCTCGACCAACTGCTGTTGGCGCTGGTCTCCTTCAGTGGGTATAACCTCGAAAACGCCGTTGTTGTCTTGGACACGGTTCATTCTAAGGATTCCTTTCTTTGAATTGGATTTTTACGAATGTTGTTGCGGACCTGATCCACCGCGTCGTCCCAGGAGCTCCAGATCTCATGGTGGCGGTCTAACAGTTCCTGCGCAGCTTGCGTCTTGATCTGGCGTTGGAGTTGGTTGACTTCCTCAAGGAAGCGTCGCTGCTCACGGAAGCGCTGGTACGGTCTGGTGAGCAGCGTCAGAGGCGTCTTTGCGAGATCGCGGATAATTGTCATTTTGAGCCACTCGCTGGTTTTTCTCTGCATCGGTTCTCACTTCCTTGTGTTCAAGAGATCATTGAGCTCGGCAGCGGCCATCTGATCCCAACGCCTCTCTTGCCGAAAGTGAACGCCCAAAGCAAGCCAGTACAGGCCGCCGACTAGGTTGATGACCCCGCCCCACAGGAACGAGCTTTTGAGGAGCCAATTCTCGGGGGAGACGCCCCAGAGGGTGGCCAGGTAGGTTACCGGGAGAAGTGTTTGGCCCCTCAAATAGGCTTCACTAATATTCGAGGCGGCCTGAATGAAGAATAAGAGGATGCCACCGGTGATTAGAAGAGTGCGCACCACCCATCCCAGGTCTTGACTCACCAACACCGCCGTGGCGATTAAGAGCACAGAAAAACTTGTAGCCAAAAGCAAAGCGGGAATGAGTGGCTCGTGGTACACGTAGTAGCTAAGTAGATTCCACATGGTTGCCAGTTCGACGAAGAACACGGGCGAGGATAACAAGAGATTTTTTCGACTGAATTCCATAGGTTTCACCTCGAAATAATGCGGTCGGGACGTAGGGCTCGCCCGATCTGAACGCGGCGCGCTGGATTGAATGCATCCAGTGGCCCACCGCCTTGTGTGGAGTGAGGACGGTTGAGGCTTGCCGGGCCTGGGACTAGAATGATCCCACCAGACTTCAATGTTGTCAGCGTTGAACCTCCAAGTTGATGAGTTAATGTTTACAAGTATACATTTATTTTTCCCCTTGTCAAAGGGTATTGAGATTTTCGGGAGACGGTGATATAACAACACGGAACATGAGTTCGGGAAACAGACTTGGCGAGACGAGAGAAGCTACCGCAAATCCCAGAACAAGGGGAGAGCCCGATTGGGACGAAGATCCGCGTGATTCGCTGGTATGTGGGTCTGACGCGGGCAGAGCTAGCTACGGCCGCGGGCAACTACGACCCGACTCACATTTCTCATATTGAGGTCGGTTCCGCGAACCCCTCTGAGGAATTGCTCACCGGGATAGCCACCGTTTTCAAGATGAGTGTAGATCAGTTGAAGAACGCGGACCGAAGCCAGCTTACCCAATGGTTGGCGAGCGAGAGACTCACTCAGCGAAAGAGCCCGAATAGGCGCGCTGTCCGGGGGGCAACGGCTGACAAGTCTCACAACTTGGATGCCCTCGCAACTGGGGGGGTATTCGGTGCCCCAGTCTCGCTGGGGGATGAAGGCGAGCGGCAGTCTATAACGCCATTCGCAGAACGCGTGGCGCAGATTATGGCGGAGTCGCGATTGCCCTTCGGGGAAAGAGAGCTTGCGGAGCAGTTGATCATAGAAGCCGCTCTGGGGATATGCAAGGTAATACAGACGCAGATCAGACGGGAGGGTCGGTGACTATGGGTGAGTCGTGGTTGCCGTCAAGCGGCTGCTTCTGCTGCCCGGTTGAGTGTGCCATCTCCCGTCCGTGGATTGATACAAATCCGCTGCCGGGGTTCGCGGATCCTAACCGCGGGTACTTCTCTATACCTATGAGCGCTTTTTATCTACCGGTGGATAACTGCCGTGAACTTAGCCAGATGCTTGTCGGTGAGGTCGAGGTTGCCAAGGCTGGAGATCTGGCCGCCATAGCTTTCCACGAAGACGCATATAAGCACCTTAGTTCGCTGCACAGTAAAACTTTTACGCGAATCAGTGCTTCCATTGCGTGGCAGGCCCTGGCCAAGATAATGTCGACCGGGGACAGTGAAGCATGGGTAGAACTAGAAAAATGCAACAAGGCGATCAAGGGTCTGACCACAACGATGGCTCCGGTAGAAGAGGTGTACGCGACGTTTTTTGGCGTGGAGACCTTGCGGAGGCAAACGAATCCGCCAGCCAATGCTACGTGGGTAGACGAGACTGAGAAGCGCTTCGTGCAAGCTCAGACCAACAGTTTTGGCTCTGATTTTCGCGAGCTCTATAAGCTGCTTTCCACCGCGTGCTATCGGGCAGGACTTAGGCCAATTACCATCTTGTCGATGTATGCTCAAGAAATATTCCGAACAGAACAGTACGATTCTGACCCAGGACTGTCTTTGCAGACAAAGAGCCAAAATAGGATGACAGCTAGATTGCGAGAAGGTTTAGACATTTTGAACGCGATTCCATACCCGCTGTCTGAACTGGACCAGTGGACAGATCATGATTGGTTCGAGTTTATGGAGCGGTGGTTGGTACCTTTTCAAACTTGGATGCGCGGACATGCTTCGCTAGATAACAGGCTTGAAGCTACGCTTCGTGAGGACCTTGCGTGGTGGAGGGAATCAGGACTATCCAATCCTTCAAATGGAATGAACCCCGTGGAAGGTGCAATGTTTATAGCCGATACGGAAACGTTGATCGGAGTTGTAGATCCTCGTAGCCCGCCGCGGGATTGGCGAATCGAGGGTAAATGGTTGCACAGCGGTGCGGAGGATGACCTTAGAGAACAACTCCTCGAAGCCTTTTCGTCAGCTCGCGATCGGGGCCGCTCCCTGGTGATTTTCCAGGCACCTCCAGACGATAATAGTGCCTTCGTTTTCCTTCCGGGTCCATCAAGGCCAGGCCGTCGGGCTATCCCCCGTGGCAGGGTCTTTTCATTTTCCATCACACTGCCAGACCGAGCAGTTTTAGAGAAGCGCACCGCTGCCACCCGTTCTGTCTCAGAGCGGCAGCAACATTGTTCACTCCAGCCCCTCGCAATAAGCTCAACACCACATTTCTTAGCGCCGCCATTACTTGTGGCGCTGAGCCTGTGCGAATCTGGCTTGCGTCTTCGCCGAAGGTTACGTCCCGTACATAGTGCAGTCGATTCTCGATACCCCAATGCCCTCGGACGTGCCCTAGCAGTTGGCCAGCACTGGTCCGGGCATCTAAGCTCGTCATCGAATATCGCACCTGCCGTGTTAGTTTGCCTTTGCGCTCAGTCTGTCGTTCCACTTTGCATACTTGCCGACTGCCAGGCCAGTCCAGATACTCACTCAATGCGCTTGAAACCCAGATCCGACGCACTTCCCGCCGATCCCCGTGCCGATCAATCTGCTCGGCTACTGCAAATGCCTCGCCAATTGGCGGTTCATCGAATAGCAGCTTGATGTCTTGGTAAAGCCTTGGCTGATTCTTCTTGACGATCACCAGATAATCGCCGCCCCGCGCCAAGACCCGCTCACACCACTCCCGCTGACAGTACAGAGCGTCGTTAGTCACCAGCCGCCCCTTCAGCGGCAGCATATCCAGCACGGCAGGCGCTTCGCTCAACTCCGCCTCCTGCTTATCGGCCCTTACCCCCCTTTTGCGCCAGCACCAGGCCGGCCCCAACCTCATATGCGGCCACTAGCCGCACCCCAGGCAGTTCTTCGCCATGAATCCCCCGCAACCCCTTGCCGTCAATCGCGATGGCCTCCTCCCCCTCGCTAAGATTCCTCTGCGCCCAGTCTCCCAAGGCTACCTCGAAAGCTACTACGTCCAGCCGACTGAACACCCGATGCAGAGTGGCGACGGAAGGCGTCTTATCCCGACTAAAGCCCAGCGCACGTACCACCGCAGGCTCTTGTAGTCTTCCCCACTGCGCGATGCCATACAAGCTACGCGCTCCCGAAAGCATCGCCGCTGTTGCCAGGGTGAGGATAGCTGCTAGCGGATGGCGTCGTCCCTGGGCCAAGCGCGGATCCGACACCTTGGTGAAGGTTCCCAAGAGACTCCGTGCTACAGCATAGGTTTCCATACCCTGATTATGAGCCTGATCGGGTAGAATGAAAAGACCCTG
>ORJL011462320.1_pt1 | contig 12155 bp, 12 predicted proteins | sample 1779941 | NCBI WGS metagenome assembly ORJL01 (sample SAMEA104232317, study PRJEB22302) | groundwater metagenome | biome: forest; feature: aquifer; material: groundwater | place: USA | collected 2011-08-07 | depth 5.8 m
CCTCTCCTCCTCGAGCACCTTGTAGCGCTCGTGCTCGGTGACCTCCTGGTCCTGCCAGTGCGAGAACGGGTGCGTGCCCGCCGACGCGATCCGCAGGTCCACCGGGCGCAGCAGCGAGGCGAGCGTGCCGCGCAGGCGCACGATCTCCTCGCGCGCCTCCGAGACATCAGAGCAGATCCTCGTGCCCACCTCGACGACGGACTGGAGCATCTCCGGCTTCACCTGCTCGCCGAGATGCGGCCGCGCCGCGGTGAGGAGCGTGTCGATGTGGCTCTTCAGATGGCCCTCGGCGTCGACGATCTGGAACTCCTCCTCGATGCCGATCGTGAGGCGCTGCACGCCGCGCGTCGTCATGCTCGTCCCTCCACGACGTACGTCGGCACGACGCTGCCGGTCCCAGCGGTCACGTTGAGCAGCGCGCTGGAGGAGAGCCGGGTGAGCTGCCCGCCGACCTTTCCGAAGAAGAGGTAGGGGTCGCAGTCGACCAAGAGATCGAGGAAGTGCATGCGATCGAGGAGCACCGGGAAGGCCTCCCGAGGGACGGGCACGCGCTCCTGCACGACGTACGAGGCGGTGAGCGCTGCGAGCAGGGTCTGCTCCCATTCGTGGCGATCGACGGTCCATCCGAGGATGACGCCCTTCCCGCCATATTCGTCGTTCGGCTTCAGCACGAGGCGCTCCTTGTGCCGCACGATGAAGTCGACGAGGTCGACGACGCGCCCCTCATACGTCGTGTGGCCCTCGCGCACCTTCCGCGTCCACGGGATGTGCCGCGTGATGGCGCGTCGCTGCACGGGCGTGTAGAGGGATGCGTAGCGGTCGTCGGATAGGAGCGCGAGGCTGATCTTCTTGTGCAGAAGCTTCGCGCGGAACGAGTTCACGACCGTCACGTCGCCCGCGACGTACGCGCGGAACAGCGCCGCCGCCTCCTCGGGCCGGGCGAGGAGCTCCGAGAGCAGCACTCGCCGGTACACGACATCGATCTCCACCGGGCCCGCGCGAAGGCGGCCGCGCGTGTACCGCAGATCCGCGGGCGCGCAGATGAGGGTCCTGATGCCGTTCGCCTCGAAGAGCCGCTGGAACATCTCGAACTCGGTGAGCGTCGGCAGGCCGCGCCAGTCGACGATGGCGAGCGTCCCGATACGCGCGCCGTGCGCGCGGCGTAGGGCGGTGAGCTGACGGCGCGCCGCGCGGAGCGGTCGCACGCGGTGCCGCCTGCGGAACGCGCGGACGGCGGGCATCCTGTCGAAGATCGCGACGAGCACGTCGTTGTACGCCATCCCCGCCGGGGACTCCGCGTTGTACTCGACGTAGCGGATGACCCCATCGGAGACGAAGCCGTCGAGCCGCGACGCCGGCGACGACCCGCGGTAGCCGGGGTCGGCCAGAGCGAGGCGCGCCTCCTCCGGATCGAGATCGAGCTCGCGCTGCAGGTCCTCGTCCGCGAGCAGCGCGCGCTCGAGACGCGCGAGCGCGCCGTAGATGAGCTCCGAGGCATGCGCGTTCGCCGCCAGCTGGCGCGCGTCGACGAGGTTCGGCCGCAAGCTCACGCAGAGGGGTCGCTCGCCGAACACGGCGCGCGCCTCGCGCTGTCCTTCCACGAGCACGCCCGCGCTCTCAGCGGTCACGCCGGGCTCCTCGAGGACGGCGTGGTACGCGGCGATGGCCTTCACGACGCGCGTCATCGCGCGACCCGCGACCACCAGCGATGCTCGACCTGCCAGGGTGGCGTCGCCGTGCCGGTCGCATACGCGATGACGAGGTCCGACAGCTTCTCGAGCGCCCAGGCGAATGCCTCCTGCTTGATGGAGAACGAGTCGAGATCGGGCGCCGGGTTCAGGAAGTCGATCGCGTAGAGGACGCCGTCGCGCACGGCGAACTCGACCGTGTCCATGTCGTAGCCCAGCGCGTCGACGAGGGCGTGCGCGTCACGGATCGCGCGGTCGCGCAGATCACCTTCGACCGGCCGGCTCACGACGTACCGGTCCGCGAACGGCGCGGTCGGGTCGTACCGGATCGGCAGGATGTTCGTCCGGCCGATGCAGATGCAGCGAAGGTAGTCCTGCCACTTGACGAACTCCTGCAGGATCATCGTCTTCGGTCGGTGCCCGGGCGCGAGCGCGCCCGACTGATCGAACGCCCAGAGCAGCTCCTCGCGCGAGTCGACCTTGTAGACGTCCTTCCATCCGCCACCGGTATTCGGCTTCAGGATCGCCGGGAGGCCGATGTAGTCGATGATCCCGTCCCAGTCGAGCGGATAGACGAGATTGCGGAGCGAGGCTTCGCTGATGTCCGAGATGTAGGACTTGTTCGGCAGGACCACGGTGCGTGGGACATGCACGCCGAGCTTGCTCGCGAGCGTGCATTCGAAGAACTTCTCGTCCGCCTCCCACCAGAACGGATCGTTCACCACGACCGTGCCCTGGAGGGCGGCGCTCTTCAGGTGCGCCCGGTAGTAGGGCACCTCATGGCTGATGCGATCGACGATGACCGCGTAGCGCGGCTCCTCGATCTCTCGCGCGCCCCCGAGCGACGCCATCTCCGCGCTCACGCCGTGCGGCGCCCCCCGGCGGTTCACCGTGTCGATGAACGCCGAGGGGAACGTGGTCTCGCGTCCGACGAGGAGCCCGACGAGCTTGCTCACAGGAACGCGTCGACCATCTCTTTCCAGTACGGCCAGTCGTGTGCCCAGCCATCCCAGAGGTGCAGGCTCGCGGGAAGGCCCTTCTCCTGCAGGATCGCCGCGAGCCGCCGCGAGTCCTCGACGTTCGGGTCGTCGCGGCCGGTCGCGAGGACGATCTCCGTCGCGCGGAGCGGGTCGAGGTACCGCTCGTCGCGGAGGTCCGGCAGGAACGCGAGCGGGTTCACGAAGTACGCCTCCCCCGCGCGAGCTCCGTCGAGCCAGCGCGCGCCGTCGTACGCACCCGAGAGGCCGACGACCTTCCGCGCGATGCCCGGCCGTCGCGTCGCGAGCGTGACCGCGTGGAACGCGCCGAACGAGGCGCCGGCGAGGACGAGGAAGTCGACGCCGTTCTCGGCACGCACGGCCGGGACGAGCTCGTCGACGAGGTAGCGCTCGTACGCGAGATGGCGCGCGACGCGCTCCTGCCACGGCTTCGTCTTCGCGTAGAAGGACTCGGCGTCGACGGAATCGACGCACCAGAGCTGCAGCCAGCCCTCCTCGATCCTCCCGGCCAGGTGGCCGATCATGCCGAAGTCCTCCCACTGGTAGAACCGCCCCATCGAGGTCGGGAACACGAGCACCGGCGTGCCGCCATCGCCGAACGCGAGGAGCTCCATGTCGCGCTCGAGCGCGGGACTCCACCATTTGCGGTACGCGCGCTTCATTTCGCTCCGACCCGGCTCTTCTCGATGAGCCCCCAGGCATGCCGCGCACCACGCCAGCCGGTGAGCTTCACCTCGCCGCCCCGCGCCTCGAGGGTCTTGTAGGTCGCGAAGAAGTGCTCGATCTCGAGCCGCCAGTGCCGCGAGAGGTCCCTCAGCTCGCGCACCTCGTTGAAGCGCGGGTCGCCGACCGGTACCCCGATGATCTTCTCGTCGGGGCCTTTCGCGTCGCGCATGAGGAGCGTGCCGATCGGTCGCGTCGGGAGGATGCAGCCGGGGAACGTCGGCTCCTCCACGACGACGAGCGCGTCGAGCGGATCGCCGTCGCCGGCAAGGGTGTCGGTCACGAACCCGTAGTCCGCGGGATAGTGGACGGACGAGAAGAGGACGCGGTCCAGGCGGATACGGCCCGTCTTCTTATCGAGCTCGTACTTCGTGCGCGAGCCCTTCGGGATCTCGACGAATACGTCGACGCTGCGCCGCGAGCTCCTCGCCATCGCTCCCCCTTGCAGGGGTCGAGGATAGCGAGGTCGCTAGGACGTGCCGGAGATGACGACCGTGACCTCGCCCTTTGGCGCTTTCTCGGCATATCGCGGCGCGAGCTCGGCCGCGGTCCCGCGCACGAGCTCCTCGTGCAGCTTCGTGAGCTCCCGTGCGACGACGACGCGCGCCTGCGGCGCGATCGCGGCGAGATCCGCGAGCAGGTCGCCGACGCGGTAGGGGCTCTCGTAGAGCACGATCGTCCGGCCCTCGGCGAGCAGCCGTTCGAGCGATCGGCGCCGGGCGCCGCTCTTCTTCTCGACGAAGCCCACGAAGGTGAACTCGCGCGTGGGCAGCCCCGACGCGACGAGCGCCGCGACGGCGGCCGTCGGGCCGGGGATCGGGACGATCTCGTGGCCCGCCTCGATGACGGCGCGGACGAGCTGCTCGCCCGGATCGGAGAGCGCGGGCGTGCCCGCATCCGACACGAGTGCCACGTCCCATCCGCGGTCGAGCTGCCCGATGAGCTCGGCGACCTTCCGGCGGTGGTTGAACTCGTTGTACGACGTGAGGTGCTTCGCGACGATCTCGTGGCGCCGGAGGAGCAGCTGGGTGTGTCGCGTGTCCTCGCACGCGACCATGTGCACCTCCTGCAGCACGCGCAGCGCGCGAAGCGACACGTCCTCGAGGTTGCCGATCGGCGTCGCGACGAGGTAGAGCTTCCCCACTCAGACCTCGTTCCTCGCGGGTCGATGCGTCTGCGCGACGAGGATGCCCGCGAGCACCGCGGCGCCGCCCGCGATCTGCGGGATGGCGAGCGACTGGCCGAGCACCGCCCACGCGACGACCGCCGCGATGAACGGCTCGGAGGTCGCGACGATCGACACGCGTGCGGCGGGGATGAGCCGGAGCGCGATGAACCCGAGCGCGAACGGGATGACCGCGGCGATGACGACGACGCCGGCCACCCGCAGCCACACGTCGGAGCTGGTCGTCGTCCACGGCAGGGTCCAGACCGGATGCCCGATCGCCCAGGCGAGGAGCGCGAAACCGAAGCCGTACACCGCGAGCGTCCACGCCGAGTAGCGCGCCGCCAGGCGTCCGCCGAGCACGAAGTAGCTCGTGAAGAAGAACGCGTCGAGAGCGGAGATCGCGACGCCGGTGGTGTTCAGGAGGCGCAACGCCGCGTCGTACGCGCCGGACGCGAGGAAGCACCCCAGGAGCGACAGCGCACCCGCGTACCAGAGCGCTCGCCCCACCTTCTTCCCGGCGAGACGCGCCCACACCAGGACGAGCACGACCGCCGTGTACTCCACGACGAGCGCGACCGCGATGGGGATGCGCTGGATCGCTTCGTAGTAGAGCCACTGCACCGCGCCCATCCCGAACACGCCGAACGCGGCGAACCACAGGACGTCCTCGCGCCGGATGCGCAGGTCCCGCGGCCGCCACGCCGCGACGATCACGAGGAAGGCGACGAACGCGAACAGCACGCGCCACTCCGCGAGCGTCGCCGGGGGCACGCCGAGGTCGAACGCCGACTTCGCGATGACGCCGCCGACCGCGAAGAAGGCCGCCGAGCCGAGCGCGGCGAGATAGCCGAGTCCCCAGCGCGTGTCGGGAGGCAGCGCCGCGAGGCCGTCGACGGCGTCGTTCTCGGGCGGCGCCGAGGTCGGGCTCGAGGCATCGGCTGACGAAGGTGCCTCGACCGAGCTGGCGGACGGCGGCGGCTGGACCAAGGGCCCCCGCGCCGCGGGGGACCCCGTCGCCGCCCGAGGCGACGGGGTGCGCGGCGTTGAGAGGGTTTCGGTCGGGCTGCCGTCGCCGGCACCCCCTCCCATCGCACCGGCGTCCTCGCCGTAGCCGCGTGCATCGCGATCCGGCGCGCTCAGTCCGCCTCCCAGTCGCGTGGGTAGAGGAAGTCGTGGCCCACCGTGCGGAGCGACACCTTGGCGATGAGCGGCATCACGCGCTTGAAGTGCGAGCGCCGCACGCGTTCGCGGATGCCCTGCACGAGCTCCGCGTCGAAGCCCGCGGCGACGAGGTCGGCGGGGCGCAGGCGGCGGTCCACCATGTGGTACAGGACGAGATCGGCCTGGGCGTACGTGAAGCCAAGCTCGCTCTCATCGGTCTGACCGACCCACAGGTCCGCGGTCGGCGGCTTGCGCACGATCGCGTCCGGCACGCCGAGCAGACCGGAGAGCTCCCGCAGCTGCGTCTTGTAGAGATCGCCGACCGGGTTGAGATCGCAGGCCATGTCGCCGTAGCGCGTCCCGTACCCGAGGAGCAGCTCGGTCTTGTTGCTCGTTCCGAGCACGAGCGCGTCCGGCCACGACCGGTCGTACTCGATCGATTTGCGCTCGCGCGCCATCTTGTTGCCGCGGCGCACCCGATGCGCCTCACTCGCGCGGGCGAAGTAGGCATCGACCTGCGGGCTGATGTCGATCTCCTCGAGCGTGAGGCCGAACGTCGATGCGACGAGGCGCGCGTGGTCCGCCGACTCCGGGCTCGACGTCCGGTACGGCATGAAGAGGGCGGTCACGTTCCGCGCGCCCATCGCCTCCGCGGCGAGCGCGGCGACCGCGGCGCTGTCGACGCCGCCGGAGACGGCGACGACGACGCGGGCGTGCCCCGACTTCTTCGTCTCCTCGCGCAGGAACGCGACGAGCATCCGGCGCACGAGCGCCTCGTCGATGCGGAGCGGCGACGGGTCGTTCGGGTCGGGCCGGATCGCGCCGACGCGCTCGTGCGCGAGCGCCATCAGTCGAGGCCTCGTGCGCGAGCGAGCTGGGCGATGACGATGTCGGTGCGCTCGTCACGGATCAACGGGTTGCGGTCGCGCTCCCGTCCGACGAGGGCCGGGTCCACCTCGGCGAACACGAGGTCCTCCTCGAACTCCTTCGCGCGGGCGACCACGGTGCCGTCCGGCGCGACGACCTCGGATCCGCCCCAGAAGGCGATCCCGTCCTCGTGACCGACGCGGTTCACGAACACCACGTACAAGGTCAGGTACTGCGCGTAGAACCGGTCCATGAGACGGCACGATTCGGCCGTGCCGAGGTCGCCGCCCTCGGCGACGCCACGGCCCGGGCTCGCCGCCGGCGAAAGCACGACCGTCGCGCCGGTCGCGCCGTACAGGTAGGGGACCGAGACGTGCCAGAGGTCCTCACAGATGGCGATGCCGGCCGGTCCCGCGGCGCTCGGGAAGACCTCGAAGCGATCGCCCGGGCCGAAGTACCGGCCGTCGTCGAAGATGCCGTAGGTCGGCAGGTACACCTTCCGGTGCACGTGCACGAGGCGTCCCTTCGACCAGTAGCCCTGCGCGATGTGCAGCCGCGCATCGGGCCCACGCTCGACGAAGCCCGCCGATACGTCGATCTCGCGCGATGCGTCCGCGATCGGACGAAGGCGATCGTCATCGGCTGCGCAGGCGAGGTCGCTCGCGAGGTCCTTCACGTAGTAGCCCGTGAGCGAGAGCTCAGGGAAGACGACGAGCGACGCGCCGCCCGAGCGCGCGCGCGCGACCCATTCCTCGTGGAGCGCGACGTTCCGGCGGAACGCGCCGAGCGCGGGCGCGCACTGTGCGATCGCGATGCGCACCGTCATCCGGCGATCTGCAGCTGCTCGAGACGCTCGGCGTACTCGTGCGCCAGCGTCCAGGCGCGTCCCTCGTCGCGCGCCTCCGCGTAGACGTTGAAAAGCGGCCGATCCGCGTCGGGCAGCACGAGCACCCACTCGCCGTCGCTCTGATGCTTTACACCGTCGATCTGCCGCACGCGATCGGTGCGCGGATCCTGCGCGAGGACGCGGAGCACGCGTCCCTTCTGCTCCCAGGGGCAGGCGACCTGCACGCGCGCCATGTTCGCCGCCGGCGTCGCGTCCATGACCTGCGAGAGCGTCTCGCCGGTCACAGCGAGGAGCTCGAGCAGGCGGACGGTGGCGAAGAGGCCGTCGTACGACGGGTGGAACCGCGGGAAGATGAAGCCGCCGACGCCGTCGCCGACGACGAGTGGGTGCTCGCGGACGGCGATATCCATCTGCGCGCTCGCCGATGCACGGACACGCTGCACGCGGCCGCCGGCTTCGCCGACGATCCGCTCCAGCGAGGACGGCGCGTACACCGGCACGGCGACCGCTCCCGGCGTGACGCGCGCCGAGAGCCACGCGAACGCCGTGAGGAAATCCATATCCGAGGTGATGCGACCGCGATCGTCGACGACGAACGCCTTCTCGCCACCGGCATCGATGATGACGCCGCTCGACGCGGCGAGCGCGGACACGATCGCGGCGAGCTCGCGCTTCTCCTCCTGGAACTCGTCGAACGATCGCGACCCGACGTTCTCCGAGACCACCCCGTTGATCGCGATCATCTCGATGCCGAGGGCCGAGAGGAGCTGCGGGAGGAACTGCGCGGCCGTGCCGTGCGAGTAGTTCACGACGATCTTGAACTTCCGCTCGGCGACCTCGCGCCGGTGCGCGATCTCCGCGACGAACGATTCGCTGTACGCCTCGCCCACCCGAGGCGACTCGTAGATCGCTCCGACCGACTCGTACGGCACGCGGCGAAAGTCCTCACGGAAGAACGCGGTCTCGACCTTGCGCTCCTGCGCCTTGTCCATCTCGAGCGCCTGACGGTCGAAGAATTTCAGGTCACAGACGCGCACGTCGAATGGAGAGACACGAACGTGGACGCCCCCGATCGCGCCGATGCGCCGGGTGTGGAAGCGGCCGATCGGGAGCGGCGCCTGCGACAGGTCGGCGACGTGCACGCCCGCGGACAGGATGCCACCCATGAGCGCGCGCTTCAGCATCCGGCTCGAGCGGTGCTGGTCGCGATTCATCGTCACCGTGCTGCCCTGCGGGAGCGTCGACGCGTAGGACGCGCCGAGCCGCGCGGCGAACTCGGGCGTGAGGTCGATGTTCACGAGGCCGGTGACACCGAAGCGTCCGAACAGCGCACGGCGGCCCTGCGCGCCCCAGATGAGGCTCGTGCCGACCACCGCGCCGCTCTCCACCTGCTTGTCCGGCCAGATCTTCACCTGACTGCGGACGCGCGCACCGTCGTTCACCACGCAGTGATCGCCGACCACGCTCCCTTCCTCGAGGATGACGCGCGACTTCAGCGCGCACTGCCGGCCGACGATCGTCCCGTGAAGCTCGCTCCGGTCGCCGATGTAGCTGTTGCGCCACACGATCGAGCGGTCGACGACCGCTCCGTAGTCGACGGCGACGTAATCCCGGAGCACGGTCGGCCCGATGACCTCGGCCTCCGCGCCGATCTTCACGCCGTTGCCGAGGTAGATGGGTCCCGTCAGCTTCGCGCTCGCATCGATCTCCACGTCGCCGTTCGTGAACACGCCGGGCTGGATCTCACGCCCGAGCGACGTCGTGCGCACGCGCCCGAGGAGGGTGTCGGCGTTCGCGCGAGCGTACTCGGTGATCGATCCGATGTCGGTCCAGTAGCCGGACGCCACGTAGCCGTAGAGCGGCTCGCCGTCCGCGAGGAGCTGCGGGAACAGGTCCTTGCTGAAGTCGAAGGCGTCTCCGACGGCGTAGCGCTCGAGCACGCGCGGCTCGATGACGTAGATCCCGGTGTTGATCGTGTCGGAGAAGACCTCGCCCCACGACGGCTTCTCGAGGAACTTCGTGATCCGCCCGTCGTCGTTCGTGATCACGACGCCGTATTCGAGGGGGTTCGGCACGCGGTAGAGCGTGAGCGTCACCGCCGCCTTGCGCTCCTTGTGGAACGCGACGACAGCAGAGAGATCGATATCCGTCAGGGCATCGCCCGAGATGACGACGAACGTGTCGTCGAGCTCGGAGCCGATCTGCCGCACCGAGCCGCCCGTGCCGAGAGGCGTCTCCTCGATGCTGTACCGCAGGCGCATGCCGACGGAGCCCCCGTCGCCGTAGCTGTCCTGGACCTGGGAGGCGAGGTACTGGAGCGTGACGAACGCGTCCCTGATCCCGTGGCGCTGGAGCAGGTCGAAGATGTGCCCCAGGCAGGGCTTGTTCACGATCGACACCATCGGCTTCGGACGGTTGATCGTCAGTGGACGGAGGCGGCTCCCCTCGCCGCCGGCCATCACCACGGCCTGCATGGCCTGAGGATAGGCCGCGTGCGGCACGGGCACGGAGCGCTCCCGCGATCGCTCCCTCACGGCCCGGAACCGCATGTCGTGTGCGACGTGGAGAGCGGCCGGCGTAGCCGGCCGCGAGGAGAAGAGCGTCGCCAGCTCGAGGCAGCCACGGCGCAGGACCGCCGCGGCAGACGCGAGGGTCAGGGCGCGAAGAGCGTCTCGAGGTCGTGCTTCGAGAAGGCCTTGAAAGCGACGTGCGTCTGCGTCCGGGCCACGCCGGGCACCTGGGCGATGCGCTGCGTGACGATCTCGGCGAGCTCGTCGTGCTCGCGCGCGCGGACCATCGCGATGAAGTCGAAGTCCCCGGTCACCGAATACACCTCGGAGACGCCCGGCACGGCAGCGAGCTCCTCGCCGAGCTTCGGGATCGCGCGCCGCTCCGCCGTGATGAGCACGATCGCGGTGATCATCAGAGGCTCTTCACGTCCACGTCGTGGAGCGCGGACTTCACGAGATGCGCGGCCTCCTGGAACCCCATCGCCTTGCCGCGGTTGAGCGCGGCGGAGTACGAGTCGTTCGTGTCGGCGGAGGCCTGCTCCTCATAGCGGTGGTACGCCTCTTCGAGCTGATCGATGGAGAGCTTGATGCGGTCGCGCGCGGCGCTGCTGATCACGTGGGCCTCCCTGACGTCGATTCGAAGCGAGGATAGCGCCGTCAGGCTCAGCCGACCTCGAGCTCCTTCGTCGCCACGCCGACGTCCACCTCGACGCTCCCGTCGACGATCCGCACGGGGTACGCGTTCACCGGGAACACCGCGGGGAACGCGCGCACCGCACCGGTGACGAGGTCGAAGCGCGCGCCGTGGCGCGGACACTCGACGAGACAGTCCTCGAGCTCGCCCTCACCGAGGGCGCCGCCGTCGTGCGTGCAGACGTTGTCGATCGCGCCCCACGTCCCGTCGTCGCAGTGACCGAGGCAGAGGCTCTTCCCCTCGATCTCCACGACGCGGACCTCGCCGGCGGGAACGTCGCCTTCGGCGGCGACGGGGACGAAGCGCTGCGTCACGTCGTCGGGACCTCGAGCTCGGCGACGCGACCGATGCGCGGGCCGAGCGCCGCGAGCACGCGCGAGCGTACCTGCGGCTCGGGGATGCGCTCGACGACGCGCTGGAAGAACCCGCGCACGAGCAGCTGCTCCGCATCCATGCGCTCGAGACCGCGCGACATCACGTAGAACATCTCCTCCTCGTCGAGCGCACCGGCGGTCGCGCCGTGCCCGCATCGCGCGACGTCGTTCGTGAGGATCTCGAGCACCGGGATCGGGTCGGCGCCCGCCTTGTCCGAAAGGAGCATGTTGCGGCACTCCTGGTACGACCCGGTGCCGCTCGAGGTCGGCTCGACGCGGATGACGCCGTAGTACACGGCCTTCGCGGCCTCGTAGAGGGCCGAGAGGTAGAGGAGGTCGCTCGTGGAGGCCTTCCCATCGAGCCGCTGGAGCGAGTTCACGTCGATGCGCTGGTGGTCGCCCGCGGCGACGAGGCCGTACAGCTTCACTTCCGCGCCGTCGCCGCGGATGTCCGACTCGACGCCGAGCTTCGTGCGCGCGCTCCCCACGAGGACGTTGAAGCCCGCGAGCCGGCTATCGCGCGCGGAGATCATCCGCTGCTGGCCGATCTCCCAGACGTCCTCGGCGAAGCGATGGATGCCGACGTAGCGGACCTGCGCACCGGGGCCGGCGTGGATCTCGAGCGAGGGCACCGCGAGACGCGGCCCGCCCGGATCGGACGAGAGCTCCTCGAGGAGCGTGACGCTGGAATTCGCCTCGGCGACGACGATCGTCCGGAAGACGATCGGGTCGATGCCCGCGCTCCACCGCTTGTGAACCTCGAGCGGGAGCTCGACGTGGAGGCCCGCCGGCACGTAGAGGAAGCCGCTCCCATGGGCGAAGAGGGCGTCGGCGAGCGCGCGGAACGCGCCGTGGCTCGGCATCCCGTCGCCCATCGGGAGCCAGCGCCGCACGAGGTCGGGATGCTCGCGCGCGACGTTGATCATGCGATCGAACACGAGACCGTGGTGCGCGGCGTCGAGCGGCACGGAGGTGTACTCGCTCGGCGGGTGCGTCGCGTCGAAGCTGCGCCCGAGGTCCACGGGGGGAAGGTCACGCAGCGAGAAGCGGCGCCACTCCTCCTCGTGACCGGTCGGCCACGGCGCTTCGTCGTACCGCGCGAGCGCTTTCAGCAGGTCTGCAAAA
>ORJL011417270.1_pt1 | contig 12153 bp, 9 predicted proteins | sample 1779941 | NCBI WGS metagenome assembly ORJL01 (sample SAMEA104232317, study PRJEB22302) | groundwater metagenome | biome: forest; feature: aquifer; material: groundwater | place: USA | collected 2011-08-07 | depth 5.8 m
ATCTATGCCACCCGAAGACGGCCCCTGGCCGGGGAGGGTGCCCCAGGAATAGCCCGCCACATGGGGATAGTAAACTCCTTTCCCTACCGGGTCTACGGCTACACCCGCCACGCCATCAAGCGTAGTGGACCCGAACTGGCGCGTCCAAACTACGTTACCGAAAACATCGTACTTGCGGATAAAGGCGTCTTGCGAACCGGAGGAAACCTGGCCGGGGAAAGCGCCCATAGTGTGCCCTACGACATAGGCGCTCGAGGCGCCCTCTGAAATAGCTGCCACACCGGTGGCGAGGGTACCGGTAGATGTGGCGCCGGTGCCAAACTGGCGGGTCCATACCTCGCTGCCGCCACTGTACATACGGACGAACGCGTCTCTCACGCCCCCGGACGATGCCTGGCCGGCGAAGACGCCACCGGTGAAGCCAGCGACAAAAGCGTCTCCTGAAGAATTCACGCTGACACCCGTGGCATTGGCATAGACGGCAGTGCCGAACTGCCGGGTCCAACTATTCATTTCGGAATAAGGGTCTATCTTGCGGACAAAGGCATCAACAGTGCCTCCCGAGCTCGTCTGGCCGGGGAGGGCGCCAGTCGTACGGCCTGCCACATAGCCATTTCCGAAAGCATCCAGGGCTACGCCAAAAGCTTCGTCCAGGGCGCTGCTGCCGAACTGTTGGGTCCAGAATATGTTACCCGACCGGTCGAACCTGGCGGCAAAAGCATCGGTACCGCCCGAGGATGTCTGGCCGGGCAGGGTTCCTTCGGTATATCCGACCGCCCATCCATAACCTGTCCCATCTATGGCTATTCCCACGGCGTAATCATCGCCTCCACTGCCGAACTGGTTGATCCAGGTAACAGGCGGTGACGTTGGTAACGGTGTAGGAGTAGGAGTTGGCGAAGGTGTGGGAGAAGGTGAAGGGCTTGCTGTAGCAGTAGGAGTGGGCGAAGGTGAAGGACTCGGGGTAGGCGATGGAGACGGAGTAGGCGTTGGCGTACGGGTAGGAGTAGGCGTTGGTGAGGCAGTTGGAGAAGGAGTAGGCGTCGGGCTTGCCGCTTCCGCCAGCTTGAGCAGGAATGCATCGTTGAGCCCGGCAGAACTCTGCCCCAACAAAGCGCCGTTGGTGTGACCCGAAACATAGACATTCCCGGTCCCGTCAAGGGCCAGACCTCTGGCTTCCTCCTCCTTGTTGGTGCCAGTTTGCAGGGTCCATAACGGGTTCCCCAGGCTGTCAAACTTGCCCACGAACGCGTCGTATGCTCCACCCTTGAAGGTCTGCCCCGCCAAAGCTCCAAAAGTCTTGCCCGCCACATAGACGTTCCCGGCTGAGGAATCTACGGCGACACCAAAAGCTTCGTCGAGTGAAGTGGAGCCAAACTGCTTGCCCCACAAGTACTCCCCCGAGGAAGCGTATTTGCTTACAAAGGCATCGGATTGGCCGGAAAGCGGGCCGAACAGTGCCCCGTAGGTGAAACCGACGATATAGACATTCCCCAGGCCGTCCAGAGCTACTCCATCAGCCGCTTCGTTGGCGTTGGTATCACCCGTCGTGCCCAACTGCTTGGTCCATGAAGCAGTCCCGCCGCTGTTATATTTTCGTATGAAGTAGTCTGTGCTGCCATAGTAGGTCAGATAATCACCAATGGTCTCATCGAAAAAGGCGGCATTGAAGCTGCCAACCACATAGGCATTCCCCTGGCCATCCACGGCCACACCGTTGGCATAATCGGCGGTATAGCTCCCGAACTGGCGGGTCCATACCGCGGCCCAAGAGCTGTCATATTTGCGAACAAAGACATCGTAGCCGCCTATGCGGCCCTGCCCAAGGATGCCATTAGTATAACCCACGAGATAATAGTAACTTCCCTGACTGTCTACAGCTACACCCGTCGCTACGTCTTCACTAGTGGTGCCAAACTGGCGGGTGGACAATACATTCCCATCACTGTCATAAATACGGATAAAGGCGTCGGAACCACCCTTGGAGGTATCCCCGCCGGGTACTCCCGGCATGGTGCCCCCCGTATAGCCCACCACATAGACATAACCCAGGCTATCCACGGCTACGCCGTTGGCTCCATCATATGAGGCCGTACCGAACTGGTGGGTCCATTGCTCGACCCCCAGGCTGTCATACTTTCGAATAAAGGCATCCTCACCTCCCGCGGAGGTTTCCCCGGGCAGTAGTCCGGGCACAGTGCCGCTAGTGGAGCCTACCACATAGAGATTACCCGACCCGTCCCGGGCCATTCCTTTGACGAACTCATTGGCGCTGCTGCCGAACTGGCGAGTCCAGCTAGTAGTCGGCGCAGCATCCTGGGGCTCTAGTTTCGTTGTGGGAACCCCCCCGGCATTTCCAGCAGCGAACCCCGGGATTACATCCTGTAAAGCGGCGGAAGCAGGGACAGGCGCCGCCTGTACCCCCACCACCAGCGCAGAGGGCTGAGACGAAACCATGACCAGGACAAGACAAACAGCTAACGGGAGGATCATGCCAAGCCGCAGTTTGCCCAAAGTTACCTCCGACCTCAATAATTCGCCGGTGCACTATATCATCTGACCTGAAACCTGTCAAAATCCTTTTTCCCAAGCTTTTGCCGCCATCCACCAATTTGACAGGCCGGCCCCGCGGCCTGTACCATAACAGATAGCCTCAAATGACACCTGAGGGCCTGATCTTGAAGAGGAGTGAGCAAAAAATGCGAAGGTTTGTGAACGCGATTATGGCTACTGGTCTAATTGTCATGCTCGGCGCCGGCTGCGTCCAGAGCGCCCAGGCCCCCAGCGCCACACCGGCGCCCGTTGCCACCAAGGCCGGCGCCACCGCGGTTCCCGACTGGCAGAGGAGATGGGACGACACCGTGGCGGCAGCCAAAAAAGAAGGCAGGGTCCGCATTTACGCCGAGGCCGGGCCCGAACTCGTGGCCGCCATCACCAATGGATTCAAAGACAAGTTCGGCATCCAGGTGGAGTTCGTCGTCGGCAAGGCCCCTAACCTGGCCGAGAAATTCCTCTCCGAAAGGGTGGCCAAGCTTGACCTGGCCGATGCCTTCTTCTTCGGCGGCGGCACCCTGTTGAGCACTATCAAACCCAAAAACGTGCTGATGGACCCGAAACCACTCATCTTTCTCCCCGAGGCCCTCGATGCCAAAGCCTGGCCCTCGGGCGCGGTACCCTTTCTGGACAAAGACAAGATGCTCGTTCCTCTCACCGGCGCCTACCGCACCTTCGTCATCATCAATACCGACCTGGTCAAAAAGGGAGATGTTATCTCTTACCGCGACCTCGCCGATCCAAAATGGAAGGGAAAGATGGTGATGTTCGATCCCACCATTTCCGGTTCCTCCAGTACCTGGGTGGCTTTCATTCTGGCGAAAATATACGGCATGGACGAGGGACAGAAGTACCTGAAGCAAGTGGCCGCCCAGGAACTGGCGATGTTGAAAGACCCCCTGCTGCAAGTGGACTGGGTGGCCAGGGGCAAGTATGCCATGGGCATTGGCGCCGACGTCCAATCCGGTTCCCAGTTCTTCAAGGCCGGGGCGCCCATAGCCTGGGCCAACTTCAGTGAAGGCGGACTGGTGCATCCCAGCGCCAGCGTTGTCGCTTTGCCGGATAAGCCGGAAAACCCCAACGCGGCCACGCTGCTAATCAACTGGCTGCTCACCAAGGACGGCCAGACGGCCTTCAGCCAGGGCTACGGGAACCCGGCGGCCAGGCTGGGAGTCACCACCCAAGGATTGGACCCCTTCGTTATACCGCCGGTGGGAGGGAAGCTCTACTGGAACGACGAGGACTTAGTGCGGCTTCAAACGACGACGGCCATCGAGGTGAGCAAGACGATATTCGGGGCTTTGATGAAATAGGGATATCCCCCTGTATCCCCCTTGATGAGGGGGACATGATGGGTTCGTTGACTTTTGCCGGGGTAATTGGTATTCTAAGCCAACAATTGAATATATCGAGTTGGGCCGCCCCGGAGGGCCGGGGCCGAAGTGGATAGCAAGCCCGGTGCAAGTCCGGCACAGTCCCGCTGCTGTAACTCCCGCGATGGGGAGAAGTCAGAACGCCACCCCGCTCATTTCCCAAATTGCCTCTCCGTGGAGGGGGGAAGGGTCCTCAGTGACGACTAAATCCCCTTGCTTCCCGGAGCAAGGGGATTTTTTGTTTATGGTGACTTTGTCAATTTGCCCACCCAACAGCCCCGTGGATTCCCGCCTGCGCGGGCATGACGGGGGTAGATTACAGGTTCCGGCTGCTGGCTTCTCTCATCAGGTGGGTTGCACTCCGCTGCACTCCGTTTCGCGTCGTTGCACCCACCCTACAAATTCTGGACTCTGGATTCTGGATTCTGACTCCTGGTCCCCCCATGCTTGAACTGATCATCCTGGCCCTGACCCTGGCCGCTGACCTCTTGGTAGGAGAGCCGCCGGCCCCCCTTCACCCGGTGGTCTGGGTCGGGAAGCTGATATCCGTGCTGGAAAAGGCCGCCCCCAGGCAGGGCAAGGCGGGACAGTTCCTCTACGGGGCCTTTGCCGTCATACTCACCGCAGGAGCCTTTGCCGCCGGATCCTATTTCCTTCTCAACTTTCTCAAAGGATTCAGCGCCGTCCTGTACGTGCTGGCCGGCGCGTACCTCCTGAAAAGTACCTTCTCCCTTAGGGAACTGGCCCGCTCGGCGAAGAAGGTCCAGCACCTCTTGACGACCCAGAATCTCGAAGACGCCCGATTCCAGATGCGTTCGCTGGTAAGCCGGGACGTCAGCAAGCTGGGCCAGCCGCTGATCGTGGCCGCCACCATCGAGTCGGTCGCGGAAAACACCAGCGACAGTTTCACGGCGCCCCTCTTCTATTTCTTGATCTTTGGCATACCCGGTGCCATGATCTACCGTGTGGTCAACACCTGGGATTCGATGGTCGGCTACCACGGAAAATATGAATACCTGGGCAAGTTCCCCGCGCGGCTGGATGACATTCTGAACATTATTCCCTCACGCCTGACCGGACTGCTGGTAGTGGCCGCGGCTTACCTGACCGGAAACAACGGACGGTCCGCCTGGCGCATCATGTTCCGGGACCACAAGAAGACCGAAAGCCCCAACGCCGGCTGGCCGATGAGCGCGGCGGCGGGAGCGCTGGAAGTCCAACTCGAAAAAGTGGGGTATTACGTGCTGGGAGACAGCGGCCAGTCTTTGACGCCGGCCAGGATCGACAGGGCCGTAGTTCTGATGAATGTTTCCGGCGCCATCTGGATCGCCGCTATCTTGCTGGCCGGAGGGATTCGCTTTGGCCTTAACGCCTAGAAGAGCCCTGGAAAAGGTCCACCCGGCCGTCCACGGCGGGCCGGACTACGCCGAACTGAGCAAAGGAGGAATCGATCCCGGATCGTTGATTGACTTCAGCGTGGGACTCAATCCACTGGGCGTGCCTCCGGGACTGGCGGAGAAGCTAGCGAAAGTCTCCTTCTACACTTACCCCGACTCCGAGGCCACAGAGTTCCGGGAGGCCGTGGCCCGGAAGCTCGGACTGGAACCTGGCAACATCATAGCCGGCAATGGGTCGTCGGAACTCATCTGGCTCTGCGCCCTGGCCTATTTCGGGCCGCGCGACACCGTGGTGATCGCCGGGCCGACCTTCGGCGAATACGAACGGGCCTGCCTGATGATGGGCAGCCGGACGGTTTCGGTGAATGCCGAGCCGCCGGATTTCGCCGTACCGGTGGGATCCATCGCCAGACAAGCCAGGCGCACCAGTGCCAAAGCGATATTCCTGTGCAACCCCAACAATCCCACCGGGTCTTATCTTTCCCGCTCCCAGGTGGAGAAGGTACTGGACGCCCTTCAAGACACCCTGCTGGTCCTCGACGAGGCATATGTGGCCTTCACAGACTCAGGCTGGGCTTCCGAGCCTTTGATCGGCCGCGGCAACGTCGTCATTCTGCGTTCGATGACCAAGGACTACGGCATCGCCGGATTGCGGCTGGGGTACGCCATAGCCGCGGAACCGGTCATTTCGAACCTGCGGAAGGTCTGCCCCCCGTGGAACGTGAATTCCCTGGCGCAGAAGGCGGGAGTCATTATCCTCGAAGAAGACTCCCACGTCCGGAATGGTTGCCGGACAATAAGAGAATCCCGGGACTTCCTGTTCGAGGAACTGGCTAAGCTAGGACTGCATCCAGCGCCCACCGGCGCCAATTTCTTTATGGTCAAAGTGAAGGACGGCGCATCGCTCAGGCACGCCCTGTTGAGAAGAGGCATCCTGGTACGGGACTGCGCCTCCTTCGGCCTGCCCGAATACATACGTCTGGCGGCCAGGACGCGGCCGGAATGCGAAAAGCTCATCGCCGCGCTGAAAGAAGTGACGGGGAGAATCCAGAATTCAGAAGATTTCGTAGGGTGGGTGCAACGACGCCGAACGAAGTGAAGCGTCGTTGCACCCACCGGGCAAGAGAATCCAGTAGCCAGAATTCAGAATGAAGAAGGGTCTAACCATGAATAAAGATTCGGAGCCAAACAAAGGCCTCATCCAAATCTACACCGGCGATGGCAAGGGCAAGACCACCGCTTCCCTGGGGCAGGCCCTGAGGGCCGCCGGCCGGGGTTTCAAGGTTATCATGGTCCAGTTCGTCAAGGGCGACCCCAACACGGGCGAACATATGTTTGTGAAGAAATATCCCTCTTTTCAAATCGAGCAGCCCAACCCGGGGAACTGCTTCGTGCAACCCAGGGAGGAACTGAAGGCCGCCGTGGACAAAGCCATGGCCCTGGCGCGCCGGCATCTCACCGAAGGCGGCTACGACATGGTTATCCTCGACGAAATCTTCATCGCCGTAAACATGGGCCTCCTGACCGAAGCTGAAGTCCTTGAGTTAATGGACTTGAAGCCCGAAAAGACCGAACTGGTGCTGACTGGACGCTACGCCCCGCCGGAAATCGTCAAGCGGGCCGATCTGGTGACGGAAATGCTCATGATCAAGCACCCCTTCACCCATGGCATCGAGGCTCGACCGGGGGTCGAGTACTGATGCCCAGGGCCACAGTGGCCATGCCGGGCTCGTGCGGCGAACTCGTCCAGGGAATGCTCGACGGAGTCATTTTCCACGTTACCTGTCCCGTAGGCATCTATTCTTCGGTGACAGTGGAGTTGTACGAAGCGGACTCCAGGATTGAGGTTCCACCGCAAAGACCTAAGGCCGAAATGGCCCTGCGCCAGGTGCTGAAGAGACTGAATGCCAACGGCGCCGGCGCCCGGATGACCATAGACTCGCCTTTGCCTTTGAGCAAAGGCATGGCCAGCAGCACCGCCGATGTCGCCGGTGCCGTCGAAGCCGCCTTCCGCGCTTCCGGGCTGGAGCCGGCGGCCTCACTAGTATCCGAGATAGCCCTGGGCATCGAGCCCACTGACGGGACTTTCCTGCCGGGAGTAGTGGCTTTCGACCACCGGGCGGGAAAGATGCTGGTACCCCTGGGAATGCCCCCGCCGGTGGATATCATCATCCTCGACTGCGGCGGGGAAGTGGATACCATCGCGTTCAATACCTGCAACCGCAACGACATTTTGAAGCGCGGCGAGACGAGGATAAGAGAGGCATTCGAGGCGGTGAGGGAAGGCATCAGCAACGGCGACCCGTTTCTGATCGGGCTTGGAGCCACGCTTAGCGCCGAGGCGAACCAGGAAGCACTTTTCAAACCCCAATTGGATATAGCCCGAAAGCTCGCCGGCGAAGTCGGGGCGATGGGAGTGAACGTAGGGCACAGCGGGACCGTCATCGGCGTCCTGCTTGACAGCAAGAAAGGAGATACCCCAGCGGCGGCGGCCTACGTCAGGCGAAGGCTGGATGGCCTGCAACTATTGTTTGTCACGTCCCTCACCGGCGGCGGCGCCCGGGTGCAAGTCCCCGTGCCGCCCCGCACGGGCAACCGCAAGGTGTTGCCCCTACATGAGTAGCGACATCTAAGGTCTCCCCCTTTTCCGAAGGGAAAGTCCTAAAATCCCACCTTCGGGAAATACCTACGATCTCCCCCTTTCTCAAAGGGGGATTAAGGGGGATTCTCCAACTGTCTCGACAAATAGCCATCAAGTAATTCGAAAGGCAAAATGGACCAGCAAATTCAAGACATCATCAAGAGAATTTCCCCTCTGGACAAGACATCGCTGGAATCGGCAAAGGCCCGTCAGGATACCCTCACCAAGCCTCTGGGGAGCTTGGGCAAGCTCGAAGAGCTATCAATACAGATTGCCGGGATCAAGGCGCAGCCCATCCCCCGGACAGACCGGAAAGCCGTCATCGTCATGGCCTCCGACCACGGAGTGGTGGCGGAGGGCGTCGCCCCCTACCCGCAGGAGGTCACCGTCCAGATGGTTTCCAACTTCGTCCAGGGTGGCGCCGCCATCAACGTCCTGGCCCGGCTGGCCGGAGCGCGGGTGACCATAGTGGATATCGGCGTGGCCGGCGCGCTCCCGCCAGGACCGGTCGTCAAGTCCAGGAAAATAGCGCCTGGGACCGCCAATATGGCCCAAGTACCGGCTATGACCTATCAGCAGGCCGAGCAGTCGATCAAGACAGGCATCGACATATTCGAGCAAGAGTTCGCCAGGGGCCTCGATATAGTGGCCACCGGCGAAATGGGTATCGGCAACACCACTGCCAGCAGCGCCATCTGCGCCGTCATCACCGGCCATCCGGCGGAGAAGGTGACCGGCAAAGGCACCGGCCTGGACGAGGAGGGGTTAAAGCGCAAGATCGAAATAGTAAAGAAAGCCATCGAGGTCAACCGGCCGAGCAACAGGGACCCGCTGGATGTCCTGGCTAAAGTCGGCGGCTTCGAGATCGGAGGACTGGCTGGAGTTATTTTGGGCGCTGCTTCGCACCGCATCCCGGTCGTCATCGACGGCTTCATCTCCGGCGCCGCGGCCCTCATCGCCGTCGGCATGTCCTTGCAGGTGCGGCCCTACCTCATCGCCGCCCACGTTTCCGCCGAACCGGGGCACAAGATCATGCTGGAGCACATGGGACTGCATCCCCTGGTGAACCTGGGCATGCGCCTGGGAGAAGGCACCGGAGGCATGATCGGACTGATGCTGTGCGACGCCGCCACCCGCACCCTGGCAGAAATGGCGACGTTCGGGGAAGCGGGAGTATCGGAAGCCAAAGAATAGGGAAGAAGGAAGAGAGAAGATAGCAGACAATAGCAGAAAGTAGAAGCCAGTAGTCAGTATCCAGAATCCAGAAGGGAATCGTGTCTCATGGAAAGCGGACATTGAATTCCGGCCCCGGCGTTTGAAGGGGCTTTCCTGGATTCCGGCCTGCGCCGGAATGACGCTTCTCCACCACCCTGCCTTCTGACTTCCGGATACTGGATACTGGCTTCTGAATTCTCGCCCTCTCCCTTCTGGATTCTGGATTCTGACTTCTGGATTCTTCGTTGAGATTCTGGATTCTCCCCGGTTTTGGGGTATAATTCTTCCTTGCGTAATCAAACGTAGAAAAGTGCCGGCACAGGAGGTCATCATGGGTTTCTTAGTAGCTTTGCGTTTTCTCACCACTATATCGGTGCCCTGGGTCAAAGAAATAAGGCCCAGGGACAGGGGTGCGTCACTGGCGTTCTTCCCTTTGGTCGGGCTGATCCTGGGACTGATCCTGGTGATTGCCAACATCCTGCTCGGCACCATACTGCCGGCAACGGTCGTCAATGTTGGTCTGATCATCATAATGATACTTCTCACCGGGGCGCTGCACCTTGACGGCCTGATGGACACTTGCGACGGCGCCTTCGCTTCCAGGGCGCCCGAGGAACGGCTCCAGATCATGAAGGATGTTAAGGTAGGCGCCTTCGGTATGGCTGGCATCGTTTCCATCCTCCTGTTGAAATGGGTGTCTCTTGATGCCGTCGAACTTTCGTTCCGTCTCCCCGTTCTGATCTTAATGCCGATGATCGCCCGCTGGGCCATGGTTTATGCGGTGTGCGCCTACCCGGCGGCAAAGAATGAGGGCATGGGGGCCGATTTCAAAAAGCATGCCGGCTGGGGCGGTTTCGTTATAGCCACTCTCCTGACCGCCGCCGTGGCCATGGCCATCGCTCTTCTCATCAAGATAAATCTGGTCGAAATGATGCTACTGACAGCAGTCCTGCTGGGCGCCGTCTGGCTGCTGGTTTCGGGACTGGCCCTGTTCTTGAAGAGCCGGCTGGGCGGCTTGACAGGAGACAACTACGGAGCGATCGCTGAAGTGAGCGAGATCGCCGTGATGATATTCACCTTCGCCTATTTGAACATCAGGATGTTGATCGGCATTTGATTCCCGAAGGAGACTGTCCTGGCAAAACTGTATCTTGTTAGACACGGCCAGACCGTCTGGAGCGGCACCGGCCGGTACCAGGGGTTCAGCGATGTCCCCCTCAACGATGAGGGCATGCGGCAGGCACGGAAGGTAGCCGCCAGGCTGGCTCCCGAGACGTTTGCCGCAATGTACTCGAGTGACCTGAGCCGGGCGTCTGACACCGCCGACGCTATCGCCGCGCACCACAACCTCCAGGTGACCAGAACACCGTCCCTCCGGGAGCTCAACTTCGGGCACTGCGAGGGCTTGACCTTCGAGGAGATATCGAAGCGATACCCTGAATCCATCACGGTCTGGAGAGGGGTGAACTGCGATAACCCCTTTTCCGGGGGCGAAAGCATGCGTCAACTGGCCCACCGCATCAACCCCTTCCTCGACCAATTGAAGACCATGGGGGCGGAAGACCGGGTCCTGGTGGTGGCCCACAACGGTCCCATTGCCGTGATGATCTGCCTGCTGCTGGGCATAGGCATAGAACACTGGTGGCAATTCAAGACCGGTAACGCCTCCCTCAGCCAAGTGGAAACCTTCGAACTCGGGGCAGTATTGACCATGCTCAACGACTCTCACCATCTTGAGGAGCGCGGTTGAGCTCAAAGGTCATCTTCATCACCGGCGGCAGCCGGAGCGGCAAGAGTTCTTTCGCCCTCCAACTGGCCCGGGGGTTCAATACGACAGTCCTGTTCGTGGCCACCGCCGAAGCCAAAGACGAGGAGATGGCGGAACGAATCGCCACCCACAAGAAAGGCAGGCCGAAGAACTGGCGGACCCTGGAAGCCAGCATGAACGTCGGTATGCGTATAGAGAAAGAGGCAGGCGACGCGGAGGTGGTGGTTATCGACTGTTTGACCCTGCTGGTGTCGAACCTGCTGGTCCGCCGGGGCGAAGAGGAGCCGGACGCCCGGAGATCGTCGGTGGACGTCAACCGGGAGCTTAACCGGCTGCTGAGATGTTTCGACCGGCTGGAAGCCACCTTCATCATCGTCTCCAACGAAGTAGGGCTGGGGCTGGTGCCTCCCTATCCCCTGGGGCGAGTCTACCGAGACCTGCTCGGAGAAGTGAACCAGGCCATAGCCAGCCAGGCGGACGAGGTCTACTTCATGGTTTCGGGAATCCCGCTGAGGCTAAAACAGAATCCAGAATCCAGAATCCAGAATCCAGAAGATGTAAAGGCCAGACAACGTCTTTCCCGCGAAGGCGGGAACCCACGGGGAAGAGGGGCGCCCGATGTCTGAGAAGACCGCTCGCGTCCTCATGGTACAGGGCACGGGGTCGTCAGTGGGAAAAAGCATCGTGGTGGCTGGGTTGTGCCGCATCTTCCACCAGGACGGATGGCGCGTCGCCCCATTCAAGTCTCAAAACATGGCCCTGAATTCTTACGTCACGTCTGACGGCAAAGAAATGGGCAGGGCGCAGGTCGTCCAGGCCCAGGCCGCGGGGATCGAGCCGCACGTGGATATGAACCCGGTCCTGCTCAAGCCCGAAGCGGACGCCAAATCCCAGGTAGTGGTGATGGGCAAGCCGGCCATGACCATCAGGGCCAGGGACTACTATCAGCAGACTCCGGGGCTGTTGAAGATTGCCCTCAGGTCTCTCAGGCGGCTGCGCCGGGACTACGAAATCGTCATCATCGAAGGCGCTGGCAGCCCGGCTGAAATAAACCTGCGGGACCGGGAAATCGTCAACATGAGGATCGCCACCGAAGCCAAATCACCCGTCCTGCTGGTGGGGGATATCGACAAGGGAGGGGTATTCGCCTCCCTGGTAGGCACGCTGGCCCTGCTGCTTCCGGAAGAAAAAGCCCTCATCAAAGGG
>ORJL011901689.1_pt1 | contig 12151 bp, 8 predicted proteins | sample 1779941 | NCBI WGS metagenome assembly ORJL01 (sample SAMEA104232317, study PRJEB22302) | groundwater metagenome | biome: forest; feature: aquifer; material: groundwater | place: USA | collected 2011-08-07 | depth 5.8 m
AGAAAAATATCTTTATACTACCGGCCAGCCTGATCCGGAGCTGGTGATCAGGACCGGTGGCAGATCCCGGTTATCAAATTTTCTGCTCTGGCAGACTGCTTATTCCGAGTTTTATTTTACTAAAACCCTCTGGCCGGATTTTGATAAAAAGGAATTCAAAAAAGCCTTAGCCTGGTACCAGGCCCAAAAAAGAAACTTCGGCAAATAGTTTTTACGGACACTTAAAAGTTGTCTGCGCAGGAGCGCTCCATTGCCCGGCCGGGTTTATAGCATATAAGGACCAATAATAAGTTTCACCCGCGGTTAAAATATTAGTCCATTGGTATGTCTGGGAATAATTAGACGGAATGTATGAGTAACCATAATCACTATAGTTGGTGGGACGATTATAATAGCTATAGTAGGCATAGTTGGGCCCGGACGAGGACCACTCAAGAAAACCATAATGATAGGTTTGGCCGGTATACCACCTAAAAGCATAGCAGGTAGTCTTTAGGCCGGTGGGAGCAGGCAAGGAGCAGTAGGAATACTGATTGCAGACCAGCGGGCTTTGACAGGCATCCACCGTGCAATATTGTATTCCGTAATTCCAACGTACGCACTCGCCGCCGCCGGTATAACCGACCACGGTACAGCCGTCCTGAGTACCGTTGTAAGCAGAACATGTATTAGAATAAGTGGCTTTACAGGCGCCGGTACATGATATCTCTTTATTGCAATACGGTAAACAGGTTCCGCTGGAGCAGCTATATCCGCTGCTGCAATTACTTAATGTACAAGACTGGTTAGGGGCAGCCACTCTATTACAGCTGGTTACACCCGGGCGACTGGAGGTGGTGTATTGGCAGCTGCCTTTGGTACCGTTGTTAGTGTTGCAGGTATTTGAGGGAGCCTGACAGGCGCCGGTACAGGAAATGCCGGAGTCACAATGATAAAGGACACAGGAGGCGTTGGAGCAGGAATAATTAGGCGTGGTGCAGTTATCCTTGGTGCATTTCTGGTCAGGAGCAGCTTTTTGTTTGCAGTTTTCCGCGCCTGTGGTATATTTACAGTTTCCCTTTGTGCCGTTGTCTGCAGAACAGGTATTAGCAGCAGCCTGGCAGGAGCCGGTACAGGTGATACCTCCGGTGCAATCCGGCGGGTCCGGCACAAAATCCACCCGCAGGGTGTATTTAGAGGTATCATATAGCCAGTTCCGAAAGCGCAAGTCATTACCAAAAGCATCCTTGTAGTAGTAAAGGGCATCATTTCCACTCATTCGTTGGGAAACAGTCATTTGTTGCTCATTGGAGCTACCGGGCAATACCAGCTGGCTATTCCTGTAATGATCGGGAAGTGCCTGGCCTACGCTCGGGACATATCCGACCGTGAACCTAAACCCATCGCCAAAAGATCCCTGGTAAACAGCCCTTTGTTCCGTTGCGGTTATGGTGGCCATGCCGGGACCGGGAGCTTTCCAGTAAATGATAACAGACTCCTCAGCAGGCACATTTAATTCTTTGCCTATGGCTACGGTACTATTGGAATTGACGGTCCAGTATTTTCCGTCAGTATTTTTGTAATTGTTAAACTCAGGTGCCAGTAAGGTGAAAGGGTTTTTATTTAGAGTGGTGTAAACGGCAGGAGATGTGATGTTTTGATTATTTTGGTAGTAGTAATACCAAATCGGGCCCTGGGTGCCGGAATATCCGGAAGCCAGAGTGTAAGTGACAGCTCCCCGGGGGGCTGCGGAAGGCGAGGGTATGGTTGAAAGAGAGGGAACAGGGGAAGGATAGTTAACTACCTGAGTGGTTTCTGACCACTTTTCCAGGGTATCGGCCGCCAGATCCTTTAGGATGACCACGTATTTTGACTGGTGAATGACTTTTTCAGCCGGTTGGGTGAAATTGTTATTCCCGCTCAGCGAGCGGCAGAATTTGATTTTATTCGGGCCGATACTGATTAAGCTGCCGTTGATGGTCAGCTGGCTGGCGACTTTAGAATTAGTATTGCAGGTAAAGGATCCGGTGGTGGCTGTATAAATAGTGCCCTCTGCAACAATGGCTGCATCCAGCTGCGTAACCGAGCTATCAATATAGACGTCTCCCTTGACGATGAATAACAAGCCTGTACTGCTCGTTCCGTAATTGAATTTATCGCCGGGAATAGGGCCGATTCTTAAGTTTCCCTCGACAAAAACTACCCCGGTTTTATTGCCGGCAATATTGCCGGTAATAGTCAGGTTGCCGTCACCGGCGCCGGCAGAAGTTTTTTTAACGTAATATAAATGATTGCCGGCGGCAGACAGGGGGATGTCGGATTGGGTTTTATCGCCGGCCGGCAGGTCATGTTTAACTACGGTATTAGATGCCTTTGCCTGATCAAAGTAGTTTGACTTTAAGTCTGCATAAGTGGCAATTTTATACGGCACAAAAGCTGCTTTAGGGTCTTTTATGCAAATTCCGGTAGTATTGCCGAATTTGCCGGTAATTGAAGGGGCGCTGATTAAGCCGTCAGCCCGGGGGTTGCCGACCTGGGTAATACAGGAATCCGCGGCAGCATTTGCAGTTGGTAGTTGGTAGTTGGTAGTTTTCAGGAGGAATAAAGTACAAAGAATAAATAAAGATATCAAAATAACTGTACCCTGTAACCTGAAACCTGTAAACTTTTTTCTCATGGTCCTCCCGGAGCCTTGATGGCGGTGTTGGAGTGGACATCTCCGTTGATTGTTTGTATCCAGGGGGTATAACAGGTAAAGGCCGGACCGGTGGCCGGGGGAGTGCAGTCATTGTTAAGGCAGGCTTTAACATCCCAACTATACGTAGTACCGGAAGTAGTATACCAGTTAGCGGATGAGGCAGGATCATTAACCTGGGGCAGAGCAGTACCTCCCACGGTCGGCCGGTAGTTGGTAGCACCGGTTGACCTGTCCCAGGATAAAAGGGCAGAGCTGCCGGTGGAGCCGCAGCTTGCTTGTAAGTTAGTAGGCGGAGCCACGCAGGTACTGTTAGCCAAACAGGAAGAGTTGCCGACACAGTTATTAAGATCGCAGCTAAGCGGGGGAGCTGCTACTTCCGTGCAGGGCTTGTTGCCATTATAAGTGGTGTATTCCCGGGCTATTTCGCCGTTATTGGCACAATAATTGCCGGGTTTGGATAAGGTGCAGTTGCCGATATTAACCGGTGTATCATTACAGTTTTGCACCACGCAAGTGCCGGCGCCGTTACAAGTGTAGGTAGGATGGGTAGTGCAGGTATTGTTATTGCGGGTGTCGGTAAAACTCTTCAGCCGGCAGGTGTTGTTTGCATAACTGCCGCCTCCGGAATAAATTTTCCGGTAACAAATGCGGCTTTGATCCAAGGAACAGGAGAAGTCAGTATTGGGGAAAAAGGTGGCGCTGCAATTAGTCCTGCCGTCTAAATTAGCGGCGCCTTGATCACACTCCGGAGCCAGACAGGTGTTACCCTGACAGGTATAGCCCGGATGGGAGGGGGTAACACAGGTATTAGCAGTTCGTTTATCAGTATAGGCAGTGATTATACATGGCAGTCCGTCGGTATGAGCTGAGTAATAACAAGTTCTGATCTGATCCAAAGAACACGTGAAATCAGTATTAGGACCCCAGGTCGAATTACAGGGGGTAAAGCCGTCTTGATTAGTGGAAGGGGTGGTATTACAGGAAGCCCTCATAAGTGTTAAATCCGGACGATTGCACGAACCGATATTACCGGTTTGGGTATTAATTACCTTAGCTGTAAATTTATAGTCGCCGGCAGGTGCCTTGACACCTCCGGTAACCCACGAATCTGTGAAGGTAGTAGCAGAATTGCCGACATTGAATGTTATATCCGGGGTATTGAGTTTGTAATCGCTTATTATTACCTCAGTGATTCTTGCCGGAGTTGTTGTTGTAACGGTGATGGGGATGGTGGTGCCTTCGTAAGCATTTCGGAGGGCGAAAGCAGGGGCGGTAAAAGTACAGGTCGGTTTACCAAAATCAGTGCTCCAGTCAGCCAGTACAGGTTGTATAGAGTATAGAGTATAGAGTATAGAGTATAGGAACAGGTACAGAAGCAGGCGGCAGGGCATAACCTATTATTGACACAGTAGAAAATCTTTTTCAAGTTGACAGACAATGATGATATAATAAAGATTAGTTGACAAAGTTGCTTTTTCATGCATATAGTGGTACTATGGGTTAATTAGTTTAGCTTTGAGTAAAGGCTAATTATGAATACAAACAACCCGGAAGCTATGGAACAAAACCAAGGAGAATCAGGGCCAAAAACGATTAGCCGGCGGGCCTTCTTTAGAGGCGGATTAAAAGCGGGCGCAGCTCTGGTAGCTGCTGTCAGTTTGAGTCCGGTAGCGGGAGCAGTAATTGAGCCAATAGTGGAAGGTTTTGCTAATGCAGCTTCGAAAATCGGGGAAGAAAAAGCTGCTAAGAGCCCGGTAGAACCCCAGACAGCTGAGGCTGCAGTAGAATTTAAGGAAACTACGGAATATTCTGTAATTGACTTACGTTCGGCAGGAGAACATGCCGTAATATTAGGCAAATCAGCCGATGGCAAGCGTATTTATACGGAGGAATGGAATAACGGGACTTTATACTTCAAGGACAGAAGCGGAGTCCTGAATTTTTTTCCTATCGGGGCTATCCAATCCGAAAGCAACCCAAACCTACGGGCAGCTTTTGGTAAAAGGGCCCAGTTTGAAGACATAGGAGTGCTGTGGGTGGAAGGGAAAGCTTACGGACATAACGGCGGAACCGTTATTGATGCCCAATTTGATCCGGAGAATAAATTCATTATCACTACAGAAGCTGACCTGTCCCAGGAAAACCAGGAAGTTCATTTTAAGTTTGACCTGACTACCAAGCTATTTACAGAATTGAAGGGAGCTACGGTACCGGAAGTAGTCATTGAGACTGCACTTCGGCCGACTGAGGAGCCGGGTGTTTGCAAAGCGTTAGGTAAAAGCCAGGTAAGACGGGGAGCCGTAGAAACCAAGATTGACACCGGGAATAACACGATTAGTACAAAGAGCCTTTATGAGGATGAGGGTTTTGCCATTGGTCGGTTAGTAAGGTTCATTGACGCCCAGGGTAGGCAAAGGGATTGGCTATTGAATAATGATACTACCTCCGAGAATTGGGAAAACGGTTCGTATACAACACTTTACGATAATATTAATGGCGTACCGACGTTTATGCAGCCTAAGATTGCAGAAGGCTTTACTTCGGGTTCCGTTAATTCACTATCTGCAGCTTATGACCTTATCGGAGGGTTTGGATTTATGACACTAGACAATAATGATAAGCGTTTCTTGTTAAGATTTAGCCTGAATGATCCGACTGACTTAGCAGAACATAAATTGACTTTATTACCGGGTACCCGAAAGCTTTCCGGTGCTGCTGAAGTTCAGGTACTAACCCGGGGCCAGAACCCCTACGCACTAGTGGCGCAGAGCAATTCTAATCTGGCCGAAAATGACGGCTTGTGGATAAGAGCCACTGCCGGAACTGATGACTTTAAAAAAATTGCGGTATTGCAACAGATGCAACCGTCGCTCACTCCCCGGCAATACACTCCGGTGATCCAAAAGAAGGATCAGGGTTCGTAAACTTAAGGGACCGGGTTGATATTGGAGTCAAAACCCGTTTTATCAGCAGTATCGAAAACCTGGACAGCGGTATTTAACTTTTTGGTGCCCAGCGGCTTGAAAATTCTTACCCTCCATTGATGAGCTTGTAATGGATAGACTTTATAGAAAATGTTGCTGGCACAATCTTTGACATCAAAACCATCCCTGGCAACAGCAGAAATTTTACCGTCCTCGTCAACAAGAGGGAGAGCTTCCCATTTAGCAGTACATAAACCACCGGCCATATAAGGGCTTAAAACATAATGTTTCATGCCTTCCGAGGAGGAGCCGGGTAAAGGCGAGCCATAACCATAAGCTAACATAAAGCCTTTAGTAGGATCATTATCCAACCTTTGTCGGAGAAAATTCATTAAGGAAGTATTATCAATGGAGCTGCTGTAAAGAGCAGGGTTATAAAAGGCTACAAAATATTGTTTAATTTCTGCCTGGCCTTTGGTGGCATTAACGTTAACAATAATCGGGTTGTAATAACCGGAACCGCCTTCGGCAGTGAGTGCCTGTAAACCTGACATTTTATAGTTGCCCCCAGACCCGCCATTACTTATTTGTAAACTGGAGACACTGGGAATGCCGCAGGTGATTGGTAGTGGGGAACCTGTCAGCTGGGTATCAGTGCCATTGTTGATATTAATGCCATAGGCATAGATATTGTGAGGTTTATTATCCCAGAGAGCCGGCAGATTAGGGGCGGCAAAGGAAAAGCCGTGATTGCCTCTCCCGCCGCACTGATTGGCGATGGCTGCTGCATCAGGACGATTGCCTATATTTGCAGTTGCAGACCCCAGTTTGGTGCCTTGTCCGGTCGGGCCGTCCATATAAAAGTCTACCTGCAGCGATGCGTCGTAATTATCAGCATCACAGGTCCAGCCGGTCATGGCTGTGCAGGAGCCGCCTTCAAAATTGCCCTGCGGATTATCAACCAGCGTTCCCCAGACTGCCATCCGGGCCACATCAGCCTTGACTGTGCCGCCGCTCCGGCTGATATCCAAAAACCTGGGGGAGTCGGAGTTGGCAAAGCCGCTTGGGTAAGCATCCACAGTATTGTGGCGCTTAAAATCATTTGAATTCTGATCCTGCTGGACGGGAATATCACCATTTGAGCCGTCGTACCACCAGAAGGTGCATTCTGATTGGGCACCGTACTCCGGGTACCAGCCGCCTTTACAGGGGGAAAGAAGGGGGAGGGAGGTGGAGCCGTCAGTTCTGACCAGTCTCAGGAAATAATTACCGTTGGGATTAACAGTCCAGTTTAGACCGTTGAAAGTAATCGGGCCAATAGATTCAAGGTCATTCATGTATGGGAATTCATTGTTGGAAAAGGCCTGTTCACCGGTTTGATTAAGCAGGGCATCAGTATTTCCATCGTGCAGTTCCAGCTTAAACCTGGCACTGGAATTATGAAAAGTATAGACCTGATAAAAAGTCACCCGGGTGATTTTGCCGACATTTGCAGGTATGGCTATCCTTTGGGCGGCCCAGTTGGCTGTGGCCCGGCCGGGGTGAGAGTTTAAGGTATGATCATTAAAGATCCACCAGTCATTGCTTTGGCAGCCTTCACCGGAATACAGCGACCACCAGGCCAGATTGCTTTGCTCATAAGTTTTGATGCCGTCACCCTCCTGGCGGAGAATCGGTGGTTCAAGTTCCTGCGGATTGGCGTCAAAACAATCAGTATCACCTGACTTGGTATGGGTTTCTTTATAGTTAAACCGCAGCGTATCAGTCCGGCCTAAATTATCAGGATAAACCTGCACTTCAGCGCCGGCTCGAATATCTTCTGTATTAACCAGACTTAAGATGACTAAGGATAAAATTAAAAAGATCCGGAATATCTTTTGCATATTTATATAATAATACCTTTCAGTGGTGTCCTGACGCTTGGCAATGAATAGGTATCAAGATTCGGGATGACCCTTCTTAATCCTTTACCGTCACTTTGTACCACCCAGAGGCTTTGGACAGCATTCTTGCCGCTATAGGTAACAAACCAGAGGCGTTCATTATCCAGCCAGCCAATATCGTAAATAGAGGAGATGGTTTCCTTGCTTAAAGTCGGATCTTTACTTTCCAGGAGGGTCTCGGCGGATTGGTCTTCCATATTCATAATGATAATGGCGGGGTTGGAGAATCTGGCCTGGCCGTTTACCTCAAGAGCCTTTCCGGAAAAAAGATAAGCAATGGCAGTGCCGCCGGGGTTTAAGCTGTAAGAGCCGAAAGTGCCGATGACTTCTTCATCTTCGGTATTGGTGGCCAGTTCAGTAAGCTGGTTATCAGACAGGTTATAAAGAGTCAGACTGTTTTCCCTGGTAGCCAGCAGGCTTTGAGAGTCTTTCAGCCACAAAGGAGTTAAGCCGATGGGCTCGGTAAAGGCATTGGTTATCTCTGTTACCTGGTTGGTTTTTAGGTCCACCACAAACTCTTTTCTGCCTGTCGGCTCGCCGCTGTAAATGCTTCTAAGGTAAGCCTTTTGTCCGTCAGGTGAATATTTAACCTGGTTAAGCCGCATTTTATCATTGGCGAGTTTGGGCAAGGGTAGCACCGGCCGGCTTTTGTTTTGTGTTAAATTACTTTCCATCAGGTGAGTTGCGGTCAGAAAAAGTATCTTATCCTCCAGCGGGGAGAGGTCATAAGCCTGGCGGGACAGGTCACGCTCAATAAAGAACAATTCCTGTTTGGAGATGTCAAGTTTAACCAGCCCTTTTTCCACCTGCCAGGTCAGGAAATTCCTGCTTTGTGAGATCAGGGGCCGGGAAATTTTGGTAAAAAAATCCTTTTCCTGAGTCATTAAGGCTGCCTCGTCACCCCTCAGGTTATTAACCAATAACTGGCCATCCTTGACAATGACGATGGTGGCAGGATCCTTTAATAAAGCAGCTACTTTTTCGGCATCAAACTTGATTTTCAAAGTGACCGGTGTTGTTGGGGCAGGTTTGGGAATAAAGACGCCGCCGGGACGGAGGAAAAAGGCAATTCCGGCAACCAGGGCTAAACCTAAGACTAAAGCAATTACTGTTTTTATTTTTTTGGGAGAGGGAGCAGGCGGAATCATAATTTGACCAGGCATTTGCTGATTTCCCCGCGGGCTAGGATCCATAGATTCATTATGAATCTTTTTATGTAAGTTATGCAAGTGCTTCTTGGCAGTTTTTTTCACCTTACCTTTATATTACAATATCTGGCGAAATGGTCAAGTTAAATGCGGCCCAGCTTAGAGCTGGGAGTTCAGAGTTCAGAGTTCAGAGTTCAGAGTTAAAAAGAAATGAGATCTATATAATTCTGGATAATGTCTTGGATACTTATAATATCGGGTCTATTTTCAGGCTGGCAGATGCAGTGGCAGCCAAAAAGATTTACCTTTGCGGGGGAACGGAGACTCCGCCCAATCACCGGATTAAGAAAGCTTCCATTAATACTACTGAAGTAGTGGAGTGGGAGTATGCCGAATCACCAGTGGAGGTGATTCGTAATTTACAATCTTCAATTTCCAATTTACAAACAGTTGCCATAGAACAGAGTACAAAAAGTATTCCTTATGATGAGTTTAACTATACCACGCCTATTTGTTTAATAGTCGGTCATGAAACTACCGGAGTATCAAAAGAGGTGCTAGATTTGGCAGATGCCATAGTGGAGATCCCGATGTTCGGGATCAATATTTCCTTAAATGTGATGGTCAGTTTGGGGATAGTGTTGTATAAAGTGATTGAAAAAGTACAAACGTAAATTTTGCCTATTGACAATAAGTTTAAATTAATCTTATATTATTTTTTTCCCCTAAAATGGGCAAAGAACAGGATACACTTGTATCGAGTTCTATTATTGATTTGCCTCCTATAGCCGATCTAACCGATCCCCGCCTTCCTAGGGCTTTTAATAGCTGGACGCAATTCCGTTTAAATCATGCTCAGCAATTTAAAGAGATAGGTACGATTCATCCAGCAGAAGTAATTTTACTGGCTAAAGAATTTTCAAGTGCTATTAGCGAAGCGATCGGGGTAGGGTCAGAGAAGAGTTGCCCTGGTAGTTCTCTCAGTGAAGAAAAGTTGGCAAGTCTAACCAATATAATTTCAGGAGACGGGAATAAAGCTATTTTTATGCGTCATGGTGAGCAAAGCCCTCCTGAGTGGATCTCTTCTTTGACAGATCCTGCTTTGCAGAAAATACGGATGATGCGGGATCCCTTTAACAGGCATGATTTATTGACAAACAACAGCTTGGTTGATGTATTTGTGACAGCTTTAGCCTTGTTGCATATCCAAGCTCTGACAGGTAAAAGAACTCGGATTTTCTCTTCCGAGAATCTAAGGGCGAAAGAAGCGGCATATATAATTTCTGTAGTTATTTCTGGCTCAGAGCTAGCTACTCTAGAAGGTTTAAACTGTATAAGTTACAAGAATGAATTAGATCAGCCGCCTGTAACAGAAGAGGATCTTTTAACTGATTTACCTTCAGGCATGATGCCATGGAATCCTCGCCTGGTAGATAAATTGTGCAAAAAATCAAAAAGCGGTATCGGTCCATCGGAGGCAATTATTAGTACGATTGGTGGTCTGCTTGATTATGTAGACAGAGAAAACGGAAATAAGCTTGCAATAGTACTAACTCATACGCAACAAATCGCAGAGGTTTTAAGAGTATCCGGTAGATTAAATGACTCGTCAGATCGTTTTCCCGAACTAACAATGATTGCGGTAAGGAAAGCAAATGAGTTGCTTGTCCTGCGTAGGGGTCTTTTGACTGAAAGGACTTCAGGTTTAAGAGCTAAAAACACGAGGAAGGTCTTGGAATCTTTAGGTGATGGGTATGAGTGGTATAAGATAAGACGAGAAGAGTATCAGACTGAGCAAAAGATCCCTTTTTTGGTAGCGCCACAGCCGTTGCGTTTGTCAATGCCAGAAGGTCAAGAAGTGTTGAGGATAGGTCGGGATGTAGTAGATTTTATGCAAGCAGCAGATGAGTTGTATAGGTCTGAAAACGGCGTCAAAGAGTTGCTTGATAGGGGAAAACCGGAAACTTTTCAGCAAGCAAGACAAGCACGATATTTATTTGCTAGACCTGATTTACTCATTACACAACGAGGGTTTTCCATTTGTGAGATTGAAACCTCACCATTTGGCCTAGCTTTAGCAGAATTATTAAATAGAGCATACAATATGGCAGGGTTTGATACCATGGTGGAGAATGGGGTCTTATCTAAATTTATGACTGATAACACTCCTGCCCAAGGCACTATAGCCTACAGCCAGAAAACTGCTTCCTATGCTGGGCAATTACAATTCTTAGCGAAAGAAGTTATGTCAAGCAAGGACAGGAATTGGCAGGCTGGCTGGGTGGATACTCTATTTGGCAAGGAAAATGTTAATGTGTATAGAGCTTTCTACTCTTATGAGGGAGTAAGCGATTTATTTGTTAATAATCTAGTTCAGAATCTTTTAAATAGTAAGGGTATAGTCATTCCTTCGTTTACACCGTATATGGAAGAAAAAGCACTGCTTGCTCTTATTTGGGATAAAAGATGGGATTTGTCTCTGAGGAAGCTATTGGGAGGTGCTACTTTTGAACATCTACGAAAGGTTATACCTCCTACTTGGGTGTTAGGACAAGAACAGTATTTTGTTCCAGGATTACCAGGGGGACTATCTTCTTCGGTTGAATTGGCTGGTCTTTCAAAATCTAAACGTAAATTTGTATTGAAAAAATCAGGTTTTAGTAGCGGAAGTTCCTGGGCTGAGGGTGTAACTTTTCTACATGAAAAATCCACCGAGAAAGCAAGATCTCTTTTATCCTTAGCTTCTCAAGATACTCAATCCTTGTATATATTACAGGAGTTTGATACTTCAGAGGAGCGTACCATGTACTACGAGAAGGATCCGTCTACTCTTGATCAGATACAGGGGAAAATAAGACTTACTCCGTACTTTTCGATGGAAAAGGGAAATTTAATTGCAATAAAAGCAACTGGTTGTGAAAAAACAAACTATATTCATGCTTCAACAGGTAGTATTAATACAGCAGTTGGGATTTCTGCATGATGAATAGATTAAACAGCATTATTTTTGATTGGAAAAGGACTTTATATGATCCGGAGCAAAAGGTTTTAATTGATGGGGTCTTGGACCTTTTGGATTTGATTAAAGCTAAAAATATCCCTATGGTCTTAATCGGTAAAGGGGCGGAAGATATGCAGCGGGAGGTAAAACGCCTGGGGGTAGATAAGTATTTCAGGCAGATTGTATTTGCTGAGGGAGATAAAAACCCGCAAGTTTTTATGCCATTTGTCTCAAAAGCTGATCCTGAAAGAACACTTTTTATTGGAGATCGTGTCAGATCTGAGCTAGAAATTGGTAAAAAACTAGGGGCTGTAACTGTCTGGGTCAGGCAGGGTAAATTTGCCTCAGAGATGCCTCAAAATCACGATCAGAAACCCGATTATACCGTTTCATCATTAAGAGATTGCTTGAGTGTAATTTCAGGTCTGAATTAGGGTGTAGCCGATCTTTTTGTGGCT
>ORJL010898356.1_pt1 | contig 12147 bp, 10 predicted proteins | sample 1779941 | NCBI WGS metagenome assembly ORJL01 (sample SAMEA104232317, study PRJEB22302) | groundwater metagenome | biome: forest; feature: aquifer; material: groundwater | place: USA | collected 2011-08-07 | depth 5.8 m
CGTTCGGCGCGGTGATGGGCATCACGGCCCTACTGATTCACAGCAGCACCGACTTCAACCTGCAAATCCCATCCAACGCGATGACCTTCATGTTCATCCTGGCGCTGGGCTGGATCGCGCTGAACTTCGAGCGACGGGAGCACTCTTCGAGCCGAGGCGGACAAGACGAGGACGCGGAATAAGCGGGTTTTCGTGCCGTGACCGCAGCCGACGGCTTCAGATGGCAGGCGCTCAGTTCGCGGTCAGTCCGCGGTTGCAGATCAGGCCGGTGCGCGCGCCGGGAACGAACTTCCATTGCCCGGTGTCGGCCAACCAAGCCTCCCGCAGTTCCGGCCGGTCGCCTGCCCGGGCGCTCGTGACCGCCACCGTACCGTCGAAGTTCTCGTCTTCGCCGCGGCATCCCATCAGGCGCTCGCCCGACCCGAGTTCGGGACAGAAATGATTGCGGATGACCGGGCCGTTCCCCTCCGGCAGCTCACGAACCTGGTTCAGGGTGACTATGGTTTTGCCGGAGCAGTCCCATATCTCGATCGTGCCCGGGGAAAAGGGCGAATTGCCGATCACGAAACCATGCGCCAACGAACAGCCCTCAGAGTTGGGCAGCACACAGGTAGGCGGCGACGCCACGACGATCAGTGCCAAGGCGAAGATCACTATGAACATCGGCGAATTCTACAACGTGGTCATCCGGCAATCCTTGGCCACGAGCACGCCCAGAACAACCGGCACGCGCCAAATATTCGCCTTGCTCAACTCGCATCCGGGCCGATTATCCTGGCAGGACGGTGGCGCACCAGGTTCCAAGACTCGTCTTCACCGACGATGGCCGCTGCCACAACGCGACCCGGTTCCAGCTCCGGCGGCCGCGCTTCGAGGTTGTGGGCATCGGATGCCAGCACGGTCACCCAACCCCTGCCCAGGAGATCCACGGCCCGTGCGCGAGCGCCCTCGCCAAAGGTGCCGGCGACGGCGCCGGCGGTGACCTGGAGCAGACAGCCGAGGCGCACAAAGGGTAGCAGCTTGTCGGTGTTGCGCATGATGTCCTTGTTGCGCTCCGGGTGGGCGATCATGGGTCGTATGCCCTGCTTCAGCAGCCAGGCCACGAGTTTGTCGGCGCCGACGGGGACGTGGCTGTGCGGAAACTCCAGCAGCATGACGCGTTCGCCCTGCCAGTGGCCAAGCCAGGGAATCTGTTCTTCGCCCACCCAGGACAGTATCTCGTGATCGAGTCTGACTTCGGCCGCATGGCGTATCCGCAGGGCAATGCCCTCGGCATCAAGAACACGCTGGAATTCATCCGCCGCGGCGCGAATGCTTGCGGCGCCGTTGCTGTAGCGCCCGGCGTGCATGTGCGGGGTTACGACCGATACACGGATCCCGGAGGCTACCGCGTGGCGCGCCAGTTGCAGCGCCGATTCAAGAGTTTCGGGACCGTCGTCGATCCCCGGAAGCAGGTGGCAGTGAAGATCAATCACGCCCGGTGGGAGGAATACCCGCTGCTGTAGCTGTATTTCTTGCCATAGCCGTAGGCACTGTATTTCCCGTAGCCGTAATAGCGATCGGCCTTTTCCCGGTCGATCTGGTTGATGATCACGCCCAGCACGTGGGCCTTGACTTCACGCAGGCGCTCGAGGCCCCCCAGCGCGACCTGGTAGGGCGTGGAGTCGGCCTTGACGACATAGACCACGGAATGGGCGAATTGCGACAGGATCAAGGGGTCGCTGACCAATTGCAATGGCGGGCTGTCGATGATGATGACATCGAAGCTCTCTTCGAGCCACTTCATGGCCTCCGCAAAACGGATCGACGACAGCAGTTCCAGCGGATTCGGCGGCACCACGCCGCTGGGAATGATGTGAATGCCCAGTTCCTTGTTGAAGTGCATGCATTCGTTGGTCGGATCGGATCCGGAAACCAGGTTGGACAAGCCCTTGCTGGTGGTATCCACGCCAAGTACCTTGGCCACCGTGGGCCGGCGCATGTCGGCGTCGATCAGGCAGACCTTGCGCACCTGTCCCAACGCAAGGGCGATGTTGGTGGCAACCGAGGTCTTGCCCTCGCCCGGAATAGACGATGTGACCAACAGCACCTTGTGCGGTGAATCAATCGAGGAGAGCATGACGCCGGTGCGTATCGAACGTATCTCCTCGGAGAATCCGGGATCCTTGTCCTTGATGAAGGCAATCTGCAAATCACCTGCTTCGATCTTGCCTTTGATGCGCGGCAACTGGCCCAGGATCGACTGGCGCAATTTGGTGTCGACGTCCTCGGCGTTCTTGATGGTGTTGTCGAGGTATTCGAGCAGCAACGCCAGCATGATGCCGAGGATCAGGCCGACCACCGCCGCGATACCGATGATGCGCACCTTCTTCGGGCTGTAGGCGCCACGGCTGAGCACCGCGGGATCGACCACGCGCGCGATGGGCGACTGCAGGTCGCCGGCGACGTTGGTTTCTTTCATGCGCGAGGTGAACATTTCGTAGAGGCTCTTGTTCGACGCGACCTCGCGCTCGAGAACCCCAAGTTCGTATTCCTTGCGGTTCATACCGAGGATGTCGCCCTTGCTCTGCGCCAGCGCGCGCTCCACCGCACCCTCCTGGGCACGGGCGAGCTCGTATTCCTTGGTGATGCTGGTGGTGATGGTGTCGATCTGGCGTCGGGTGTTCTCGCGCGCCGCGCGCACTTCAGCGTCCGCGGTCTGGCGCTTGGGATGCTCCGGACCGTACTTCTTGGCCGCGTCGGCGAGGCGGCTTTCCGCCGCCGACTCGGCGCCCTTGAGCTGGATGTAGATCGGGCTTTTCTGAATCGCGGGAATCGATTCGACGTCGATCTTCGACTTGTGTGCGCTTTGTACCTGCGTATATGCCGCCTCGGCCTCGGCCCGCTTCTGCCGCGCCGAAACCAGGCCTTCGGAAAGCTGTTCGAGCTGCTTCGAGGCGCCGCTTTGCGCCACGCCTTTGGCATCGACGATGCGCTCGCGTTCGCGAAACTGCTGCAGCGCCCGTTCGGATTCTTCGAGCTTCTTGCGCAGCCCGGTAAGCCGTTCGGTGAGCCAGGCGCCGGCCTTTTGCGTCATCGCCAAGCGCGCGTCCATGTCGGCCTCGATGAAACCATCGGCGACCCAGTTGGCCGCGTTCGCCGCAAATTCCTTGTCATGACTCTCGTAGCTGATCTTGATCAACTGACTGTTGCGCACCAGTTCGATGGTCAATTCCTTCTTGAAGCGAGCGATGACGGAGGCTTGCAGCTTCTCCGGAGTCCATTTGTCGGCTTCGTCCTCGCCGAACCAGGACGCCGGCACCAGCTTCTTCAAGGAAAATCCGCTCTCCGCCTGCTTGCGCGGATCCATCACCGGGTGGTCCACCAGCTTCATCTTGGCCACGATGCGCCGCGCCAGTTCTTCCGACTTGAGGATCTCGGCCTGGGTCTGGTAATACTCCCGATTGCTGCTCATCGAGCTATAGACTTCCTCGATGCTGACCACCTTGCTCTTGTTCGATTCGAGCATCAAGGTCGCGGTCGACCGGTAGGTGGGCTGCATCACGAAGACGACCAGCGTGGTCAGCAGGGCAATCGCCGACGCGAGGCCCAAGGCGCTCCACTTGTGCTTGGAGATGCTGCGCCGCCAGAAGCGCAGTTGCTCGGCAAGGCGGTCGGCGTCGTGCTCGGTGCGCTCGTGCGGAACATAGACAGGCTGCACGGGAGCAGCGGCAGCAGGAAGCATGGGGGCGACGGGATGATTCATGGTCAGAAGAAGCTCTCTTCAACGGTGATGATGTCTCCCGGATTGACGAGAGTGGCTTGATCGACCTTGACCGGAGTCTGTGTCTTGTCATCCTCGCGGATGACGAAGATCTTTTCCTTCGATGCGCGTTCCTTGAAGCCGCCGGCCAACGAAACCGCCTTGCGTATGGTCAAGCCCGGCTGGAAGGGATAGGCGCCGGATTTTTCGACCTGGCCATTGACGAAAATCGGTCGGTATTCCTCGATCGTGACCGACACCACCGGATTGAGCAGGTATTTGCCGCGCAGGCCGTCGGCGATCAATGCCTCGAGTTCGGCAACGCGCTTGCCGAGCACCCGGATTTCGCCGATGATCGGAAACGAAATGCTGCCAGCATCGCTCAACCTGACCTTTTCGCGCTTCAGATCCTCTTCGCCGAGCACGCGAATGCTGACGACGTCACCAGCCCCCAAGCGGTAACTCGACAGGAGTTTGTCGACGGTACCCGCGCCCTGCGCCAAAGATGCGAAAGACATAGCCCAAAGGCCCACGAAGAGCAGGCATTTGTAAAATCCGCCCATTGAAAATCGCCTCTCAAGGAAAAAACCAACGCAAAAAAATGGAGGGGTTCTTACCCCTCCAGATTCTATCAAATGCCGGCTATGTCAGCCAGCGCGCGTCAGATGGCAGCGTTCATGAAGACGCTGTAAATATTCTTCTTGTACCCAGGATCCGTGCCGGCGAAGTTGGTCGAGGTCTTGTCGGTCCTGTCGTAGGCGACGCCGAACTTGAAGTTGCGCGTCCACTTGTAGTTGAGCTTGAGGCCCAGGGCGGAGGTCTTGTCCTTCTGGGTACCGCTGGCGGGACGGGTATCGGTCGCCGAGTACTCGTAAGTGGATTCGGAGAGGTTGTAGGAGAGCGCCGTGGATATCTGGCTGCTCCAGACATGGTTCCAAGTTACACCGTTGCGAGTGTCACGCGACGCGCTTGCGACCGTCGACTCGTTGGGAAGCCTGCTGCTGACGAAGTCGAAGTTGGAATAGGTCAGCGGACTCCACTTGACCGTCCCCTCCCAGCCCGACTGCGAAAAGTCGTTACGCGCGGCATCCGAGAAGTTTTTCTTCACGGTACCGACCTTGAAGATGCCCGTGGTGTTGGCCGTGGCTTCCCAGGTTACGCCAGCCTGATACTTGCGGTCGGTGCTGTCGAGCGTGGTCCAGGCAGCGAAGGAATTCGCCTTGTAGTCATAGTTCGTCTGGGTCACCAGCAAGACCAGTTGTGTCTTCGGCGCGATGCGCCAGAAGAAGGTGCCGCCGAGCTTGGTGTCGTCACGATCACGCTTGGTGTTGTCGGGATTGCCCGCCGCGTCGAAACGGAAATTGTCGAAGCGCTTGTTGATATAGCCCGCTTCAACTTCAAACCTGCCCTGCGCGCCCTCGGCGCCGTAGCCGTAAAGCGCGTTGACCGAGGTCTGATGGTACTCGTCCGGCGCAGCATGCCCGACTCCGGGAACTGCTCCGCGCGCGTCGTGACCCAGCATGTATTCCGCACCGAGCTTCAGGCCGGAACGCCCGGAGAACTTCCAGACGGCATTGGCGCTGAGCGCCTGATCGGTGTAGTTGTCAGTGGCGGAGAAGCTGTGGCTGCCATGCTCGACCTTGTAGCCCACGTCATACACGTGTGGACCATCCTTGGCTTCGAGCTTGATCTTCGGTGCCACGATGAAGATATTCGAACTGTTGCGATTCCGGGTATCGTGCTGGGAGTAAATGTTGTCGTCGCTCTTGAAGGTCAGATCGACTTCCGGATAGGCGACCATCGGCCCCATCGGCATGCCCGAAGGTTTGCCGGAATCCTGCGCAATTGCAGGAATGGCAGCGCAAAACAGCGACGCCGCTGCGGCGCTGATCAGACGGACGTCAAGTTGTGAGTTCTTTTTCATTCCGCATCATCCCTGAAGGCCACTGGTACTACGAAAATTAAAACCGCTGTTACAACAATGAATTGCTCAAACTTCATCACGCAATCCCTTAACATTCACAGAGCTTTTCGCGAGGATACATGACTTACCCCGAAGGAGAATCGCGAAATAGCACGCAAATGACCGACCTGTCGCGGAAATACCACAAACACCGAATTCGTCGATTACTGCCAAAAACCCTTCAATCCCAAGTCGGACAGTTTAACGGAACTGTTCAGCAGACGATCCACCACGCCCGCCGCACGCTCATGCCCCATTTTAGCCGCGCGAGTATACCATTCGAGCGCTTTGCCGGTATCCCGTTCGCCTCCTTGGCCATGATTCTGCATTTCGGCAAGATTGTACATGGCATTGACATTACCTTGCTCGGCCGCAAGCTGAAAAATGCCGCGCGCCTTGTCGAGTTGTCTCATTTCCCCCGCCGCCTCGCGATACAGTTCGCCCAGGCTGTTGGCGGCCGCCTTGTGGCCGGATTCACGAGCCTTTTCGAACCAGTCTGCCGCCTCCCTCTGGTCTGCGGTAGCTGACGATTTTGCCAGTAGCGTTGCCAGTGCAAACTGTGCCTCGCGGTGGCCTGCCCGCGCCGCGCTGCGATAGGAGTGGCGCGCCGCCTCGCGATCCGCGCCACCGCCCTGCTCTTTCTGGCGCGCCAGAAGATAGTGGGCGACAGGGTCGTTGGTTGCCGCAGCGCGGGTCAACCACTCCGCGGCAGCGCTTTTGTCCGCCGCAACGCCTTGTCCATCGAGCAATTGGGTGGCCACCGCAACTTGCGCCCCAACATGGCCCTGACGGGCTGCCTTCAGGAACCAGTCATGCGCTCGTGCATCGTCTGGCGCATCCGTCGCCAGCATCCATGCCAGGTAGTACTGCCCGTCCGTATTACCCAGTTCCGCAGCCTTGCGGAACCACTCCAGCGCCGCGCCACGGCCTCTCTGCTCCGTGAGAAGCAGGCGGCCCAGGGCTGCCATGGCATCCCCCCGGCCCTGCTCGGCGGCGACGAGATACCAGCGCCGGGCTTCATCGATGTTTTTCGCCGTGCCGCGGCCGTCTTCGTGCAGCCGGCCCAGCAGGGCTGCGGCGCTCGGGTGGCCGGACGCGGCGGCAGCCTGCAAGATGGGCAGGGCCCGCGCGGCATCGCCCAAATTCGCGTAGGTGGAACCGATCTGCCACTGCGCTTCGGCATCGCCCGTTCTGGCCTTGCGGACCAATTCGATGAAACTTGCTCGGTCTTCGTTCTGTTCGTAGCTCAGTGCTGCCTTGGCAGGTGTGCCGGCAAGGATCGGTGTCGATGCGACGCCAAGCAGAATCGCCAGCGCCAGGATGCAATGACGGCTCATAGCGGCTTGCCCTCGGGCGCCTTGAGGCTGACCACGGCTTTGCGCACGTCGCGACGGTCGCCACGCTTGCGGGTCTCCTTGGCGCTGACGCGGTGATTGGCGACTTCCAGCTCGAAGGCCTCAACCCTGTCGGCCGGCAGCAGCACCGCCGGCTTGCCCTTGCCGGAGATGAGCGAGGAGTTGTGCGAGGGATTCAGCGCGCGCACTTCGGCTGCCGACAGCCCGGCCATGCGCGCCACGGCATCGACGTCGAGCGGCACGCGAACATCGACTTCGGCGAAGTAGGCGGCGTTGGGTATGTCGGCCAGTTCGATGCCGTGCAGTTCGGGACTTTGCACAATGTTGCGGATGGCCATCAGCTTGGGCACGTAGTAGCGGGTTTCCTCGGGCAGGGTGAGGCTTTCGTAATCGGTCGCCAGTCCCTTCGCCTGGTTGCGCTGGATGGCGCGGGTCACGGCCTCCTCGCCCCAGTTGTAGGCGGCCAGCGCGAGCTGCCAGTCCTTGAAGATGCCATGGAGAAACTCCAGGTAGTCCAGCGCCGCTCCGGTCGAGGCGACGATGTCGCGGCGGGCGTCGTAGTGCTCGTTGAGCTTCAGGCGATAGCGCTGCGCCGTGCCGGGAATGAACTGCCAGAGGCCGGCTGCCTGCGCGGTGGACAGGGCACCGGGCTCGAAGCCGCTTTCGACGATGGGCAGCAGCGCCAATTCCATGGGCATGGCGCGCCTTTCGACCGCCTCGACGATGTGGAACAGGTAGCGGCGCGCCTTGTGGCTGATGGCGGTGACGAGTTCCTTGCGCTGACCGTACCAGAGCTCGCGCTCGGCGACCAGCGGACCGCGCAGGGACGGCATGGCAAAGCCGTTGCGGATGCGGTCCCAGACGTTGCGGATCGGCCCCCGCCGCGTGCCGGCGATCTCATCTTCACCGATGTCGAGCAGGTAGGCGCGGCTGCGATCGATGGCCGGGGCGACCCGCACCTCGGGCTTGAGCCCGGGCCCGAGTTCATCGAGCACGAGCGGCGGATAGACAAAGGGTTGCCGCCACGTCACGCCGTCCTCGCCGGCCCGGACCCGGCCGGCGAAAGCCATGAAGAAAACCACCAGCGCGATGAAGAATCGGATCATGCGGCCGCCTGCTGGAAGGGAGGCGAAATCATACACCGCTCAATGCCGTTTCACAGCTCCTTGTGGCGTACCAGCCGGCGCCTGCATCGGCGATTTTTCCGCGCCCGGCAAACCCTGATCAAGCCATTCCAGCACCTGCCTGGCTTGCGCAATGCCGTTTTCTTCGGCATGGACCAGCAGGGCGCGCGCCTTGGCGGGATCCTTCTTCTCCCCTACGCCGATGGCCCACAGCCGGCCGGCGTTGAACTGGGCGGAGCCGAGGCCACTTTGTGCGGCGCGCTCGTACCAAAGCAAGGCTCCACCCGGATCCTTGCTGCCTGCGCGTCCGGTTTCGAGAATCTCGCCGAGGTTGTTTTGCGCGTCGGCGTCGCCCCGCTCCGCGGCAGTCTTGTACAAACGCGCGGCCCGCCCGACGTCCTCCGCACCGCCCTGCCCGCTGGCCAGCAGGTAGGCAAGCAGCGTCTGTGCCCGCGGCCGCCCCTGGCTCGCCGACTGTGTCAGGAAATCACGGGCGCAGACAAAATCCTTTTCGGTGGCGCCGAACTCACCAAGACAGCGCCGCCCCATCCATTCCTGCGCGGCGGCGTGTCCGCGACCGGCGGCGCGCTTCATCTGCGCCCAGGCCTTGTCGGGCGCGGACTCCATCAGGCACTGGCCGGCGTGCCAGCCTGCCGGGGAAAACTGCTCCGCCGCAGCGACAAATTCGGCGCAGGCCTTGGCGGTATCCCTTGCCAGGAATATGCCATGATCAAGCAAGAAACCGGCGCTCTGCTTCGCCTTCAGATCACCTTTCTGCGCCATTTTTTGCACGCGCCAGCCGATATCGTGCAGATCCTTCCTGAGCTTCTGCACCAGGCGCGCGGCCTTCGCGTTGTCGCCTCGCGCCTCGGCGCCGAGTACCGCGTCGATCAGCACGCTGGCCGACTTCGCCAGGCGTTCCCGGGCTTCGATGTCGGCCGGGTTGGCGCTGACCAGGCGGCGGGCGGCCATGACCTCGGCATCGAATCCGGCCTCGTCGAACGCATCGGCCGCGGACGCATTCGCGGCGACCGGCTTCGCTGGCGCCGCGCGTTGCGCGGCAGGCGCCTTGGGCCGGGACTTGGCTTCGGTCCTGGCCTTGGCCGCCTGTTTGGCCTTGACCCGGGCCTTGGCTTTGGCGCGGGCCAGCGCCTTTTGCTTGGCCACGGCCTTGGCCTCGACTTTCTTGGCCGGTGCCGACGCGGCGTGGGCGGATATCGGGGCCAGCCAGAACATCAACAACGTGCACACCAGGACTCGGGCGGCTTTCATGCCGCGCCCGATCCGGATCGTTCGGACATCGGCAGGATCAAGCGGCGGACAATTGCCTGCAGTCCATGCGGATGCTTCAGTGCAGCTACATAGGCCGCCCACAAGCCGAGGAAAGCGGCGAACATCACCGCTTCCGGCATGCCGCCGCGCTCGGCCGCGATGCCGATCACACCCAGCAGCAGGGAACTGCCAGCCATGATGCCGACCACCTGATTCACCGAGTAACCGGCCTTCAGCAGAACGTGATGCAGGTGCTGCTGATCGGCATGGAATGGGCTCTTGCGCTGGTGCAGGCGCAACAGCATGACGCTGCCCATGTCGAGCAATGGAACGGCCAATATCCACACGGCGGTGATCGGATGGATCACCGCGCCCGGTGCGCCGGCGAGTTTTACCGAATACCAGGCCAGCAGCAGACCGATCACCATGCCGCCCGTGTCACCCATGAAGACCAGCGCTCGCGAACGACCGGGTAGCCGCAGGTTGAGCGAGAGGAAGCCGAGGATGGCCCCCGCCAGCAACAGCAGTTCGAACACCAGTGCAGACAAGTTGCCGAAGCTGGCCAGATAGGCCATCAGCATGACGGGAACCAGGGATACGCTGCCGGAGAGCCCATCGATGCCGTCGATCATGTTGATCGCGTTCATGACGCCGACGAAGGAAATCACCGTCACCAACATCGACCATTTGCCGAGGTCGATGTCGCCCAGGCCGGCAAGATCGCCCAGATGGGTGACCCAGATCGAGGTGCCGGAAACGATGATGGTCGCTCCCAGCGCCTGTGCCACGAATTTGGCGCGATGACTAAGTTCATGGGCGTCGTCGGCAACGCCGATGGCGGTGACCAGCAGCAAGGCAAAGAGCAGGCTCCAGCTCTGGAACGGCACGTGGCCGATGAGCGCCTGGAGCATGATCAGGGTCAGCATGATCGCCAGACCACCGACCAGCGGCGTCGGACTGACGTGGACCTTGCGATGCCCCGGATGGTCGATCAGGCCCCAACGCGCAGCGCGCAGCATCAAGCCGGCTGTCAGAAGCTCGACGACTACCGGCGCCAGCACCACGGCGAGCCACTGGCCTTCGAGCATGAACTCAAGCATGCCGCTCCTCTTTAACGTATTGCCGCGGATGTCCGCACCGAAACCGGAACGAAAACCCGCGACTGGCGTCATTTTATTCGTGGACCGCCTGCGCTTGTCGCCATGAAAAGAAGCACAAAAAAGGGTTTCCGTCTTGCGACGGAAACCCTGGGTGTTCCTGATGGTCGGGGTGGAGGGATTCGAACTCTCGACATCTTGCTCCCAAAGCAAGCGCGCTACCGGGCTGCGCCACACCCCGAACGGGCGCAATTTTACAGAAGGCAGTCGATGCGGGTCAATCGCCGTATGTCGGGCACGCAGGGCGTGACGACTTGCGATCGGCCCCCGTTTCGTTTATAAAGCCGGTTCTCCGAAATCAGGGATTTCCTGCAATGGCTGAAGATCTGCTGCACAAGAATCAATTCCCGCCCTACGCGCCCAAGCGTGGCGAGGAATACATGAGCGCAAAACAGCTGGCGCATTTTCGCGCGATCCTCGCCTCGCTCAAGGACGAACTGAGCGAAGACATCGAGCGCACGGTGCACACCATGCAGGATGAGGCCACGGTATTCGCCGACCCGAATGATCGCGCCAGCCAGGAATCGGACATCGCCCTCGAGTTGCGCAATCGGGACCGCGAACGCAAGCTGATCAAGAAGGTCGACGAATCGATCGCCCGCATCGAGAGCGGCGAATACGGCTATTGCGATTCCTGCGGCGTCGAGATCGGCCTCAAGCGCCTGGAGGCACGGCCCACGGCGACCCTCTGCATCGATTGCAAGACGCTCGAAGAGCACCGGGAAAAACAGGTTGGAAAGTAATACCAGCCTGTTTTCGGCGCAGGCTAACGTGAGCGCAGCGAACGTTAAGCGTAGCGGCCGAAGCCAAAAACAGGTCGGCAAGTAATTCGTCGAAAAAGAGGCAACAAAAAAGGACGCCGCGGCGTCCTTTTTTGTTGCTTTTCGGCTGTGGGGCAGACTTCAGCCTGCCATGGCCGGCCGAAGCCGGCCCTACTGGGCGGTCGCGGCCGGAGCGGCAGCTTCGGCGGCAATCGCCTTCATCGACAGGCGCACGCGGCCCTTGTCGTCGGTCTCGATGACCTTGACCTTCACCACCTGGCCTTCCTTGAGGTAGTCGGCGACGGCATTGACGCGCTCGCTGGCGATCTGCGAGATGTGCAGCAGGCCATCCTTGCCCGGCAGCAGGCTGACGATGGCGCCGAAATCCAGCAGGCGCAGCACGGTGCCTTCGTAGATGCGGCCGACTTCGACCTCGGCGGTGATGTCTTCGATGCGCTTCTTCGCCACTTGCGCGGCGTCGGCATTGACCGACGAGATGGTGATCGAACCGTCGTCCTCGATGTCGATGACGCAGCCGGTTTCCTCGGTCAGCGCGCGGATCACGGCGCCGCCCTTGCCGATCACGTCGCGGATCTTTTCCGGATTGATCTTGAGGTGGATCATGCGCGGCGCGAAAGTGGAGACTTCCTCGCGATGGCCCGACATGGAGCCCGCCATCTGCGCCAGGATATGCAAGCGGGCTTCCTTGGCCTGCGCCAGCGCGACCTGCATGATTTCCTTGGTGATGCCCTGGATCTTGATGTCCATCTGCA
>ORJL011325493.1_pt1 | contig 12145 bp, 10 predicted proteins | sample 1779941 | NCBI WGS metagenome assembly ORJL01 (sample SAMEA104232317, study PRJEB22302) | groundwater metagenome | biome: forest; feature: aquifer; material: groundwater | place: USA | collected 2011-08-07 | depth 5.8 m
AAGCGGCAGGCGTTCCAGATCTTCGTGACGTACGCCTGCCCCTCCTCGCACTTCGGGTTCCAGCTCCGCTCCGCGTCGTCGCGGCGCGCCTGCCAGTTCAGGTCCTGCCCGAGGTTCGCCTGGCTCGCGAGGCAATGCCTCACCGCGTCCGCGCCGTACTTCTCCACCAGCACGAGCGGGTCGACGCCGTTCCCCTTGCTCTTCGACATCCGCTCGCCCCAGATCTTCACGGTGGGGTGGATGTACACGTCCGAGTAGGGGATGTCGCCGAGGAACTCCATCCCGCTGAAGATCATCCTCGCCACCCAGAGATAGATGATCTCGCTCGCGGTGAAGAGCGAGTGCCCCGGGTAGAACCGCGCGAGGTCCGCGGTCTTCTCCGGCCACCCCAGCGTCGCGAACGGCCAGAGCGCGCTCGAGAACCAGGTGTCGAGCACGTCGGACTCCTGCTCGAGCCGCGCGCCGCCGCACTTGCGGCACGCCGTCGGGTCGGTGAGGCCGCTCGTGTACTCCTTGCAGTCGGCGCACCTCCACGCGGGCACGCGGTGGCCCCACCAGATCTGCCGGCTGATGCACCAGTCGCGGAGATTCTCCATCCAGTCGAGGTACACGCGGCCCCAGCGTTCTGGGATGAACCGCACGCGCCCTTCCTTCACCACCCGGATCGCCGGCGCGGCCAGCTCCTTCATCCGCACGAACCACTGGTCCGAGAGATACGGCTCGAGCACGGTCTTGCAGCGGTCGCAGTAGCCGATCGGCGTCTCGTGGTCCTCGGTCTTGAGGAGGAGCCCCTTCGCCTCCAGGTCCTTCACGATCGCCTCGCGCGCCTTGAAGCGGTCGAGGCCCTTGTACGCCCCCGCGTTCTCGTTCATCACGCCGTGCTCGTCGAACACCACGATGCGCGGGAGCTTGTTCCGCATGCCGCACTCGAAGTCGTTCTGGTCGTGCGCGGGGGTCACCTTCACGCACCCGGTGCCGAACTTCATGTCCACGAGGATCCCGTCCGCGATGATCGGGATCTCGCGGTCCATGAGCGGGAGGATCACCGTCTTCCCGATCAGGTCCTTGTACCGCGGGTCGTCGGGGTGCACCGCCACCGCGGTGTCACCGAGCATCGTCTCGGGCCGCGTCGTCGCCACCACGAGGAAGGCGTCCGAACCCTTCACCGGGTACTTGATGTGCCAGAGCTTCCCCTTCGGCGGCTTCTCGGGGCGGTCCACCTCGATGTCCGAGATCGCCGAGAGGCACCTCGGGCACCAGTTCACGATCCGCTTGTCCTTGTAGATGTACCCCTTCTCGAAGTAGCGCACGAATGCCGTGCGGATCGCGTGGGAGTACCCCTCGTCCATCGTGAAGCGGCACCGCGTCCAGTCGCACGAGCAGCCGAGCCTCTTCACCTGACGGACGATCGTGTTGCCGTACTGCTCCTTCCACTTCCACACGCGCTCGAGGAACTTCTCGCGCCCGAGGTCGTGCCGCGAGAGCTTCTCCTTCGCCAGCTCCTTCTCCACCACGTTCTGCGTCGCGATCCCCGCGTGGTCGGTGCCGGGGAGCCAGAGGGTCTCGAACCCGCTCATCCGCTTCCAGCGGATCACTATGTCTTGGAGGGTGTCGTTGAGGGCATGTCCCATGTGGAGCGACCCCGTCACGTTCGGCGGCGGGATGACGATGCAGTAGGCGGGCTTCTTCGAGGCGGGGTCGGGCGTGAAATCCCCCTTCGCCTCCCACGTCGCATAGATTCGACCCTCGGCGGACGCCGGGTCGAATCTCGTCGGCAGGTCGATCGCCATCCTCGCCCCCTACTGGTTCGGCAGCGCGTACGCGGAGCGCGGCCTCGACTCGAGCCTCTCGATCGGCTCCTTCTTCTCGTCCCGCCCCCAGATCAGGCTCGCCGGGTTGTCGGTCAGGAACAGGATCGCCGTGTCGGCATCCTCCAGCGTGAGCTGCGCGGAGTCCGCCACGCCGACGAGCCGCTCGTAGAGCGCCTCGTCCTTGTACAGCCGCCCGATCGACCCCTTGCCCCCCTTGATGTCATCCACCATCCCTCGCAGGCTCGCGAGGGTCTTCTCCATCTCCCCGAGGCTCGAGTTCAGCTTCTCCCTCGTCGGGTCGAAGCCGATCAGGAAACCGTTGAGCGAGTCGCTGGTTCGCGTCACCTGGTCGGTGACCGTCCCGAGCATCGTGTGCGCGTCCTCGCCGAGCGTCGTCACCGTCGTGTCGACGTTGTGGAGGAGCTTGTCGGTGTCGTCGAGGACAGGCTGTCCCTTCTTGAAGAGCGAGGTCGCCTCGTCGAGGAAGTTGTTCACCCGCTCCTTCAGGGCGGGGTCGCCGAAGACCTCCAGCGTCTTCTGCACCCCCTTCAGCAGCTCCTCCTGGCTCGTCGGCGTCTCCCCCTCGACCAGCGCGTACCCGTCGGTCGGCAGGTCCTTGCTGAAGTCGGCCTCGGACAGCCTGAACTCCAGGAACTTGTCGCCGATGAGCCCCTTCGACGCGATGCGGACGGTGCGCGAACGGATGCGATAGGAGGGCTCGATCTGCAGGACGACCTTGATCCTGGACTTCTTCTGCATGTCGGTCAGGTGCGTGAAGTCCCCCTTCGCCTCCGCGCTCAGGAACTCAGAGTCGGGTCTCTTGCCGGCGGGGGGCTGGCCGCGCAAGGCCTCGACGTCCTTCACAAGCGGCGGGTCGATCGTCTTCACCTTTCCGATCTTCACGCCGCCCATCTGGACGGGGGACTTCGCGTCCACGCCGGTGACGTCCTCGAAGTAGGCCGTCACCTCGTACGTGTTGAGGAAGGCCCCCTCCTTGAGGAAGTAGATCATCACGGCGCAGAAGACCGTCAGGCCGACGGTCACGAAAATCCCCAGCCGGAGCTCGAGTTTCCTTTCGTCCACGGGGCTTCTCCTACTTGTCCTTCGGCTCCAGGAAGAAGAGCACGGACTTCGCGATCTTGAGCAGCGTGCGGGTCGACTTGCTCGGCGGAGGCGTCCTGGATCGGTCGTAGGCGAGCTTCGTCTTCGCCCCGCCCGCGGCGGCGAGCGAGTCGGCCAGCCGCCGGTCGCAGGCGAACTTCCCCAGGTCCCCCTTCCCGTCCGCGATGCGCCCCTCGAGCTCCGTCGCGGCGGCGGAGAGGGCGTCGAAGTGCCCGCGGATCGCGTCGATCTGCGCCTTCGACCTCTCGAGGTCGTCGCTCCTCCCGTCGAGGTTGGCCTGGGTGCGCGTCCCCGCGTCCTGGGTCGCCTCGATCATCGAGGAGGCGTCCGTTCCGACGGTGTGCAGCGTACCCTGCGCCCGCTTGAGCGCGTCGGGGCCGAGCTTGACGATCCGATCGAAGCCGTTGAGGAGTCCGGTCAGATTCTCGGAGAAGCCGCCGATCCGCCGCTGCAGCTCGGTGTCTCCGAAGATCGCCTGCACGCGCCTCGCTGCGTCGCCGACGGTGTCCAGGGAGACGTCCAGCTCGCCGAGGACCTCGGCGCCCGTCCGCTCCACGGGGAGCTCCTGCCCGACATCGATCGCCAGGTACCGCTCCTGGATGAGCCCCATGGAGGCGACGCGGACCTTGTGCGTGCGGAGCCGGATGTGGTTGAGGATGCCGAGGACGATCTTTACCCGCTCGTGCTTCTCCTCCGCCGAGAGGCGCGTGTAGTCGAACCGGGGACCGGTGGTCGAGGGGGCCTCGAACCGCGGCGGGATGAGCTCCACGACCCAGCCGGCGCGGACGCCGGCGATCCGGATCGGCGTCCCCTCCGCGATCCCGCGGGCGTCGGTGAAGTAGGCGGTGACGCGGTACATGCGGGGCGCGTACCGGTCGCGGAGGGAGTCGATCCACATCCACGCGAGCGCGACGATCGCGAGGAAGGCGCCGACGCCCAGCCACTTCTCCGCTCGCGTGTGAGGCATCTACTCCGCCTTCTTCCCTGCGCCGCCGACGACGGGCGCGTCCTCGTCGTCGCGGGCCCAGCGCTGCGTCGCCTCGCTCTTGATCGGCCCCTCCGTGAGGCCGTTCACGAACTGGTGGACGAACGGGTCGCTCGTCCCCTTCACCTCGGCGGGCGTGCCGAGGAACCGGATCGTGCCGTCGTGGAGCATGGCGATCTTCGTGGCGATCCGGTATGCGCTCGCCATGTCGTGCGTGACGACGATCACCGTCTTCTTCAGCTTGACGCGCATCCGGAGGATGAGGTGATCGACCTCGGCCGCGCGGACCGGGTAGAGCCCCGTGGTCGGCTCGTCGAAGAGCATGATCTCGGGGTCGCCGGCGAGTCCGCGGGCGATGCCGACGCGCTTGCGCATCCCCCCCGACAGCTCGCCGGGCATCTTGCCTTCGACGCCGGGCATGTCGACGATCGCGAGCTTCTCCTCCACGACCTTGCGGATCTGCCGCGCCGAGAGGTCCGTGTGCTCCTGCAGCGCGAAGCCGATGTTCTCGCCGACCGTGAGCGAATCGAAGAGCGCGGCCCCCTGGAAGACCATCCCGATGCGGCGGCGGAAGGCGTTCCACTCCTGGACGGTCCCCCGCGTGATGTCCTTCCCCTCGACGAGGATCTGCCCCTTGTCGGGGTACATGATGCCGAGGATGTGTTTGAGGAGGACGCTCTTCCCCGTGCCGCTCTGGCCGATCACGCAGACGCACTCCCCGCCGTAGATGGAGAGGTTCACGCCGGCGAGGACCTGCTTCCCGCCGAGGTTCTTGTGGACGTCGACGATGTCGAGGAGCGGAGCGTCGGGCATGCTACGTCATGCGGAAAAGGAGCACGCTGAGGAAGAAGTCGCTGATGAGAATCACGATGGACGAGGTCACGACGCTCTCCATGGTCGCCTTTCCGACGCCGCTAGCCCCAGGGCCGCAGTTGAACCCCTTGTAGCAGCAGATAAGACAGATCTCGGCGCCGAAGATGGAGGACTTGATGAGTCCTCCCAGGATGTCCCAGACCTCGACCCATTCCTTGGTGTGGTAGACGTAGTAGAAATGGTCGACATCGAGGACGACGACGGAGAGGAAGTAGCCGCCGAGGATCCCGATCGTGTCGGAGAGGATGGCGAGGATCGGCATCAGGAGGACGCAGGCGACGAAGCGGGGGAGGACGAGGTGGCTGATCGGGTCGGTCGCCATCGCCTGGAGGGCGTCGATCTGCTCGGTCACCTTCATCGTGCCGAGCTCGGCGGTCATCGCGGCGCCGATGCGGCCCGCGAGCATGAGGCCCGTGAGGACGGGGCCCAGCTCCTTCACCATGGTCACGGCGACGATGGCGCCGAGCATCGTCTCGACCTGCATCCGCTTGAACTGGAAGTAGCTCTGGACGGCGATGACGGCCCCGGTGAACGCTCCCGTCGTCAAGACGACGACGAGCGACTTCGGGCCGATGCTGAACATCTGGAGGAGGAGGATCTTCCGGCTCGGCCACTTGCGGAAGAGGCGGACGAGGACGCGGACCAGCATGAGGCCGAACGCGCCCAGGCCGCTGAAGAGCGTCAGCAGCTCATGGCCAATCCCCCCGAAGAAGGACTGGATCGCGGGCTCGGCAGATTCGTCGACAGCCGCCACGAAATGCCCTCGGACAGGGTGTGGAATCGCGGGATTGTAGCAGCGGGGGCAGGGATGTCAAACAACCCGCGGCTCACTCGGCGCGGGGCCGATTCTGGGGTGCTCGGTCTGCTACTCCGCGGGCTCGGGACTTGATTCAGCCTCGGGCTGCTCGCGCAAGCGCCTCCAGGAATCGTTGCTGTCCCTCCTCGATGTCGCGGACCCGCCGCCGTCCCATGGAGTCGATGAGCGTACGTATGACCTGCGACTCTTCGGGTGCAGGCAGGCACCCCAGGACTCGTTGTCTCGCCTCTTCTGAAGATATCGACAAGGCGAGCGCTATTTCCCACGGGACCAAAAATCCGAGAGCCGTCCTGAGTGTTCTCTCGCTCACGGCGTACAACTCCCGATGGAATTCTTCGCAGGAACTGCTATCGCTCAAGTGATCCTCCCGTCCGTCAGTCCGGGGCTCGCCTGAGTGAGGCTACCGTAGGCTCGTCGGCCGGGTCAACGGATGGCCCAGCACGCGCCTCCTCCCTTCTTGACCAAGGCGCGTCACGCGAGGAGAATGCCCCCCATGGATGACGGCGAGTACAAGCGGTGGCGCCGACTCTCCCCCGCGCGCAGGTTCGAGGAGTCGATGCGCCTCTGGGAGACCTTCCTTCTCCTCGGAGGCACCTGTGACCCCGAGCCCGATACCCAGAGTCCTTTCTACTTTGGCCCGGCATCGGGTCCGCACGCTCCTGATGGGCGGCCAGGCGTGCATCCTCTACGGCGCCGCCGAGTTCAGCAGGGACATCGACATCGCCGTCGCCGTTGACGCGCGAAACCTCGTCCGCCTCCGCGCCGCCCTGGCCGATTTGCAGGCCGAGCCCGTCTTCTTTCCGCGGCTGTCCGCAGCCGCGCTCCGTCGCGGTCACGCATGCCACTTCCGATGCCGGGCCGCTGGGCTCCAGGACGTGCGACTCGACGTGATGGCCTCGATGCGGAGTGCCGCGCCCTTCGGTGCCCTCTGGCGACGCCGCTTCGTGCTCGACCTCCAGGGCGGAATTCGCGTGTCGCTGATGTCGGTCGAGGACCTGGTCCGCATCAAGAAGACGCAGCGCGACAAGGACTGGCCGATGGTCCGCCGTTTGGTCGAGACGGACGTCCTTGCCTGCCGAAGGCCATCGTCGGACCAGATCCGCTTCTGGCTGCGCGAATGCCGCACGCCTCAGATGCTCTGCACCCTCGTGAAGAAGCATCGCATGCTGGCCCGTCAGGAGGCGGTAGACAGGAGTCTGCTCCTCGCCGCCATCGCGGGCGACGAACGCGCGGTGGAGTCCGGCCTGCGTGCAGAGGAAGCGGTCGAACGGGAACTCGACCGTGCGTACTGGCGCCCCCTCCGAGCCGAGCTCGAGCGAATGCGGCTGCGACGCCGCCGCAGAAGCGCCCCGCCCCGCGGGGGCTCCCGATGATCCGATCGATCCAGGCCGCGCGCGGCGTCGCGGCGCTCCTCGTCCTCCTGTTCCACGCGAGCCAGTCGATCTTCGCGCTTCCGAAGTACTTCGGAGGGATGCCGTTCGGCGACGCGTTCGGGTTCGGTCACGCCGGCGTCGATTTCTTCTTCGTCCTCTCGGGATTCATCATCGCCCACGCCCACCGCGACGACGTCGGCCATCCCGAGCGGTGGCGGAAATACGCGTGGAAGCGCATCCGCCGGATCTACCCGCCATACTGGGTCATCCCGCTCCTCATCCTCCCGGTGTTCTTCGCGGTTCCGTCCTGGGGCGACGGCCACGAGCGGCAGCCCTGGGTGATCGCGAGCTCGCTCCTCCTCCTTCCGCGCGCGAAGCCACCCGTGCTCGGCGTCGCGTGGTTCCTTTGCTACGAGGTGCTCTTCTATGCGCTGTTCCTCTCCTTCCTGGTCGGAAGGCGCACGGGACTCGCGGTCTTCACCATCTGGGGCGCGCTGACGATCGCCCTCCACGCCAGGTTCGCGTTCCCCGGGGCGTTCCTCCTGAACCTCCACAACCTGCAGTTCGCGATGGGGATGATCGTCGCGGCCGTCCACTCCCGCGCGCGGGTCCCCTATGCCCGCGCGATCGCCGTCGCGGGCGCGGCCGCCTTCTTCGGCGCCGGGGCCGTGGAGGTCTGCACGCGCTGGCTCGGCGAGTCGTCGCTGCAGATGGCCTACGGCGCCTCGAGCGCGGTCCTCGTGCTCGGCCTCGCCGAGGCGGAGCGCGCGGGGCGCCTCCGCGTCCCCGAGGGGATGGTCTTCCTCGGCGCGGCGTCCTATTCGATCTACCTCGCGCACATTCCCGCGCTCTCGCTCATCGCGAAGGTCGCCGTGCGGCTGGGCCTCCCGAACGCGATGCCGCACCGGGCCGCGTTCGTCCTCATCTCCGTCGCGGCGACCGCGGCCTGCATCGGGTACTACCTCGTCGTCGAGAGGCCCCTCCTGCGGCTCCCTAAGTAGCCCGCACTAAGTTCTCTTGGATGCCAATCTTCACGGATCCTGGAGTTGCGCCCGCAAGGGCGCAATGGACTGACAGCCGCAAGGCTGTCAGCCCGCGTCCTAACGCCCTTGCGGGCGTTAGTCCACAGCGCGCTTGTGCGCGCTACTCCAAGGACGTGCTGGTCGGCACCTCCAGCCGATCCCGTGAAACTTAGTGCGGGCCACTTAGTTCAGCTCCAGCGTCAGCTTGACCTTCTTCCCGCCGCGCAGCACCGTCATCGGCACCTTCGCGCCGGGCGCGAACTTCTGCCGCAGGTAGCCGAGCAGGTCCCCCTCGGTCATCGCCGCCGACTTGCCGTCGACCTCGACGACGATGTCGTCCTGCTGGAACCCCGCCTTCTTCGCGTTCCCCTGCGGCGCGACGAACTTCGCCTTCAGCCCGAGCGCCTTCTCCGCGATTGCCGCCTTCTTCCGCTCGTCGTCCGAGAGCGGGACGAGCGCCAGCCCGCTCCGCAGGTCCCACAGCGACTCGCGCCACGAGATGTCGTAGCGCTTCCACGGCCCCGACACCGACACCGTGAGCGACTTCGCCTCGCTGCCTCGCGTGACGCCCACCTTGAAGTCGGCCTTGTCGGAGGCGTTCTGCAACACCCACTGGATGTCGGCCGTCGAGGCGACCGCCTGGCCGTCGAAGGTGTCGATCACGTCGCCCGACCCCTTGCGGTCGGAGTTGCGCGTGCCGTAGCGGGCGTAGATCGTCCCGTCGGCGTTCAGGAACATCGCGGCCCAGGTCGTGTCCCAGTCGAATTGGAAGAGGCCCAGGTCGAGGCCGCGCATCTCCACGACGCGGACGCAGACGAACTTCGCGGAGAGGTCGGTGAGGTCCTTCTCGAGACGGGCAACCTGCCCGTCGAAGCCCTTGCAGGCCTCTCAGGAGACTCAGCGGAAGACGATGCAGAGCGGCTTCGACTCCTTCTTCGCGAGCGCGATCCCCGCGGGGATGTCGTCGTAGACCCAGGCGTCGGAGGCCTCGGTGTCGCCGACGGCCTTGCGCTTGTCGGCGGGGGACTGGTCGGCGAGGAGGAGGAGGGCGGTCGCGCCGAGCGCGACGAGGACGGCGATTTGCTTCATGGGCGGCTCCCTCTTAGGCCTCAAGGGGACGGGCATGGTTCAGTCGCAGGTGACGCCTGCGCGGGCATCCGCCGAACTCCAACTTCAAGTCCCAACTCCAACGAACTCCAAGCCCAATTCCAACTCGAGACCCTTGGGGCGGAATGGTTGGAATTCGAGTTGGCGTTCGTTGGAGTTGGGACTTGGAGTTGGAGTTGCCACCGTCCGTAGGGCCTGGAACCCGAACCAGGAGCCGCTTGAACCACGCCAGGGGAGGGAATGCCGGCCATTCTCCCATTTCGGGCGGCTCTTTGGGAGGTCTCCTTAAATAGAGGACCCCGCTCGGTTAGGGTCGCAACCGATCGGGGTCATCCCCAAGTGTGCAGTTGGGGTTTGGTACGCTTGATAAGGCCGGGGACGCCGCACGGTTGACTGCCACACCGACCGTGCGGCGTTGTTCCCCAGCGTTTTGTGCTTCCTGCAGATACTCATGGTGCAACGATCCTGCCAGGGTGATGTGATCGCGCGAATGAGCGCAACTCGTTGGCGCGTCGTGGATCACGTGGGTTCGCAGAAGTGCGTTGGAAAGCGCGCGGGTGGAGTCAGGATGAGCCGACGGCTCCCCGGGGGACGAAAGGGGTGTCCGGTTGCCGGTCTTGGCTCGCTGGCGAGCCACGGCCCCAGGTTGGAATTCAAGGGAGCTGCGCGAGTGCCCCTTGCGCACCTGCGCCCGCGGAACTACAGTTCGTGGCGATGCGTCGTCTCGCCCCCTTTCGTCGAGCCCTCCTCGTTTTCGGCGTCCTGCTCATCCTGCTCGCCGTCCTGGGATGGAGGGTCCGTCGCCGCATCGCGCTCGAGATGCACCTCGTCGCGCGGTACACCGATGCGGAGGCCCGACTTCTCCACGGGATGGACCCTCAGTCCATCGAGGACATCGCCCGCGTTCTCCGCGAGACGACCGACGACGATCGCCGGCACGCCGCTGCGACGGCGCTATCAGCTTGCAGGAAGACCGCGGCGTTCGATGCGCTCCTGGAGGCAAGCCGCTCCTCGCCTCCAAACTCGCTGAGCGATTCCGCCCTGGAGCTCAATGCGATGGAGTCGGACCCTGACCTGCTGCGCGCCTGGACGCACGACCTCTCGCTCGAGGATGCGCTGCGCAGGATTCGCACGTCCCCCGACTCCGTTGTTCGCGGTACGCTCTTTCACGCATTCGCCTCGGGTCGACCCGAATGGACAGTACCCATGTCGAAGGAGCTTCTCGCCCACGACAGCGACTTCCTCCTTGCCAACGACGTCCTGAACGTGCTTTGCCCTGACCTGAATGGGAGCTTCCCGATGCCGCGCTTTCTGGGGCGATACGTTCCGCCTCCGAGTGAAAGCGAGGTCGTGGACAGCCTGACCGCAGGTCTGGACAACCCGGAAGCCATCATTCGCGACGATTGCAAACGCGCCCTGATGCGCTTCACCGACCAGGGGCTGACGGATGACGAGCTGTGCTACCTCATCATAGGCGAAGCGGATCGCCCGCTCGTCCTTCGCGTTCTGTGGTACCTCGAAAGACGGCGCTCACCGAAGCTCGACGAGGCACGCAGCGACCAACTGCACCTCTCCAAGGACCCCGAATTGGTGCGAGCGATCCTCGACGGGATCGAGGCCGGGCGCTCGGAGGAGGAGGTCGGGCGAATCGTGGAGGACGGCCTGTGGAACCGGGACCAGGTTGTCCACGACCTCTGCGAGGCCTGGCTGAGGGCGCGCGGGATTCCCTATCGGGACCGGCAGAAGGAGCTGCCCCGATGAGCGACGACGACCGGCAGATCACGGAGCGGCAGTGGGAGTCCGAGGTCATGCTGCGCGCGGCGGGGTGGATCTTCTTCGTTCGTGGGGCGAGCCTTGGACTGGGGGGAGCGTTGGGCCTCGTCGCGGCGGCCATCGCGGGGGCGCACCGGATGGGATGGCTGGCGCTCGTCGCGCCGGCCCTCGGCACCGCCGCTTGCGGTCTCGCGATCCTCTGCAGCGTCGGGTGGATCCGGGTCGTGCTCGCGCCGGCCGTCCTGGCCTGGCTGCTCTTCCTCCTGACGCCCTTCGCGCCGGCGTCCATGGGACTGCAGGGGGGCTGGGACATCCTGGACTGGTCGACGGACCCGCTGGTGCGCTCCCTGCTCCCGGCCCTCTTCCTCCCCGACCTCTTCGCCCTCTACGCGATTCTCCGAAAGGGTGCGCGCGGCCTGCTCTCGCCCCATCCGATACCGCTCGCGCCGCTGGCAAGCGCCTGGCGAATTCGCCTCAACGGGCGTGTTCTCGTGTCGCTCTCCATGGTGACACTCGCCCTGCTCTCCGCCGCGATCTGTCTCGTCGGCCTCCCGGGCTTCATTCTCGCGTAGACCTGGTGCCTTGTTGAAGAGGTTCCGAGACAGTCCCGGACGACTGACACCCTGGCGGGTGTCAGTCCACAGCGCCCTTGCGGGCGCTACTCCAGGAGCCTCTTGGAGTAGCGCCCGCAAGGGCGCTGTGGAGTAACTCCCGCAAGGGAGTTGCGGCGCGTCGAAACTGTCGGAATACATCGCCGAGGGTGAACTAGCGTACCCTTCCGACGGCCGGCCACGTCTCGCCGTTCGCCGAGTCGTAGGCGGAGTCGCCGACGTGCAGCCAGCGAAGCCCCGCAAAGCCGCGCGAGCGGTCGCCTGCGACGCAGGCCCAGCCGGTCGAGACGCTCGACGTCCCGAGGCCGAGGACGACCTCTCCGCGGCCGTCGCCGTCGGGGTCGCCGACCGCGGGGCGGACCTCGCCGTTCGCGGAGTTGTACGCGGCCCAATTCACGCGGGCCCAGCCGAGCTTCGCGTACGCCGCGCCGGCATCGTCGAAGACGCGCGCCCACCCGCCGTTCGCGGTGTACCTCCCCATGCCGAGGACGACCTCGTCCGCCGCGTCGCCGTCGAGGTTCCCGCAGGCAGGCCGCACGTCGCCGTTCGCCGTGTTGTAGGCGGTCATGTCGAAGCGGATCCACTGGCGGACGGGGGACCCCCCGCCGCGGTCGTCGGACACGGCGGCGCCACCCCCCCGGCCGCGGTGCC
>ORJL010562977.1_pt1 | contig 12139 bp, 10 predicted proteins | sample 1779941 | NCBI WGS metagenome assembly ORJL01 (sample SAMEA104232317, study PRJEB22302) | groundwater metagenome | biome: forest; feature: aquifer; material: groundwater | place: USA | collected 2011-08-07 | depth 5.8 m
AGCCTCGTAGCAAACATGCAATGCATGCAAAAGAAGTTCCGAAAACTATGCTACTAGGTATGGGGATTCTGGCATTGGCGTGCATAGCTGCAGGTATATTCCCTGTAATCGCTGCACAATCTTCCATAAGTATTTTCAATTCCCTTGGATTCACAGATGTATCTTCTATTACGGTTGCAGTTGAAGGTCTTAACACATCTACTATTTTCATAGTATTAATTATTGGTTCACTATTTGTGGGTGGCATAATTTGGTCTATCAGTAAAAGAAAATATGATCAGACAGGTGAAACCTGGGGTTGTGGAAGTCCAGCAGGAACACCGCAAATGCAATATTCTGCAGCAGGATTTGCAATGCCTGTAATTCGAGCATTAAATACGTGGTTCGACCCATTATCTAAATCTGCAGCCTATGGATCGGAATTATTTAATTATCTTATCTATTCTCCACTGGCGAATTTATTTAATTCTCTTGCTCCTCATTCAGCTATTTTCCATACAGGCAAACTTGGTGATTATCTAATGTATCTGTTGGTAACTTTAGCCATCGTATTAATTTATGCACTCTCGTGATTTTTATGACAACTGACCTATCATTAATTGCCATGGCAATTCTTCAAATCATATTTATTTTCGGGTTTTCGCCTTTACTCATAGGTATCATGCGTAAAGTTAAGGCACGTCTTCAGGGAAGAATTGGCAGTCCAATCATTCAGCCATATATCGATGTGATAAAACTTCTTTCAAAAGGAACTGCCAAAAGTTCCATATCATCATTCATATTTACCATTGCACCGGTGCTTGGTTTTGTTTCCATTGGAATAGCAGCACTTGCACTTCCTATTATCTCATCATCACCTTTACTTGCAGTTAGCATAATCATTTTTGCCTATCTTTTCTCCATAGGGAGGTTCATGACTGCACTATCTGGTCTTGATGCAGGAAGTGCGTTTGGTGGTCTAGGTTCGAGCAGGGAAATGTTTTACTCAGTGCTCATAGAACCAGCGCTTTTTGCAGTTATCTTATTTCTAGCTGCTTCAGGTACTACTATCATTTCACCTCTGGCTGATAGTTGGGATGCAGTTGTACTGTCACCAGTTCACTGGTTTGCGGCATTGGCATTATTCATCATAATCTTGGCAGAAACAGGAAGACTTCCATTTGATAATCCAGCAACTCACCTGGAACTTACAATGGTTCACGAAGCGATGATACTGGAAAATTCCGGGCCTAATCTTGCTTTAATAGAATGGGGTCACGCATCAAAAATCTTCATTCTTTTCTCACTGTTAGCGATAATATTTTTGCCAGCATTCCCTGATGATACTTTACTTAGGCCAGCACTTATTCTAGGAGTTTCAATTATTCTTGCAATAGTTACTGCCGTGGTAGAAAGCATAAGCGTCAAAGTGCGTCTTTTCAAAGTCGGAGAACTTATGTTGCTTGCATTGCTTTTAGCCGGTCTTTCACTACTAACAAAAATTTTCGGAAGTGGTTTACGTCAGGAAGATTCCTTAATGACGATGCTCGTTTTCTTAATGCTTCTTAGTTCACTCTATTTCATATTTAGTGCAACTTTCAAACGCAGGCTTGAAATTTATATTTTCCAAAGCATTTGTTTGGTTCTCATATTTATTCAACCTGTGCTTCTGGGAGTTGGGGGGACGGAGGACTATTTACGTATTATGACTACTGTTATTTTCAAATTAGTATTGATTCCATTCATATTCTATCACCTGTTCCGTACTCTCCCAGGTGAGGTAAAATTATTACCAATTCGTTTCTACAAAATCTTTAAAGCATCAAAAGACGAACTTAAATTTAATCTCGATTTCGATCCTCTTTTCACCAGTGCATCTATATCAATAACTCGTGGATTAATCTACGCAGGCGTTCTTGTGCTGCTCGCATTCGTACTCTCATCATTCTTTGGTGCCACTACTCTCATGCTGCCATTTGTCTTATCTTTAATTCTGATAGGAATGCTGATAATCGCTGTTAAAACTCATTTGCTTCTGCAATTATTTGGTTTTCTTCTCATGGAAAACGGAGTTACATTGCTCCCCTATGCTCTTTCCATAAAAATACCTCTTATAAGTGACATGGTTGCTTTGCTAGACATTGTAGTGCTCATAATTATTGCAGTGCTACTTACGCTAAAGATTCAGGGCACACTTGGTACTCTTGATACAAAAGAGCTTGATGAGCTTATAGAAAAAAGGTGAAAATATATGCTTGAACTAATTGTACTTCCTCCAATAATCTGTGGTTTACTCGCATTCTTGTTCTCAAAACGTCCAAGAATTTCAGAAATCGTAGCTATTGCCGGTGTATTGCTTGCAGCGTTCTTTGCATTTTCATCGCTCTGGAGTTTCCTTAATTCTCCAGTAGGATTTACTGATTTTTATGATCTTCTTTACATGGATTCTATTTCTGCTCTGTTCACAGCTCTTACTGTTACTGTTGCTGTCTTTGTATTTATCTATTCGATAGGTTATATTCGTCATGAAGTTGAAGAAAAAACTATAGAAGAACACCGCATAGGTGAATATTATGGGCTTCTTTCTTTCTTTCTATCAGTCATGCTTCTTGCTACACTTGCAGCAAATATTGTTGTAATGTGGGCACTAATAGAAGCAACGACCCTTGCCTCAGTATTCCTCATAAGTTTTTACAATACATCTAATTCGATTGAGGCAGCATGGAAGTTTTTCATAATCAATTCCGTTGGCATTCTTCTGGCACTTGTCGGCATAATGTTCCTTTTATATGCTGTACTTCAACCCGGAGCAGAATCCAGTGGTGATTGGGTCAGTTTGCTTGCCCTGCGCAGTGGAGCAAACATATTCTTCCTGAAGATTGCATTTGTATTTATCATAGTTGGATTTGGTACAAAAGTTGGTTTTGCCCCGCTTCACGTATGGCTTCCTGATGCACACAGCCAGGCTCCGACACCAGTAAGTGCACTTCTGTCAGGTGTTCTGCTAAACATCGCGTTTTACGGTATTGTAAGAGCATATATGATAATTTCCCCCTACCCTGAACTCATAGCATTCGCCTCAAACCTCCTCATAGTTTTCGGGTTGCTTTCGCTTGCCATCGGTGCACTTCGTTTGTATTTTCAGGATAACCTCAAACGTATGCTTGCCTATTCTAGTGTAGAAAATATGGGTATAATCGCACTTGCACTTGGTTTAGGAGGTCCGATAGGGATATTCGCAGCTCTTTTCCACATGGTATCGCACTCTCTTGCAAAATCACTTGCATTCCTTACAAGCGGAATGGTCGCATTTGCTTTCGGTACAAAAGAAATCAGGTTGATAAGAGGTGCTGCGCAGAAAATTCCATTGGTAGCAATTCCATTCGTTTTCATAGCAATTGGCATCGCAGGCAGTCCTCCATTTGGCACATTTTTCTCTGAAATCGGAATTCTTGCAGTTTCGTTATCTACGGGTCAGTTCGCAGTTGCCTTACTTTTCATAATCTTCACTACGATTACTTTCGCCAGTTTGCTTTACCGTACTTCTGGCATGTGTTTCGGAGAGAAATCAGGAAATAATATTCACTTTACCCCAGACCTAACGATGTTTTTATCATTCATCGCTCTTCTGGTGCTTGCAATATATTTCGGTATAATGCCCCCGGGAGATTTCATCAAGCTTCTTCAGCTGGCAGTACAGACTATAAATGGTGGTTAATATGGCAGATGAACTAAAACGATTCACAGAAACTCTTGAAAATTCCTTAAAGCCCGGTGCTTCGAAATCATTGGAAGAACATGGTAACTGTGTTTGGGTAAACGTTCGTCAGAGTGATCTACTACAAGCGTGTCATTATTGTATGGCAGACGGGGCTATCTTTGATTCTGCCTTCATATCTTCACGAGGCAATGAGCCTTCCAATTCATTCGTAGTTTACTATCTTTTTCGCTCAGAAACCATTGGTAAAATGGTCGTAGTGCAATCTCAGGGCAAAGAATTTGATGCTCTTTCTACTACGGTCAATGCAGCAAGGTGGGACGAAAGAAAAATGCAGGATCTTACTGGACTTAAATTTACAAATATTCCAGATTCCAGACCTCTTATTTTCCATCCGGAAAGTGAAATACCAGATAAGCATCCGATTGGTGGCAGACCTCTAGTCAAGCCAAAAACTCATGATTATCCTATAGCTGGTACTGGCATGGAAGGTGAGTTTCAGATTGCAGTTGGCCCTGTTCATGCAGGTATAATTGAACCAGGACATTTTAGATTTCATGTTCTAGGGGAACAAATAAATAAGCTGGAGACCAGAATGTTCTATCTCCATCGTGGCATTGAGAAATCATTGGAAGGTAAGAACTTGGTAGAATCTTTGCCTATGATTGAGCAGATTTCAGGAGATGAATCCGTAGCCAATAGCGTTGCATTTTGTCATGCTGCTGAACGTGCACTTTCTTTATCTGCTCCCAAACGTGCAGAATTCATACGTGCAATACTTATGGAATTAGAGCGGATATATAGCCATCTTGCTGACCTGGGCGGAATGCCTACCGATGTTGGTTTCTACTTCGCAGCTTCAAGATTTGCAGTGCTTCGTGAAGATATGATGAGGCTTAATCAGCAGGTTTCTGGCAACCGCTTCCTTCGTGGTGTTTGCGCAGTGGGTGGAGTAACGAGCGACCTTGACAAGGACAAACTATCTACTATCACCAAAACTCTTGACGATTTCCTAAAACGTTTCGAAGCAATAGAACATACAACTTTGACATCCTCTACTTATCTGGACAGAGTATTCTCAACCGGAAAGGTACCGAAGAAAGCTGCGGAAGACCTGGCACTTGTAGGCCCGGTTGCCCGTGCATGTGGCATAAACTGTGATCTAAGACTGTCACTTCCATATTCCATTTATTCAGATGCCCCATTTAATGAATCAAGAGAAGAAAACGGTGACGTTTTATCCAGATTCCTGGTAAAAGCTAACGAAGTTAAAGAATCAGTAAAAATCATAAAATGGCTTGTACACAACTTGCCTTCCGGTGGTTTAAATTGTAGTATGAAACTCCCTTCAACCGAGGAATCAGCATACTTTGGGGTCGGATGGACGGAAGCACCTAGAGGTGGTTCTACATTCCTTATCGAAATTTCAGACAGTGGAAAAATAAACCGCCTTGCCTGTAGAACACCATCGTTCAGAAATTGGCGTGGCATAGAAACTTGTACTGATGGAAACATAGTTCCTGATTTCCCATTAATCAATAAAAGCTTTAACATGTCCTACGCTGGGACAGATCTATGAGGTATTACTATGATAATCGAAACACTGAAGTCTATATTTGTTTGTTATACTGATCCTGTTTCGGAAAATTCTCCGGATCCAGCTATACGTGAAGTTGCATTGCTGCTTAAGCAACGGCCATTTTCGCGATTTTCACGTTCTATACATGTTCGTATGGTTGATTGCGGTTCTTCCAACGATGTTGAACTCGAAGAAGGGCTAATGATGTCGCCACGTGTAGACGCTGAACGATTTGGCATACATTTTGTTGCTTCTCCTCGTCATGCAGACGTACTCCTTGCTACTGGTCCAGTGGCACAAAATATGCGTGATGCGCTTATAAAAACCTATGAAGCTATGGCTGAACCACGTGTAGTAGTAGCTGCGGGCGACGGAGCATGCACTGGCTGGCCATTCAAAGGTAGTTATGCACTAGCTGACAATGGTAGTGGAAGAGTGGAAGACGTTGTGCCAGTAGCTGTGAAAATCCCAGGTAATCCGCCAAATCCATATCAGCTTCTTGCAGGTATAATAAAAGCAGGTCTGGCTCTTGATCAGAAAAGACGTGAAATGCGTAAAATTTAGTAGTAGAATTTAGCAGTAAAATGCCTATTTTATATCTTTTTATGCACTTTTTTTAGGTTGGTTTTTAAATACTTCTATGTACAATCATTATTAGATAAAATTACCCGCCTAGCCGTAGTTAATTTTAGAAGGTAAGGTGGGGCTAGGAAGGTATCACATGACCACCACACAGAAACCAGAAGTCACTACTGGTAGAAGTAATGGCCGCATAAAATCATCTCGTTATAAAGGACAAGGAAATCCTTATTTAGGTAAACCTCTAGAGGAAACACCTATACACTGGCGAAAAAGAGTAGAGCAAAAAACTCTTTCTGTTGAAGAATCTTTTGAAGCAATCAGGGATGGGTTTGCAAGATTCCAGCAGAGAACAACGCCATCAAAAACTACAAGATGTTCGTTCAGGAGAGTTGCTGGGAATGTTGTTGAGAGTAATGACTCAGTTGCAAGAAGAGAATTAAAGAGAATGATTGAAGGAATAGAAATAGGGGGAGCGTTTTTAGTGCTTGGCCATGGTGGTTCACTGCCATGTGGAGCAGTTTCGGCAAAACAGAGCCACGTTACAGCTCCTTTATTTGAATATCCAGCAATATTGCGTCTTCTGGAAAGAATACCAGACGAAGTTGTTGATTACGAATCTCCACTTGCAGAAAGGGCAAATGCAAGACATCAGGCAACTGTACTTTTGGATGATCATGAATTCGGTAGATTGCTAAAAGAGAGGAACATAACCGTTGTAGCTGGTGTTTGCACAGATGACAAAATACTGTTTAGAGCAATGAACAGGAAAAAATCTCACGGTGATGGAGTTTGGGACATACACGATTTAATCGATCATCACCCTATGTTAAGAACTCTTAGATTACAAATGGCAAAGGCACTCGAAACTGCATCTGTAGAAGGAAGGAAGCTCAAAAAGCATTTCGCCCATGGTTTGTTCGTATGGGATCCAGAAGACTTAAAAGGTGTAAATGGTCAAGGTAGAAATGAATTATCCATAGGTGGAATTACCTGTGTTGATGCAAGATTGCCTCCGAGAACGCCTGGGCCAAGATTCATAATCAGGGCACATCCAGGTGAAGTTGCAGGAGTAACTTGTGCTGTAAATGGGAACGTAGAATTCACTGATGGTGAAACTGCATCTATAAACTATCTGCTGAGGCATGTTAGTGGAATTGCTCCTGAATTAGGAGGAAATGGTCATGTTATCGCTTTTGCATCTAACTTAGAAACTGCAAGAAGGATCAAGGCAAGTATACTTGCTACTAATGCAGTAAATGGAGAAACTCAGGACGGAAAGACGATAAGCATTGCTTCTTTCAACGGAAGAAGTTTGATAGTACGAAACGATCATTTGGGTTTAGAAATAAATGAATTATATGCTCCAGTTGTAAGAATATTTTGATTCTATTATACGGTCAGCTTAGTTTCTTCCAATATTCTTCCCAACTATTTCTAGAATATCCTTGGCCTCATGACCTATTTTTATCAAAGTAGTGTGGCCTCTCATACCCTTACTGCTCATTTTAGTTGTAATAAGTCCAAGCATTTCCAGATCATTCAAATATTCATGATACCAGCGTACGCTTCTTGCGCGTTTCTTTATTTTCTTGCATACTAGTTCGTATTCTTCGTAGACTTCTCCCGAGAATAAAAATCCTTCCATGTTATCCAGTCTTGCATATTTACTTCCATTCAATGATAAATTGGCGATTGCATGCAGAAGTATCTGGTGGTTTTCTGGCAATGTAGAAATTGTTTCAGCAGCAATATCGAAGTCAACTTTTTTTCTTGCAGCTTCTACTTCATTATCAGTTATTTTTTTCTTTCCAGTCTGCTCTGCGATCTCGCCAGCCTTGAATAATAGTTTCAAAGCATAACGCGCATCTCCGCTTTCCTGTGCTGTCATGGCTGCAGCAAGATTTACTGCACTGCCATCTACTGCGCCTTTATTGAATCCCATGTCTGTTCTTCCATCTAGAATTTTCCTTAGCTGTTCACTTGAGTAAGGAGGAAATACCATTTCAGTTTCGTATAATGAACTTTTGCTTCTCGGATCCAGGGCATCCTTGAATGATAGTTTATTGGATATACCAACTATGCTTACCCCACCTTTTTTTACTTCGTCATTGACGCGTGTGAGTGTGTAAATCAATTCGTCCAAATCTTTTATCATATCTATTTCATCCAGTACTATTACGAACTGATATCCATTGCCGATTATGTCGATAATTTTTTCATAGTAGAATGGCAATCCAAATCCTGCTTTCTCTAGTTCAGGTACAAATGGTTTGAGCAATTTTTGAAGAATTCTATATCTCGAATTATAAATTCTGCAATTTAGATATACCATATTAGCATTCTTTGCAGACTTGTTGAAATTATCCATGATACTTTTTACTGAGCATGTTTTTCCCGTACCAGTTTTTCCATATATAAAAAGGTTTCTAGGTTTTCTGCCTCTTAAAGCAGAAGATACAATGCTCATTATCTCTTCTATCTGCTGTTCTCGGAAAGGCAGAACATCAGGTACATAGTGTGGTGAGAGCACTGAAACGTCTTTAAATATTGACTCTCTCGAGAGGATTTGTTCAAAACTAGGTGTCATACTTCAAGTATTAATAAGAAAAGATTTATAATGCTATGAATGCAAATTGCAATAACTGATCAGATGTTTGTTTTTCTATATAAAAAAGCTGAAGAAGACGAAGTTACGAAAATTCCAAAGGTAAAACCTAATGTAGAATTAGCCAAAGCTCCGAAGCCTCCAAAGATTAAGACTGTACCAGTTAAGACTTCAGAACCTCCTAAATTAACACCAGAACAGAAGGAAGAAAAGGAAGTTTCCCAAATTGCAAAAAGACTCTTAGATAAATTGGTCGATGAACGAGGCACCATCTTAGCGGAATATCCAGGGATAGCTGTAAAAATTGCGGAAGAATTATGGGGCCGTAACAAAACAGACCGTAAATTTATTATTGATGATGCTAAACTGGATAGTATTGCAAATGCAATCAAAGTAATTAGTAAAGAAGGATTTGGAGATCTTAAGTTATTCTCATACTCTGCCGATATGCAACATCTCACATATTTGCTTGCGTTCCATCCGAACGAAGTGATTAAAATTGCTGAGGCAGAAGGCAGTGTCCTAAGGGCAATTGTAACTACTGGATTAGTATTAGATAATAGTAACTTACGTATGCATATTAATTTTGAAAAGGAACCTGTCTTATTCTCAAAAAAAGCCATTGCATTGGTAAACTCGCTTGGAGAGAGAAGTATACTTGATACACTTAACATTGATGAGACGCTGATGAGTAATTATGCAAAAGCAAAGTCAAATTCTGAAGAAGAACAAGAAGCGCTGGAAAAAATACGAGAAGCACTGAAGCAAATAAAATAGCAGTTTAAGATTCTCAGCAACCTTTTTAATAATTCCATAGTATATCATCACAGAAGAAATACTAACAGGTGACCTGTATGACAACAAAACTATCTAGAATGTATGGAATGGATATCTTTACCGACAGCGGTAAATTTTTGGGAAATGCACAAGACTTCATTGTCGATGTAGAATCTGGCGAAGTTTCAAGAGTATTGATTGAACAATTGCCAATAGGCAAAGATGATGCAAAGAAAGCACTTCGCGAAAAGAGCATACTCTACAAGAATGTAAAATCTGTGGAAGACGTAATCGTAGTTACAAAAGGAATTGGCGTAGCGCCACCGATGTAAGTACTGGTTTTCAGTCCACTGTCTCGAGTTTAGTCCTCGAGTCTTTTGGGTCTAATCATGGCAAAAGCATTCGTTCGCATTTTGGTCGGGCTTATAGCAATAGCCCTTGGCTATTTTATTTTTAATTTCTGGGGGACTACCAGACCAGAAGATCCCCAGACTACTGCCATTGGTGCAGGAGTAATCGTAGTAATTGCATCCTTCATTGCTTTATCTTTCATGACGAAAGGCGGTGGAGATTAGTAGTCTAGTGTTTTGAGTTCAGTGTTTTGTTTTTCTTTCGTTTAACTCTCGTTTTGTTCTTCACAATCCTCTTTTTATCCAGTCTAAGTATCCAATCAACTTTTTTCTTTAGTGCAGCAGTAGGTTCAACAACTACAATCCCTTCTTTCGGTTGACCATAAATTATACGTGTATTATTATCTGCATATTTGACAAATGCAAGTGCAGTCAAATCTTCTTCTCCATCTATCTTAAGTGCTCCTCCTGTTCTCAGTAGTTTGGGGGCTTCTCTAAGGACCTCGTCAGAAACAGTTCCAGCAGGATTAGACAATCGTTTTATCTCTTTGAAATGGAGTTTTATGATATTCTCTAGTTGCTCAGCCAGTTTTCTTCTCATATACTTATAGTCAAAAACTGCAAGATACGGTCTTACTCCAATGCCAAGAAGTGCTAAAGTTGTTACATCTCCCACAGCAACTATCTTATATCTGTGGCTAAGTTGCTTTACTTCTTCAAGGGTTTTGTATAATTTTCCCATGGGTCGCTTAAGCTGCGCTCTTGCTTCTGTAGTTATTCTTACCATAACATTAGGTACAAAGTTGCAGATTAAAAATGTTAGTCTGTCCATTATTGTTATGGCATTAAGCAAAAACACAAAACTATTCTCATTGGCAAGTTTCTTGGTAGATGTCAGCAGTGAAATGATAATCCCAATTTTACCATATATACTTACTGTTGTTTTTGGTGCTCCTGTCTTTGCCATAGGAATTCTTGAAGCAGTCAAGGAAACAATTTCCAAAGGAACTGGTATAATCTCAGGAGTATATGGTGATAAGGTCGGTCAGAGAAAGAAAATTGTAATTCTTGGATATGGTATATCTGCAATAATGAAATGTTTGCTTGTTTTTGCTGCTACATGGCAGAACATAATCGGAATAATTATATTTGAGAGAGTTGGCAAAGGTGTGCGTGATGCCCCAAGAGATGCATTGATCGTATTATCAGAAAAGAAAGAAAATCTTGGTAAAGCATTCGGCTTCAGGAAAATGTTAGATAATTTCGGTGCCATTATTGGACCTCTACTTGCTACTATGCTTATTTTAGCATTTGGAAATTTACCGATCGAACAAGTTTACAAAAATATATTTTTATTGTCAGTAATTCCTGCAGTAATTGCGGTTGCAATACTTTTCTTTGTTGATGAAATAAAAACAAAAGAACAGACCAACAAGAAAATAATGGCATTGCTTCATGAAGATAAAAATTACACACGTTTTGTTACTGCTCAAGCGATTTTTGCTCTTGGCAGTTTTGGGATTTCATTATTTCTTCTGAGAGCTGGAGATTTCCTTGCATTCGCAGTGATACCTCTTGTCTATCTTGCATATAATGTGTTTAATACTATATTCTCAGTTCCTGCTGGAATCATATCAGACAAGTTTGGGCCTAAGCGAATTATAGTTTTATGTTATCTTTTTTATCTAGTCGTTTTATTCGGATTGCTATTATATGCGAATTCTTCATCTATGATAATTCTTTTTGCATTTCTTGGTTTATTCATGGCAATAAATGAGGTTGCTCCAAATGTAATGATCGGAAGGATAGTTGACAAAGAAGTATATGGAAGTGCCATTGGTTTGAGCAAAGGAGTTAGTGGTTGGATAGCTTTACCTGCCAATCTAATTGCAGGTGCTCTTTGGACAATTTACGGGCCAAATGCTGCATTCCTGTTTGGAATCGTGACAACTTCTATTGCTGTAGTGGCGATGATGGTTTTTGTTAGAGAATAAGTCTACAAAACTCTGCTTCCATCTTTCGTCCCAACAATTACCTTATCAAACTTAGTGAATATGCCAGATTCCACTACTCCAGGGATATTCTTCAAATCAATTTCAGTCTTCTTAGGGTCTTTTACAAACATCTCTACATCAAGCAGGAAATTTCCGTTGTCGGTTATTATTGGTCCTATCTTCTCATCAGCAACCCGGTAACCAACTTTCTTCGAGAATTTGTACAGTTCCTTCATTACAGTGTTATAAGCAAAAGGTACGACTTCCACAACTACTTTACCTTCCAGTCTTTCTTTTACCTTGCTCGAATCTACAATACATATGAATTTCTTTGCTGCATAGGCAACTACCTTTTCTCTGGTGAGTGCGCCTCCACCACCTTTAAGTAAACCTATTTTTGTAGCTACATCTGCACCATCTATAGCAAGGTCTATGCGTTCTACTTCATCAGCTTCTGCTATGCGTAGTCCTAATTTATGTGCAAGTATTCTAGTATCAAAAGAAGACGGTACTCCTATTATGTTTAATTTTTCTTTTCTTACTTTCTCCGCCAGG
>ORJL010574036.1_pt1 | contig 12139 bp, 11 predicted proteins | sample 1779941 | NCBI WGS metagenome assembly ORJL01 (sample SAMEA104232317, study PRJEB22302) | groundwater metagenome | biome: forest; feature: aquifer; material: groundwater | place: USA | collected 2011-08-07 | depth 5.8 m
CACTGTCTTCATCATCCAACACCAAGTTAAGGCCATACCCCTGGGGTAGGTTAACCGCCGGCACACAAGGGTCAGGATTATTACGATCATTAAGGTCGACGCAATTAGCCGAGTTTAATGATATCCAGCCAGTTGTACCGCTCCAGGCCCAGCCGCGAATGTTAGTGGTTTGCGCCGAAACAGCCTCGCTTTTATTATAAAAGCTAATAGCCACGGCAGCCACCACCGCCAACAAGGCTAGGGTGATACTTAGGCCATGATACCAGCGCACAAACCGTTTCATAGATTGTTAGATTATAACACATTTTGTCGCGCGGAACAAATACAAACATGCTCCGCGTATTTGCTAGTCACATACGCCTACAGACGCTTATCTAGCACGTACGAAGAATCCTTATTGCAATGCAGCATAATAAAATCCGCCCTGGCCTTTTGGTATGCAGGGCGAGCACGTTACGCACACGCGTTTACTGCCCAGAGCAAAAAAGCCACATCTCACGATGTGGCTTGCAGTGGTGGCTAATAAAAACGGCTACCGTCGCGCCCCACACCAGTGAGGATTAACGGCAGCTACCCGATGTCTTCTGCCTGGCCGCGCTTCAGGAACTGGTGTGGCGCGGTGTTAGTAATGGACTAATTGCAGTCTAGTTATATTGGTAATGTTATGCAAGCGACTTTCGTGTGGATAAACCCAGCATGCGACAAGTTGGACACGCGCATGTATGCCTATACGTAGCCACGTGTAGATGATTGTGGATGAATATTAGTGTCACCTACACCTTAGTGCTGTCGAATTTACCATCCGTAAAGTACTTTGCCTCGATTTCTGACGCTAGCTTGGCTAAGTCCGCATCTAGCAGGCCAGTGTAGTCCTCTTGCTCGAATAGCTCAACAAAAATACCAATCATACCAGCATAGAAGTCTAGGTCACCCGTAAGCCTATGCCAGAAGTCCTGGCCTATGAGGATAGGTATGCTCATCTGCCCACCAACCGTTGACTCGTGGATTTTCCTGTAGTGGCCACTTATTTCACCAATCGTGCCATACGTTATCCCGACAGCGAATAGCGGCATGCTTTCCTGCGGAACCCTGTTTTGACGCAACAGCCTATATGCACTCCTCATATCCTCAAGCATCGGACCCACGTCCCCGCTATTGATGGTATTTGGGCCAGCCTTCAGTTGCATGATAACCCTGTGGCGGTCAACCTTATCGTCGAACTCCAAATCCATCCCGGGCGTACTTGATGCCTGAGCCCCGAGGTGCGCAGCACACAGTTTTTGCATCTTGTCCCCAAAGGTAGTACTGACCGACGTACCAAATACCCTCGGGTACAAGAGTACCTTTGCCATGTTCATGCTGGTCGGCTCCCCAAATATCCCGCTAGACAGGGCGATTAGCACGAGTGGGTTCACGTTGAATGAATCAAGGGCGTGACCCTCCTGGAGCTTTCCCTTGATAACCTCAGAAAACTCCTCCTTGAAGTATTGTTTTAGTACTCCCCGAAGCCTTGTGTCCATAGCCAAAATTCTACCAGCGCTAGCTGCATTTTCAAAGGAAACAATAACCATTGCATAATGCATTGGTTATCAATATAATGAGCACATGGACAAACTACTTACCGTGCTCGACGCGGCAAAGGTACTCAACGTATCAGCCGACACCATAAGAAGGTGGGATAAGAAAGGCCTCATCAAGACCCAACGGTCGGCGCTGAATCACCGACTGTTCAACCTGCAAGAGCTTAAGAGGATGCACCGCAAGATTTCAGGCAAGCACAAGGGGAATAATTACAAGATACTAAAGACGGCTAAGCAGACAAGCTACAAGGTTGTCGAGCTGTTTGCCGGCGCTGGTGGGACTGCCTTGGGGTTTCATAACGCAGGCCTCCAGCACGTTCTGCTAACGGATTGGGATGACGACTCAACAAAGACACTAAAACACAATCAACCTGACTGGGACGTCACCCGCGATGACATCAGGAATATCAGCTTCAAGGGAATCAAGGCCGACATAGTAGAGGGCGGTTTCCCGTGCCAGGCATTCAGTTACGCGGGAGAGCGGCTCGGGTTTGAGGACATTAGGGGGACGATGTTCTTTGAGTTTGCCCGTTGCGTCAAGGAGGTCAAGCCCAAGATAGCGATGGGTGAGAACGTAAGGGGTCTACTTAGGCATGATGGCGGCAAGACCCTCCGCACCATAACCAGCGTTTTACGACGGCTGGGATATAGGGTTGCATATAAGGTGTTGCGTGCGCAGTACCTGGATGTCCCCCAAAAGAGGGAGCGGCTCATAATACTGGCCGTCAGGAAAGACCTTAATCTGCCAATCCTATTCCCGAGGGAGAAAGACTATACGATTTCCCTGCGCGAGGCACTTGACGGTTGCCCGCCCTCGATAGGCCAGGTGTACCCAAAACGCAAGAAGGAGATATTAGCCCTAGTACCCCCTGGTGGGTATTGGCGAGACCTGCCCGATGGTTTACGGAAGGAATATATGCAGGCAAGCTATTACTTGGGTGGCGGGAAGACTGGGATGGCGAGGAGGCTGTCCTGGGAGGAGCCAAGCCTTACATTGACGTGCGCGCCTGCACAAAAACAGACCGAGCGTTGCCACCCAGGAGAGACAAGGCCGCTATCGGTTCGTGAATATGCACGCATACAAACCTTTCCCGATGGTTGGGAATTTGCAGGCTCCATGGCATCACAGTATGCGCAAATTGGAAATGCCGTGCCAGTTAACCTCGGCTACCATATCGGTAAGTGCCTGATTGCGATGTTACAACGGAAGCCAGACCTTAATACTATGGTAATGGTTAAGCCTGGTGAAGAGGAGAAATTTAACAAAAGGGTTAGCGGGACAGGATTCATAAATGCCAGATAAGTTCTCCCCAGAAGTGCGCAGCCGTATAATGGCTGCGATAAAAAGCAAGAACACCAAGGTTGAGCTTGAGCTTTTCAGGGAACTACGGCGGCTGAAGGTTAACTTTAGAACCCACTACGCTATGGCTCTGGGGAACCCAGACATAGCGATACCATCAAAAAAAATAGCAATTTTTATCCACGGGGATTTTTGGCACGGGTGGCAATTTCCACGGTGGAGGCATAGGCTAAAGAAGGGGTTTTGGGTGGACAAGATAACGAGGAACCGCGAACGGGACTTGAGAACCACGAGGGCGCTCAGGAGGCAGGGGTGGACGGTGGCCAGAATTTGGGAGCATGAACTGAAAGGCAACCGACCCAGGGTCATACGTAAGCTCAAACGCATGGCGGGGTAGCTCAGTCGGTTAGAGCGAGGGACTCATAAGCCCTAGGTCGTTGGTTCGATTCCCACCCCCGCGACCAAATTAGCTTTTTAAATCTGAGACTCCTATAGCCACCTTACACTAATCATGAGAAATTTAGGTAAATCAAAACTTTATCAAGAAGAGTTTGACTTTATCTTCAGTAGAAAGGGTTCGGGCGTTAGGCGTACTACTGTAATTTCCGCTTTCATTGAGTGGCAGATTTTTTCCCTGGCAAATAATTTCTTAGAACAACAGGGAGTAATACATAAGCCAGAGCCAAGTCAAGAGTATAGTCAATCAGTCAACGTCATCAGGGCAAACAAAATTCTTACTAGCGAAGAATTAGATAAAATACAAAAGTTTCGGAAAGAAAGAAACAAATCCATTCACGGTATATTTAAGGGCATGACACGCCCTGAATGGAACGAGCAGAATAGGCTTGTGATAGAACTAGGGAGGCCTATAGTAGCGGCATTGGATAAAAAATTATACCCCAGCATATAAGCTAAAGCATATGATTTCCAAGAAAGCCCTAGAAGAATTCAAGGCGATATGGCGCAAGGAGTTCCATGAGGATATTTCAGATGATAAGGCTATGGAGCAAGCGACAAGCTTGCTCACACTCATGAATGCAGTTTATCGGCCAATCAAAAAGGAATGGCTTAGCCATGAGCTACAAAACACAGAGCGGCCAACCCAGGAGCCCAGCCGTTAAGGTGTTGTAGTAGCAGGCCTTTGCGCCCAGGTGGTATTACCAATGGGTAGCGATACACCAGCGCGCCCGTAGAAGGATCGGCCTCTGGCAATGAGCTTTTTGGACTGGACGCGGTAGCGCGACTGGCATCTTCAGTGCTCGTACTACTAGTGGCACTGGCCGCGGGCTCCTTCGCCTTGCTATCGGCGACTGCTGCATCGGTAGTTACCGGTGCGGCCGCGGGCTCAGCTACAGAATCAACTCCGCTGGCCTTTGACTCTTCCCTGATTGGCACTACCGTAGTTGTCTCGGTTGGAGACTCACTGATAGGAACGGTGGCAACCGTCGTGTCCTGAATAGCGGAACCTTCAGCAGTAGCAGCGGCCGCTATCCCGGGCGACCCTAAGGTAAACAAAAAAGTTAACAGTATTGCTGTTAACTTAATAACTACACGGCTCAGCGGGAGAATGCAGCTCGGCTGCCATCCCGCGTGGCTAAGACTAGTGCCTAGAAACGCTAGCTCACGCATAAACGTAAAGCTTAACGATAAAACTGGCGCCCCTACCTTAGCGCCACGCCCGCTCTAAGGTCAAGCCTCATTATCCCCAATTTATCAACAGGCAAATTAAAGAGTGCTACAACTAGAGCCACTAATTGTCCGTTGCTTTTTTACCCACCTGGGATAAAAAACAACAGGGCCTGAATAACTCAGGTTGCCCGTGCACACAAAACGCGGCTGACGATCTAGGTACTCGGCGGGTGCAAAAAATCGGTTGCACGACAAACGTTAACCCACGGCTCGAGCTTGACGTATCGCACGAACTCAACTACGGCATCATACGTATCTACCCTACTCACCCACACACTTTGCTGTAGAAACTTAAACCCACCCTGCTTGAGTAAGAGTCGGAGCTGCTTACGTGCCGCGCCCTGGCTGACCGGGACATCAAATACGACCACAGTGTAATAGCCTCGCGCATTCGGCTTGGCCTGCTTAAACCGGTGGATAAGAGTTGCGGCACGACCCTTTGGTGTCAGCGATATGAATAAGCGTCGTCCGACCTTTTTAGCAGCAACGTACCTACGATACTGCAGCTGCCGCAGAGTAGCACCCAAATCGCGCTCACGCTGATATCGCTTAAGCTCGGCCACGTAGCCCGAACCACCGCGACGAAACGCGCTGCCATACCCCTGGGATAGTGCAGCAAAGAACTTTCCAATATCAACGGCTGCCCCACCAAGATCAGTGAGCACGGTAAGGAGCACCTTGGTAGTTGGCATGCGCCTATCCATACCTATAGTCAATTAATCATCTAATCATCCACACTATAGCATGATGGTTGCTTTTTGACCCAGGTGGGTCAAAAAGCAACGGATTGGTTTGGAATGGATTTGGGATGGATAAGGTTGGGTAAGGTAAGGACTACCCAGGAACTGGGCAGGGGCAAGGTGAAACCTTACCTAGCTGATTTATGCCGACTAAGTGAAAATAGCCCATGGTTCTGCAAAAATCTACTATCCGTGACATAGTTTACACTTAAAACCTTGACAAAAAATTGACTTTGTCCTATAGTGTATTGTTCAACATAGTCACGTGGGAGTATAATAAGGTGCACTATAAGAGAGTCACTCTCTGTATAGCAAAATCAAGCAATAGCGTTGGCGCCACCCATGGACTTAAACTATGCCGTGGCCGAGCCCGCCGCGAGGCATCTCACAATTCACCTGCACCTCTACCCCACGGGCTTCCCAGTTCGTGGTTTGTTGATAATGAGAAAGTAGTATGTAGTAAGTAGTGAGTAGAATATTATTTTAAGAGTAAAAACGCACCTTGTATATTTTTTGACTTGGCTGAGGGGATGAGTGCGCTCGCCCGTTCTGCTAAATCAAAAACACAAACAACAATTCCAAAAAGGAGTTCATTAACATGAAACAATACAACATATCGCTCATCGCGATGCTCGTCATCGCACTTGCAACACCAAGCTACGCCCAAGAGGGTGGGTGGCACAAAACCTACTCCACCATGGCAAGCGACACGCTGTACTTCAGCGACAACGGCGCTTGGCAAGGCTCGTGGTTCGTGAGAACCGAATTCAACGGCGCCAGAGGCGACACGGTCATCTGGGGTAAGGGTGGATTTAACGTGCCATTTGATGGCACGCTCAAGTTCAATGTCCGAAACAATCTTGACTCGACTCTCGGAATCTTTAACATTGAGCTACATCACCTCGATACTACGATCTATATACTTGGAGGAGGTTTCATATTTCCTGATTCCGTGTGGAGTCCATACTGGTTAGACCATACCCAATGGACTGGCACCATAAGCCGCATTGATTCCATATCAATTGTGGAATTATACCACCCATTCATAGCAAGCGTTGGCCCATTTCGAGGCGACTTTGATAACTTTAGAGTGATTATCAACGGCCAAGACGTGCTGTTCTACGACGGCGGTGACACTGGTAGTCTTACCGGCACGGTCTACGCGGACCAAAACCAAAATGGTCTGCGCGAGAACGGTGAGCCTGCCCTAGGCAACTGGAAAGTGTACCTGAACGGTACGGCGGTCGATTCTACGACCACGGCAACCGACGGTTCCTACCGCTTTACCAAAGTGCCACGCGGCACGGCTACTCTCTCTTTGGGGAGCAAAACCTGCTGGACCCAAACCAGCCCGAGCACGCCCGAGACCAGCGTTACCATAAACACCGCCAACCTTGACGTTGGTAATGTTGATTTCGGCATATTCTGCCCCGGTGTACAGTTCGTGCACGTCAACAAGGGTTGGAACCTAGTGTCGGTCCCACGCAAGCCAGCTGACTTCAGCCGAGTGGCGCTCTTCCCGAGCGCTATCTCCAGGGCGTTCGCCTACCTGCCTAACAGCGGCTACCACGCTAAAGACACCCTTAACAACTGCTACGGCTACTGGCTCAAGTTCGCCAACAGCCAAGATGTCCCCATTACCGGCGACTCGGTAACCGCCGACACTATAGCGGTGGCAGCAGGCTGGAACCTGGTTGGTTCTCTCAGCGTAGCGCTGGAACTAGGCTCGGTTATCGGCCTACCCGCCAGCATGAGCACCTCACAGCTGTTCGCCTACCAACAAGGGCGCTACGTACCTGCTACCACCTTGGAGCCTGGGCAAGGCTACTGGATAAAGGTGAGCGAACCAGGCTCACTCTTGCTCAATGCTTCCCCACAGCAAACCCCAGCCGCCCACTACCTCAAGGTGGTGGCCACCAGCGAACTCCCGCCGCCACCGCCTGGTGGCTACGCCGAACCGCCGCCACCCCCAGTGGTGCCCCAGGAGTTCGCTCTTCACCAAAACTACCCCAACCCCTTTAACCCGACCACGGTAATAGAGTACCGAGTTCAGAGTACAGAGCTCGTATCGTTAAGGGTCTACAGCGTGTTAGGGCAAGAGGTGGCTACACTGGCCAATGCGGTGCAACCCGCCGGAGACTATAGCGTTACCTTTGACGCTACCAAACTCCCCAGCGGAGTATACTTCTACCAGCTCCGAATTGATGGGGCTGTCGCAGTAAAAAAACTAACCGTCATTAAATAAATATAGAGTGTCCTAATGACATCTGAATCACCCGAGCAGTAAAGGCCCGCACGTTCACTAAGAACAGCGGGCCATTTTTTATACCAAACAAGAGAACCCGTAGCAAACTAAGCTTGTGCTAGGGCGTGTTTCAGCCCCGCAATGTCCTCGGTGACGGCTTTCCACACTATTTCCAAATCTATATCCAGGTAATCGTGGATAAGAAAATCCCTCATGCCGGTAATCTTCTTCCAAGGAATAAGGTTGTGGTCGTTCTTAAACGCCTCTGACAACCGCTTGCTCGCCTCGCCAATAATCTCCAGTTCTCGAGTTACGGCTAATTGCGTTTTAAGGTCCTGCGCAAATTGATCAAAGCGCAAACCGTGGGTAAATGATTCTATACCGGCAATCGCCTGTAGGATGTGCTCAACGTAAATCCGGTCGCTGTCCTTGTCCATAGATTACCTTGAGGTCTCGCTTCACGTGCGGAATGAGCAGTCGATGGAGGCTGCGTTCTGTTACCAGATCGACTTTGGCGTGCAGCGTATCTTCCAGTGTTTGCGCCAAACCAATGTGGCCAAACAAGCCCGGTGTTTTTGAATAGCGGACCAAAACATCGATGTCGCTCGTGGGCCCTGCCTCGCCCCGCGCCGCCGAACCGAACAGCGCGGCGTATTCTACCCCGTTAGTTCGTAAGACAGGAGTTATTTTGCGACGAATTTCTTCAATAGTCATACTACCACTATAGAAAAATACCCTAGTACCGTCAAGGCGCGGCTATCGCAACAAAAAAACTCACAGTCATGAAATAATCATGACATCCGAATCAATCAAACACTAACGGCCCGCACGTTCACTAAGAACAGCGGGCCATTTTTTATACAAGAATTCAAACTTTATTCAGGTCGTACAAAAATACTACAACCGTTGGCAATAAATACCAATTACCGTAGCAGCACTCAACTTTACACCCACCATGTACTCGCCAGACGGACAAGTGGTAGAACCTGTTGACTGGGTATTTACAGCCCCACTCCCACTAGTAGGCACGGTTCCAAATCCCGACGTGTAGATTGACCCACCCCACAAGTTACCAGGCGCTTTAATGTCGCCGCCTACGTCCAACAAACCGCCCGGGGAGCCGGCGCCCTGGTAAAAAATCCGGCTAGCTTCGTTGCCAGCGTACACCTTAGTGTCCGCAACTAGAGGGGCGTCCTTGCCCGTTACAGCATACGGCTTACAAGGAGAGGTAGAGCAAGGTGGCGCGGTAGCATCGGGCGAAGTCAGCGTCCAGTCGGCACCGGTGAGGTCTTGCCCGCCGTCGGTGGTGACCAGGACAAAGTTCCTGTACGGCGCACCGACCCTGGAATCGACGCCGCTTATGATAATCCAGCTGCCGCCGGCCCCCACCCAAGCATCGGTAATTTCAACCCCTGGGGCGTTGTAATCCCAGGTAACGCCGCTTACCGCAACCCTGGGGTGGGCGCTGTTCCAGTTGCTGGCTATGTTGCTGCCATCGCCTATTAACAGGTTGGTCGCTACAACCGGATTGACCGCCGTGAGTCGCTTGCCCACAAACACTACGCAGGTGGAGCACTGGGTGTTATAGTCCACGGCAATGGCGTTGGGGTCAAAAGCAGCCAAGAGGTCGGTAGCAAACGTGACGGTAAGCTGTTGTGTAGCCGTGGTAGCGGTGGTGAGAGTCAGCTTGCGGAATTGAGGCGAAGTACTACCGCTAGCAGTCGTACTCGCTAGGTAGATATCATTGAACTTATTGCCCGCCAGTAAACTGGCATTATCAGGCACCGTGACATTTCCAACACCGGCAAAATCTTGAGCGACGATATCATAATAGCTAAGACGGTTACTAAAACCTCCACCTTTTCCTGTAAAATAAACGAATCCGGCGTAGGGGTGGCTGCTATCAAAACCCCACAAGTGTGAATTTTGATCAGTGAGACCGTATGAACCTACCGACGCAGCTACAGGAACTTGCAACCAACCAGCTACCCCGCTAAAGTAGACCAAACCAGTTACGCCCGGATGCGGGTTGTTGCCCGTGCTGACGGTGGTAGGGTTAATGGCATACACGGTTGGCGTGCCAGCGGTAACGTTTTTCATCCAAATGCTCGCCCAGGGCGCGCTGGCGGAACCAGCACTATAGGATGAAATAGTTTGCCAGCCATTAACGGCGCTGATGTAGAACATGGCCAAACCACCCGCTCCCACCGCCACCCGGTACCCGGTGCTCGGCTGGGTATACATTTTAGTTATTTGACAGGTGGCGCCCCCCGCCGGGCAGGGGGAAGAGCTGGGGAAAGGACTATCGAGCGTCCAGGTGGTGGCGGCTGCCGAAGCTGGCGTTCTAACGTAAACCGCCCGGTCGACGTATAAAGTGTCGGCCACTTCCACGTAACCGCCAGCGTTAGTATTAATAATTGGGGCACCTGCACTGGGTAATGCCCAATACAAGCTGCCGCCACCAGTGATGGTCGACCAACTGGCAATGCAGTTGGCGGGGTTAGAGGCGTCGGGTAAGCAGATTTTGCTGGCGGTAAGGGCGCTGATTATAAGATCGGCCCAGCCGCCGGTACCAGCGATGCTGTACAAGCCAAACCCCGGCGCGTTGGTGAGTATCACCGCGCCCGCCTCGCCACCGATTGTCCCGCCCAAGGAACCAATGTTCCCCGCCGCCGTGTTGACGTTCAATACCAGCGCGTCGCGCCCGGCAATGCCCACCGTAGGGTAGCTGCCGGTAACTGCCGGCGCGCCCACGGTACTCAAGACCACCTGCGAAGGCGTAACGTTGTACAAATAGTTGCTGCTGGTAACCGCCCAGTACCCGGCGCCAAAATCTTGCCAGCCCTTGGCCGGGTCGGCGTAAACGCGGAAAGTTTTGGCGCAGCTGTTGTAGTACAGCCCGCCGCTGTTGCTCACGGGAGCCGCCGGGTTGCCGGTGGGGTCGCAGGTTTGGGCGTAGGCCGGGTACACGGTAAAAGCGCCGCTGAGGTTGAATGGCAAATAGTCCACCCCGCCAAGGCGGGACAAGCTGGCTAATGGCGAATGGTCTAGCACGGCGCCTCCGCTCTGCCACAGGCTCAAACCAAAAGCCACGGCCAGCGTAACAGGCAGGGCGGTGAGTAAGTTGTAGATAAAGCGGCGTGTCATACGTTTACAGGGCTAGTAAAACCCTAAAGGCGCTAATTAAGACATTGCTGGTGCCCCCGGGGGTTGTTACCGACACGTTCCAAAAGCCGACGGAGGCGGCGACATCAATATCAAGGTCAAAGGTGACGCTGGTGCCGTTACTGATGATGTTGGAAACGGTGCCAATGGAACCGGTCTTGGTGAAATTGATACTCGTCACGTTAGTTAGGTTGGTGCCGGTGATGGTGACGGTATAAAATTCGGCCTGGGACCCTTGGGCTGGGGTAAGCGGCGAGGCGATGGTGGGCACTACAGCCGGGGCCGAAGTGGTAAACGTTCCATCAGAACTGTAGCCGGTGCCCACGCTGTTGGTAGCATAGCCGCGGTAGTAGTAGAACGTGCTGGCTGCCATGCCGGCGCGAGCCTGGGTAAAGGCGCTGACGCTCGTGCCACCATCGGCTACGCAGTTGGTAACAGGCGCGGGAGATGTGCCCCAGCAGGTGCCCCGGGCCGTAAGTGCCGCGCCGCCGTTCGAGGTAACGGTCGCGCCCAAGGTAGCACCGCTAGAGGTAATGGAGCTAACCGTCGGCGTGGTGAGTGTGGGGGCGGTGGGTGGCGCGGCAGTGGTAAAGGTGGCATCGCTAGTGTAGCTAGTGCCCACGCTGTTGGTAGCATAGCCGCGGTAGTGGTACAGGGTGGAAGCAGCTAGCCCGCTGCGGGTGTGGGTGAACACCCCGAGGCCCGAACCCTGCGACAAGCAGTTGCTCGCCGGATTGGCGCTCAAGCCCCAGCACGTGCCGCGGTCGGTTACGCTCGCACCGCCGTCAGCTGTTACGTTGGCACCCAGGACAGCGCTCGACGAGGTGAGGTTGGCAGAGGTTGGTGAACTAATAGCAGGGGCGGTAGGAGCAGCCGTGGTACTAAAGGTAGCGTCCGAAGTATAACTCGTACCCACACTATTGGTAGCGTAACCGCGGTAGTAGTAGAAAGTGCTAGCGGCCAGGCCAGTGCGAACTTGTGTAAAGACACCGGTGGCGGTGCTGCCGTCAGCCACACAGTTGGTGACTGGCGCGGGAGATGTGCCCCAGCAGGTGCCCCGGGCCGTAAGTGCCGCGCCGCCGTTCGAGGTAACGGTCGCGCCCAAGGTAGCGCCGCTGGAGGTAATGCTGGTGACGGTTGGAGTGGTGATGGTGGGGGCCACGGGAGCCGGCGGCGCAACCACGAAAGTCATTATGTTACCGTAGGTTGTGCCACTACTATTGGTACCAAAGATACAGTACTGCCAAGTGCCTGAGGCTAAGGCGGGGCTAGGCACCCACACCTTATTAAAGTAAACGTTGGCATCGGTAGATAAAAACGATTTAGTCAGCGGCGAGCCTTGAGCTAACGCAAAGTTTGTGCCATTACAAGTAACGTAATTGGTATTCACGGCATTGGCCACAACAAACGCCAGAGTACC
>ORJL011398831.1_pt1 | contig 12134 bp, 13 predicted proteins | sample 1779941 | NCBI WGS metagenome assembly ORJL01 (sample SAMEA104232317, study PRJEB22302) | groundwater metagenome | biome: forest; feature: aquifer; material: groundwater | place: USA | collected 2011-08-07 | depth 5.8 m
GGCCACCGCCGCCGCCCGGCCGATGCCCCGCAGCCGTCCCGCCCCCGTTACGATGGCTACCTTGCCGTCTAGCTCACCCATAGCTTCTCTCCAGTGCCTCCGCCAGCGGTCCGGTGGCGCCAGCCCCGCAGGAGAGGCCCACCGCGGGCCTACCCTGGCTGCTCAGCACCGGTGAACCCTTTTATCCCAAGGGGTGGGCCGTGTCAAGGCCAGGGCGCCGGTCGAAGAGGCAAGCAGCACGTCCCCAGGGCTATCAGGAATATGACCAAGGCTGGCTATTGTCCCACGTTGACAGGCCCAGGGGTGGTGTGTACACTTGCCGCTTGGCCGGTTCCGTATCTGGTAGTGTGGGTTGCCTTAAGGAGATCAGGATGCCTGAATCTGTCATCACCGATGAGATGCGCGGTTGGATCGGCAAGGAGCTGGATAGCTATACCATGGAGATCGAGAAGGAGCCGATCCGGCGTTGGGCCGAGGCCATCGGCGACCCCAACCCCCTCTACCATGACCAGGAGTACGCCAAGAAGACCCGCCACGGCACTCTCATTACTCCTCCGGGGATGCTCTCGAACTACGGCTTCTCGCTGGAGGGCTACGCGGGGCGCCTGGGCGGCCCGCGGGTGGCGCCCGCGGGGGGTGGGCGGCGCAGCTTCCCGGAGCCTTTCAAGCTCATTCTCAACGGCGGCAACGAGATCGAGTACCAGCGGCCGGTCAAGGCGGGCGAGGTCCTGCGGGTCACCAGCCACATCGCGGAGCTGACGGAGCGCCAGGGCCGCCCCGGCATCGGACGCATGTTTATCAAGACCACGGAGACCGTCTACAAGGACGCCCAGGGCCAGGTGGTGGCCAAGTCCAGGAACTCCCTCATCAGCTACGAGGGCAAGTAGGAGGAGGCGGTGACCACGACCAGCGCGAGGCCCAAGCAGTACTATTTCGAGGACTTGGAGGAGGGGAAGGACCTTCCCGTGTCCCTCAAGAAGAAGCCTAACCCGCGGCAACTGGCCCAGTGGGCTGGCGCCTCCGGTGACTTCTATGAGATACACTACGACCTGCCCTTCGCGCAGAGCACCGGGCTGCAGAACATCATCGTCCACGGGGCCCTCAAGTTCGCCTGGCTGGGTCAGCTCATGAGCGACCTGGCGGGCCCGGACGGCCTGGTCAAGAAGGTCGCCTGCTCCTACCGGGGGATGGATGAGCCCGACAACTTGATCGCCAAAGCGCGCAACGTCCCCAGCGAGGTGACGATCAAGGGGACCGTGAAACGCAAGTGGAAGGAGCAGGGCGAGAACCTGGTGGAGTGCGACATGTGGCTGGAGAACGCCAAGGGCGAGAAGACCACCCCCGGCACAGGTGTGGTGGCGCTGCCGGAGCGCGGCAGGTGAGAGGACGGCTCGCCGCGGCTAGCAGGCCAGAGGAGGTTGTCGTTTATGGCTGACATGGTCAAGGGGAAGGTGGCAGTGGTGACCGGCGCGGGTCGTGGCATCGGCCGGGAGATCGCCCTGCTCATGGCTAAAGAAGGGGCCAAGGTGGTGGTGAACGATCTGGGCGGCTCCGGCGCGGGCGAGGGCGCCGATAAGTCCGTGGCGGCCGCCGTGGTGGAGGAGATAAAGAAGCTGGGCGGCAGCGCCGTGGCCAGCCTGGACAGCGTCGCCAGCATGGCCGGTGGCGAGCGCATCATCAAGACCGCCCTGGACAGCTTCGGGCGTATCGACATCCTGGTGAACAACGCCGGGATCCTGCGCGACCGCATGGTGTTCAACATGACGGAGGAGGAGTGGGATATCGTCCAGGCGACCCACCTGAAGGGGCACTTCGCCTGCGCCAAGCCTGCCGCCATCCTCATGCGCCAGCAGCGCTCCGGGCGCATCATCAACTTCACATCTAACTCGGGCCTCTTCGGCAATGCCGGCCAGGCCAACTACGCGGCCGCCAAGGCGGGCATCGCCGGATTTACCAGGGTGATCTCCCGCGAGCTGGGGCGCTATGGCATCACGGTGAACGCCATCTCGCCCAACGCCAAGACTAGGCTGACGGCCACCATCCCCCAGGGGGACCGGGCGCAGGGCATACAGGTGACGAACTTCGACTCCATGTTCCCGGACCCCGCCCACATTGCGCCCATGGTGGTCTTCCTCGCCAGCGACGCGGCCGCCAACATCAATGGCCAGATCTTCCATGTCGACGGGCCCCGCATCGAGCTCCTTTCCTACCCGCGTCCCATCAGGACCATCTTCAAGCCGGGCCGCTGGACTCTCGACGAACTGATCGAGGCGGTCCCCAAGACCCTGGCCCAAGGGCTGACTAACCCCGCGCCGGTGGTGGCGCCGAAGTAGTCAGGGCAGGAGGGAGCAAATCGATGGCTGATCTGCTCAAGGGCAAGGTAGCAGTGGTTACCGGCTCGGGTCGTGGCATCGGCCGGGGCATCGCTCACCTGCTGGCGGCCGAGGGCGCGAAGGTGGTGGTGAACGACCTGGGCTGCGGGGTGAACGGCGAGGGCGCCGACCCTGCGGTGTCCCGTCAGGTGGCGGAGGAGATCAAGGCCGCGGGCGGCACGGCCGTGGCCGACTCCCACGGCGTGGAGACTTCCGCCGGGGGCGAGGCCATTATCAAGAGCGCCCTGGACAGCTTCGGGCGTTTGGACATACTGGTGAACGTGGCGGGTATCCTGCTGGACCGCATGATCTTCAACATGGGTGAGGCCGAGTGGGACACCGTTATCAAGTACCATCTGAAAGGCCACTTCAACACCGTCAAGCCCGCCTCCATCTTGATGCGGCAGCAGCGCTGGGGGCGCATCATCAACTTCAGCTCTATCTCAGGGCTCTGGGGCAACTCCGGCCAGGCCAACTACGGGGCGGCAAAGGGAGGCACCGCCGGCCTCACCTACGTGGTGGCGAAGGACCTGGGGCGCTACGGCGTCACCTGCAACTGCATCTCCCCCGGGGCCTCGACGCGCATGACCGCCTCGGTGCCCGAGAACGCCCCCAGCTCGCTCAGGGCAGCGGTGGGCATCCAGGGGCCAGGCGGCGCGGCGCGCCCTGGGCAGGCGCCGCGGCCCAGCGGGCCGGTGCCTGGACGTAACCACCCCGATGACATCGCCCCCATGGTCGTCTATCTGGCCAGCGACGAGGCGGGTTACATCAACGGCAAGGTCTTTCACTGCAGCGGGGGCAGCATTTCTCTCTTTAACGAGGCCGAGGCCGCCCGGACCATCCAGAAGCCCAGTGGGGTCTGGACGGTGGAGGAGATAACGCAGCTCTTCCCCCAGACCTTCGGCCTGGACCTGGTGAACCCGGCCCCGCCGCAGACCGTGGAGCAGAAGCGCTAGCAAGATAAGGGAGGCAGGACGCGCCATGGGCGATCGTTTGAAGGGACGTGTGGCAGTGGTTACCGGCGCCGGCCGGGGCATCGGCCGGGGCATCGCTCGGCTGCTGGCGGCCGAGGGCGCGAAGGTGGTGGTGAACGACCTGGGGGGCTCCGGATCAGGCGAGGGCGCCGATAAGTCTGTGGCCAACGCCGTGGTGGAGGAAATCAAGAAAACCGGCGGCACCGCCCTAGCCAGCTACGATAGCGTCGCCAGCATGGCCGGCGGCGAGTGCATCATCAAGGCCGCCCTCGACAACTTCGGGCGTATCGACATCCTGGTGAACAACGCCGGGATCCTGCGCGACCGCATGGTCTTCAACATGGCGGAGGAGGAGTGGGACATCGTTCAGGCGGTCCACCTGAAGGGGCACTTCGCCTGCACCAAGCCCGCCGCCATCCTCATGCGCCAACAGCGCTGGGGACGCATCGTCAACTTCACCTCCTCGTCCGGCATGTACGGCAACCCCGGTCAGGCGAATTACGGCGCCGCCAAGTCGGGCATCATGGGCTTCACCCGCACCGTGGCCCGCGATCTGGGCCGCTACGCGGTGACCTGCAACGCCATCTGCCCCGCCGCCGCCACCAGGCTCACCGCCACTATCCCGGAAGCGACGGCGACGCGACGGGCGCAGGCGGGCGCTCAGGTCGCTGGTGGCAGGGGGGCCACGCCCGAGGCTGAGCTGGCGCGGCTGCGCGAGCCCCAGGCGGGGTTCAACCACCCGGACGACATCGCCCCCATGGTCGCCTACCTCTGCACCGACCACGCCGCCAGCATCAACGGCAAGTGCTTCTATGTGGCCGGTGGCAGGGTCAGCCTCCTCTCCGACGAAGTGCCCCTGCGGAAGATGTGGAAGACCGCTGGCTTCTGGACGCCGGAGGAGATAGCCCAGATCTTCCCCCAGACCTTCGGCCTGGACCTGGTGAACCCGGCGCCGCCCCAGCCAGCCTAAGGGGCGGACAGGGCCGGGGAGCCCTGGTCTGTCACCCACGAGACCAGAGAGAGGCCCGAGCGCAAGCGCCCGGGTCTCTTTGTTTCCGTGACCGTGGGGCAGGACATGATAGGCCACTCAGCTCTGCAGCCTATCGCGTCGCCACCCAGATTGTCTGATGGTGTTATGCTTGCAGGGCTCGCAGCGTTCGGGGGTGTTAGGCAGGACTGCCTATAGGAGTTAGCCACTTACCATGCTGAATGTAGTTTTCGCTCGGCGCTTCCAAGAACTCGCTGCGCAGTTTGCGGCTCTCCCATTCCGCCCGAACTCCGGTGGCATGTCCGGGACGAACGTGCCGTCAGGAGAGTGGCAACAGTGGGCCACGAGTGCTCAAAACCTGATCCGGGCCGTGTTTGGCGAAGATTCACCGCATTACGCAAATTTTGTAACGTGTTTCGAGGCGTGCCATGGCATCGGTAATCAGGTCAATGCCCTGAAGGGCGTCTTTCTTAGTGCAAAGGAAGACTATGAAGGTGGATACGTCTTTGATGTCGATCTTCGCGTGTCAGGAGAAGTATTCGGAGACTTTGTGACATTGGCTCGCCAATCGCTAGCCGAAGGGCATAGCGACGTTGCCGCGGTCTTAGCATGCGCCGCGCTTGAAGATGCGCTGAAGCGTTTCGCCCTTGCGAATGGTCTAGCCGTTTCGGACAAGTCAATGCAGGAGGTTGTCGCTGCACTTAAATCAAAGGGTTTGGTATCAGGCGCTCAGAAATCTCTTCTCGACGCCATGCCCAAGCTGCGAGATTTTGCGATGCATGCTAACTTTGAGAAGCTCTCTGCACCCGACGTAAGTAGCGTTATCGGCTTCGTAGAGCAGTTTCTTTTGTCGAAATTCAGCAGTGGCTAACCATTCGTTGCAGCGGACCGTCGTCGGCGGTTGGCAACAGGAACTCGAACTCGAGTAAGCGTTCGCCAAGTGGTAAACTAGTTAAACTTCCTGGACCTCACCGCCGTGTGAAAGAGAGGCCTCATGCCCGCCAAGATCACCTGCGACCTGGTGGACCAGATCAAGGGCCGGGTGTTCGCCCTCGCCACCGACCACGCCCGCTCCCTCCCCCACACCGCTTACGCGGACATCCGCATCGAGGTGGGTGAGGGCGTCGCCGCGGCGGCCGAGAACGGCGCCGAGAAGATGAGCGTGGAGGACTACGGCTTCTCCTTCGGTATCCGCGTCCTGGCGGGCGCCGACACCCTGGCCCCCGGCTACTTCGGCCAGGTGCTGGGCGCTGCCGACCTGCCCCGGCTGGAGGCCCTGCTGAGGGAGGGGCTGGCCCACGCCCACCAGCGCGCCCTGGTCAACGCCCGCGAGAAGGGGGCCGCCCGCCAGCGCTTCGGGTCGTTGGGAGAGAGCCTGTACTCCACTCGGCTGGCCCCCATCGAGGTGCATCGGGCGGTGGTGCCAGCCCGGTTCGAGGTGGACCCCCGGCAGGTGCCCCTGGCCGAGGTCACCCGCTACGTGACGGATGTCTCTCGCGCCGTCCGCGACTACAAGAGCGACGTCAAGTTCAACTTCGCCTCCGCCATCACCATGCTCACCCGGGAGCTCTTCTGCTCCTCCGAGGGGGCCAACATCGACCAGTCCTATGCCCTGACCCAGGGGCTCACCTACGTGGTGGCCACCAACCAGCAGGGCAACATGGAGCTCTACGACTACGTGGGGCACCAGCGGGGCTGGGAGCTCATCACCCAGGGCGTGGACGACGGCTACAGCCACAACCCCGATTTCCATACCTTCTCCCTGGACCTGGCCCGCACTACCTGCGAGCTGGCCTCGGCGCCGCCCCTCAAGTCCAGCGACGAAGAGGTCGTGGTGGTCACCGACCCCCACTACAACACCCTGCTGGTCCACGAGATCGTGGGCCACCCCACGGAGGCGGACCGGGCGCTGAAGATGGAGACCGCCTACGCCGGGCGCACCTGGCTCTTCAAGAGCCTGGATGAAAACATGGTGGGCAAGCGCATAGGCTCCGACCTGGTGAACGCCTTCAGCGACCCCGCTCTGCCCGGCTACGGCCACTACGAGTACGACCACGAAGGCACCGCGGCCCGGCGCGTCGTCCACATCGAGAAGGGCGTCCTCCGCGGCTTCATGAACAGCCGCCAGACCGCCGGCATACTGGGCGCGGAGCCCAACGGCTCCTACATGGCCACCGACGCCTCCCTGGTGCCCCTCATTCGTATGTCCAACACCTGCTTCGACAACGGCAGCCGCGATCCCCAGGGGATCATCCGCGAGGTGGAGCGCGGCTATTACCTGGTGGGCCATCGCATCCCCTCCATCGCTGAGAGCCGGGAGAACTTCCGCATCACCGCCCAGAAGGTCTATGAGATACGCAACGGGGAGCTGGGGCAGGTGTACAAGAACGGCGGCATCCAGGCCGACACCCAGGACTTCCTGATGAACGTGGACGCCGTGGGCAACGACTTCCGGCTCTATCCGATACCCAACTGCGGCAAGGGTCAGCCCATGCAGACCAAGAAGCTGGGCAACGGCGGCCCCACCATGCGCAGCCGCGCCAAGCTCAGTGGGGTGTAGAGCGGCTCCCGACCAAGGAGGACGCCATGACAGCGAAAGCGCTATTGACGCCGCAGTGCCGGCTGTGCGGGGTGCCGTTCACTGGAGTTCGAGGCTGGCTCTTCCATGCTTTCTGGGGCGTGGAGCCATTCCGCAAGAACCCCAATTTATGCAACCGCTGAAACGAGCGAACGCCCCTGGGCCAGGGGACGCGCTGCACGGTGACGGTGCTCTTCGCCGACGTCAGAGGGTTCACCGCCCTGGCCCAGCAGTTAGCACCGGAAGCGCTGGTGCGCCAGGTCAACCAGTTCTTCCAGGTGACCACGGAGACCCTTCTCCGCCACGACGCGTGCATCGACAAGCTCGCCGGCGACCAGATCATGGCGGTGTTTGGCGCGCCCGTGGTGCGCCCCGATCACGCCGATCAGGCGGTCGCGGCGGCGCGAGCAATCCAGCGTGACCTAGGCCGGCTCTCCGCGGCCCTTGGGGTCACCCCCCGTCTGGAAGTCGGCATCGGCATTAACACCGGTGAGGCTGTGGTGGGCAACGTGGGCTCCACCTATGTGAAGGACTTCACCGCCATGGGAGAGACGGTCAATCTGGCGGCCCATCTCCAGCAAGCAGCGGGACCGGGGGAGATCCTTGTCACCCAAGCAACCCTAAACGCTCTTGCCGCACCCGTGGATGGCGGTGTGCCCAGGCTGGTCCCGGTGAAAGGCCTGCCCGCGCCCCTCACGGTCCATGTTCTCTCTGCGCCCGGGCCAGCATGACCGAGGTGGCCGTTCTCCAGCAAGTACCGCTCTTCGCGCGCGTGCCCGCCCCAGACCTGGCGCCTCTTGCAGACCGGCTCATACTGAGGAAATTCCGCGCTGGTCAGAGCGTGTTCCATCAAGGTGATGAGGGAACGTCGCTATATGTCATCAAGTCGGGGCGGGTGAAGATCGCCTTGATCTCGGACGAGGGGCGGGAACTCCTGGTCGCTCTCCTGCAGGAAGGGGACTTTTTCGGCGAACTCTCCCTTCTCGATAGCCACCCCAGGTCGGCTACCGCCCTAGCCCTGACTGACACTGAGACTTACGTCCTCACCCGCGAGGACTTCTTGACCTTCCTTCGCCGCTCTCCCGAAACGGCCCTGGCGGTGGCCGGGGCCATCGCCGAGCGCCTGCGCCAGGCGGACGAGCGCTTGGCGGAGAACGCCTTCTTGGACCTGCCGCAGCGATTGGGGCGCTGCTTGCTTCATCTGGCCGAGACCAACGGCCGAGTCTCCCCCGACGGAATAATCTTGGACCTGCCCTTAAGCCAGCGGGAGCTAGCCGATCTCGTCGGCGTCACGCGGCAGAGCGTGAACAAGGTCTTGTCCCAGTGGGAACGGGCCGGCGTCCTGCGCCGCCGCCGCGGGAGCTTGCTGCTACTCCGTCCCGCTAGCCTGCGGCACAACCCCACCTAGGCCATAGGCGCCTGTCGCCTGGGCGACAACGCCGCTGTCGCCTGGTCGCTATGCGGGGCCATTCCTAGCCAGTAAGCTCGAGGTGAAATACTTTTAAGGAGGGTGCCATGGCACCAACCACAGCGGTCCTAGTCAACGGCCTGGACATCCAGCAGGTCCAGGGGATGGTCGAGATGGTCAAGGCTCAGCCGAAGGCTGCTTGGAGCACCTTCGCCGCTACCACACACTGGAGGAGCGGCTTTCACAATGAGGCGTCGATCAAGCCCTTCACCGTCGGAGGGGCTACCAACGACACCACTCGCAAGCAGCCGTTCCGGGTTGCAGGAGACCACCCGCCGGAATTGCTGGGCACGGACAAAGGGCCCACCTCGGTCGAGCTTTTGCTCGCCGCTCTGGGACACTGCCTGGCCTCGGGATGGGCGACTTACGGGGCAGTGATGGGGGTCTCCATCGCGGCGCTGCGGGTTGAGGTTGAAGGTGACGTCGACCTGCAGGGCATGCTGGGTCTGCCTGAGCCCGGCGCAGTGCCGCCTGGCTTCCAAGAGATCCGGGCCACCTACCACGTCCGAAGTAGCGCTTCCAGAGAGCAGCTAGCTCAGGTGGCCAAGATGGCCGAGGACCTTTCGCCCACCCGGCACTCCCTGCGAGCGGTGAAGTTCTCCTCTCAGATGGTCGCTGAGTGAACCTTGCCGCCCACTGGGCGAAGCGGGCTCCGGCAGACACCGGAGCCCGCTTCTGTTTACCCGCGGCGGGCAGTCGGCGCCGCCGCCAGCGCAGCCTTCCTCCTTGCGGAGATTTACCTCGCCTTCTATCATTACCGCGCTAGACGGCTTAGACGAGGGCTCTGATGATCGAGCTCAGCGAACTGAAGCGCTCAGTAGAGCAGGCGCTGGCCTACCTCAAAACCGTGCCCGACGTGCAGGAGGCCGAGGTCTTCGTCTCCTCCAACGGCCACCTGCTCACCCGCATCAACTACACCTCCCACATCCCCTGCAACGGCCTGGAAGAGCCCAAGTCCACCTCCAACTACGGCCTCGGCATCCGCGCCGTCTTCAAAGGGTCCGATGGCAGGACCCTATCTGGCCCTTCGGCGGTGCTCAGGACAGGCTTTGGATCCGAGCCCTCCAGCCTGGACCTGGAGGGCGTCAAGAGCGCCCTGGACAAGGCCCGCAAAGGGGCTGTCCACGACCCCGAGTTCGTCTCCCTGCCGCGGCCCACGGGCGAGCAGCGCACCCTCTTTGGCTACCATGACCCCAAGCTCATGGAGGTCAGCGACGAGGACCTGGTGAAGGCCGGGTGGAGGGTGCTCAACGGCGGGCTGGACACCTTGTACACCTCGGAGCGCCTGCTCTCCCTGGCCGACAGCCGCGAGGGGCTAAAGCGCCTGGGCCTCATCCTGGGCGGGGATGTCACCATCATCCAGGAGCGCATCGCTATCGGCTCTACGGCCCTGCCGGCGGTGCAGACCGACGAGTCGACCCTGCTGATGTCGTTCCTGACCTCCATGGTAGAGGCCAAGGACGCCAAGGGGAGCGGCTGGTCCACCGCCACCAGCCTGGCGGAGTTCGGCGACGAGGGCGGCCGCACCGCCGCCCAGAACGCCATCGGTGCCCTCGATGGCGAGCGGGTGAAGGACGGTGTCTACACTGTCATCTTCGGCAAGCAGCCAGTCACCGATCTCCTCAACAACATCGTCCTGCCCAGCTTGAACCTGGGCAGCTTCTACGCCTCCTCCACCGCCTTCCTGGGCAAATTGGGCAAGCAGGTAGCGTCGCCCAAGCTGAGCATCTATGACCACGGCGCCGCCCGCGGGCTCATGGGCTCCAAGGGGATCACCTGCGAGGGACTGCCCACCGGCCGCACGGAGTTGATCAAGAATGGCGTGCTGGTGGGGCTGCTCAGCAACTGGTACGAGAGCGAGCGGATCATGCGGGACCCCCAGGCCAGGGAGAAGCTGGGAGCAGACCCCCAGGCCCATCGCGCCGCGCTGGTGCCGCGCAACGGCTTCCGCTTTTCCCTGGGCGGCGGGCGGCACTTCAGCGCCACCCCTGGCATCGCGGCCACCAACGTGGTCGTGGAGGGCGACGACCACCCCGCCCTGGAACAGCTGCTGCGCCGGGTCAAGGACGGCCTCTACGTGGGCCGTATCTGGTACACCTATCCGGTCAATGGTCTGCTGGCGGGTGACTTCACCTGCACCGTCACCGCCGACAGCTACATTATCAAGGATGGAAGGCTGGCGGCGCCCCTGAAGCCCAACGCCATCCGTATCAACGACAACATCGCCAACATCCTCAACAACATAGTGGGGATCGGCGCCGAGCGGACGGGGACTTTGGTGTGGGCGGCGGACGAGGTAGTCTACGCGCCCGAGATCGCGGTAGAAAACGTGCACTGCACGGAGATCGGCTCTTTCCTGGCGACGGAGGCGATGTGAGGTAGTCCTGGCAGGGAACCATGGTACAGCTCGAAAGCCCCACACCTGTTCTCCACGCGCCCGCCAACAAGCTGAATCCCTGACCCTCTGGATGGGTCGTAGGGCGCATCAGTCGGGAGAAGAGTAAAGGAGTACGCCATGCCCAGCTACACGACCATAACGGTGCGGAATACGACTGGGGAGCGGCCCAATGACGTTCATTTGAACTTCAACCAGACAGTAGAGGTGCTAGCCGTAGACGAGCTTCTCCCAGCGACCGCAGGGCCGCGCATACGCTGGAAGGTGACGGGTCGGACACCATAGAGATCAGCGGGATAACAGTAACTGCCGGGGGGGCCATAGATATCCGAATAAGAGGTGCGGAGCCGACCCGTCCCAATGTGAATCGACCCAACAGCTACTGGACGCGGGACGGCACCAACGTTGGACTGGTGTCACTGGGCCCGCTTCCAGGAACCGCGCGGCCAGGAGGAAAGAGGAGCGCCCGCAAGCGTGGCCAGATAAAGAAGGGCTGAGGCCTCCTTCCGAGCACCCCGCCAGCTTCAAGGGGTTCCATCCGGGCCGACCGGCTCCGACAGGGCCCTCGTCTCACCGCTGCCGTCGCAGCCCTTGACTTACCCCGGCGTCTTTTCTATACTACTCCACGCCCCACTTGGGAGGGGTTGACTCCCAGGCGGGGTTGTTTTACGTAGGGTTCAAGGCCCCGGGGGACGCCTAGCACAGCTAGCCCATGCGCGGTGCCCGAGTGGCGCAACGGCAGCGCAGCCGACCTGTAATCGGCAGGCTAGGGGTTCAAGTCCCCTCTCGGGCTCCAGGGCTTGCCGCGCGGCCATGGTGGGGTGCCGGAGCGGTTAATCGGAACAGACTGTAAATCTGTCGCCCTAACGGGCTGCGTAGGTTCGAATCCTACCCCCACCAGCTCGTTGAAGAGCCGGGAAGCCCAGGACAGACAGCCCAGGAGATAAGGATCAAGAAACAGACTGGCCCTCGTAGCTCAGACGGCAGAGCACATTCTTGGTAAGAATGGGGTCAGCAGTTCGATTCTGCTCGAGGGCTCCAGAGAGTAAGATACGGGCGCGCTAGCGCCCTTCTCGCGGCACCGAGCGGGGCCAAGGAGGAAGCAGCATGGCTAAGCAGAAATACACGCGGACCAAGCCCCACGCCAACGTGGGCACCATCGGCCATGTGGACCACGGCAAGACCACCTTGACCGCAGCCATCACCAAGGCGTTGGCCCTCAAGAACAAGGGGGTCAAGGCGCTGCGCTTCGACGAGATCGACAACGCGCCCGAGGAGAAGGCTCGGGGCGTGACCATCAACATCTCCCACGTGGAGTATGAGACCGACAAGCGCCACTATGCCCACGTGGACTGCCCC
>ORJL011042935.1_pt1 | contig 12132 bp, 7 predicted proteins | sample 1779941 | NCBI WGS metagenome assembly ORJL01 (sample SAMEA104232317, study PRJEB22302) | groundwater metagenome | biome: forest; feature: aquifer; material: groundwater | place: USA | collected 2011-08-07 | depth 5.8 m
AAGCACCTTAATCACCTTCGGCAAATTATTTATCACGTCCGAAGCGATGAGCCCACGGTCGCCAAGCTCCTCTGCCGCCATATCACCAGCCATGCCGTGGATATAGACAGCGGCGATCACCGCCTCGGTGACCGGCATCTTCTGTGCCAGAAAAGAGGCAATAACGCCCGTCAATACATCGCCCATCCCGGCCGTCGCCATTCCGGCGTTCCCCGTCGGATTTATAAAAATATCGCCGCCCGGTGAGGCAACGACCGTCCTGTTCCCCTTCAGGACAACATGGCACTTATGCTGGACCGCAAAGCCCTTTGCGGCCTGCATCCTGTTCGCTTGAATATCCTTTACCGCCATGCCGGTCAAACGAGAGAGTTCACCCGGATGCGGCGTCAAAACGACCGGCGCCTTTTTTCCATCTATAACACCAAGCGAATCGGCAAGACAGTTCAACCCATCGGCATCAATGACAAGCGGAACCGAGGCCTTCTTTACCACATCCAAAAAGGCCGCCTTGGTCTCGTCCAATGTCCCAATGCCGGGGCCGATCGCAAGGGCATCCTTACCTTCGATGGCCGTCTTTAATCCCTGCAGCGAATTCTTTATGAAATGCCCCTTGCCGCCGTCTGCTATCCCCTCGAACATTATCTCCAGCGACTTGGTATCGAACTTCGCGAACGCGGCGGCCGGCAAGGCGGATGTCCCCAGCCCCGCCCCGGGGCGCAACGCGCCCCTGCCGGTCAAGAGCCCGGCCCCCATCTTTCCGGACGAGCCGCCGATGACCAGAACGTGGCCGTAGGTCCCCTTGTGCGTATCGTCCTTTCGCGGGGCAAAATAGCTGTTGAACATGTCTGGGGTTATTAAAAAATATCCCGAGTGAAGGGCGTCTGTCAGTTCTTTTGGAATGCCTATATCGACCACCTCGACCTCACGGGCGTATTCATGGCCCATATTCGTCACCAGCCCGACCTTGGGCAGGCCGAGGGTCACCACCAGCTTTGCACGAACTGCGGCGCCCAAAGGGGCCCCTGTATCGGCAGACAGGCCCGACGGGATATCTACCGCCACCACGGGTTTTAAGAGCGAATTAACGAACTCGATCGCATTCTTATATTTTCCCCGCACCTCGCTTGAAAGCCCCGTGCCAAAGATCGCGTCTATCACACAGACCACTGCTTCGAACTCGGAGGCGTGCCGCCTCAGGTCGTTCTCGCCAAACGCCTCAGCCACGTTCACCTTCACCTCTGTCAGCCTCTCCCAGTTGACACGCGCATCGGGCGAGAACTCGGTCCACGGCGAGAGAAGATATATGTGAACCTTATATCCGGCCTTTGCAAGATGTCTCGCGGCAGCAAACCCGTCGCCGCCGTTGTTCCCCTTCCCCGCAACGATAGCCACCACGCCCTTTTTAGGGAAGCGCCTGGCCACGGCCGCAGCAACGCCTTCGCCCGCGCGCTCCATTAGTTCTATTGATGGAATTTTATATCGTTCGATAGCGGCCTTGTCCAAGGCCTGCATTTGGGAAGCTGTGACTAATTTCATTATCCTTCAAGAATGACATTGGCGATCCCATAATTGCCGTCGTGGGAAAGCATTAAATGGATATTTTTTACCCCTTTTGTCTCACAATGCTTTTTTATCTTATCGAACATGTTGATCGTCGGCCTGTTCTCTTTTTCGCTGATCTCAATGTCCCTGAAGTTGATTCCCTCGGTCCCCTTTGGATAAAGGGCCTTAACGAAGGCCTCTTTAGCGGCATAGCGGGTGGCAAAGCGCTGGGCCGGGTTCTTTTTGTTGTTGCAATAGCTGATCTCTTTTTCGGTGAAGATGCGCTTCAGGAACTTTTCCTGCCAGCGAAAGATTATTCCTTCCATGCGGCGGACATCCACCAGGTCAATTCCGATTCCTATGATCATATATTTAGTCTCCTTGCTGTCATTCCCGCGAAAGCGGGAATCCCGTGTGTTCACGAGATCCCCGCCTTCGCGGGGATGACATACTAAGTTGTAACGAGCTTTTTCATCTCTCCCACAGCCTGCGCCAACCCGACAAAGACCGCGCGGGCAACGATTGCGTGCCCGATGTTATATTCCGTTATTTCCGGCACCTCTTTCACAATGAGAGATGTGTTGTCATAGTTAAGGCCGTGGCCGGCCGCGACGTGAAGGCCGAGCTCTTTTGCCCTGATCGCTGCCGCTTTTAATTTATCAATCTCTTCCTGCAATAATGTGTAGCGCAGGTCTTTAGACCTGCCAATATTAGCAGGACTAAAGTCCTGCGCTACAGATTGGGCAGAACCGCATAACTCACAATATCTCCCCGTATGAAGTTCAATTGCGTCGGCACCCAGCTCTTTGCTCGCCTCGACCTGCTTCACCTCAGGGTCAATGAACATACTGACAAGGACAGAATTCTCTTTAAGGATTTTGTTGTATCCCCTTAATTTATCAAAGTTTTTTACTACATCAAGACCGCCCTCGGTCGTCAGTTCCGCCCTCTTCTCCGGGACAAAGGTGCAGATGTCAGGTCTTGCCTTGCAGGCTATCGCCACGATCTCGTCGGTTGCGGCCAGTTCAAGGTTCAGGAGCGTCTTAATGACCTTTCGGAGCGTAAAGAGATCGGCGTCCCGAATATGTCGGCGATCCTCCCTCAGATGAACCGTGATCTGGTCCCCGCCAGAATTTTCGACGATCGACGCGGCCGTTATGGGGTCCGGATAGATCGTCCCCCGTGCCTGCCGAAGAGTTGCAATGTGGTCGATATTAACGCCGAGCTTCATAGGACTGTTGGAGTAGCAGCCTTCAGGCTGCGCTAATTGAATTCAATTGGCGCACCCTAAAGGGTGCTACTCCGTGTTATTATCCCAAATGTTTACAGATATCCCCCGCCAGGCCGTCGGACATCGATTTCAGGCGATCAAAGTTCTCCCCCTCTATCATGATGCGCGCGAGCATCTCGGTCCCTGAATAGCGCAGGACAAGCCTGCCACGGCTGCCAAGTTCGTTCTCGATCTGCTTGATAGAGGTCGCAAGGGCCGGCACCTGCGAAAAATCCTTCTTCTGTTTCACACGCACGTTCGTGAGTATCTGCGGGAACGGCGTGAATATCTGCTTCGCAACTGAAAGCGGCTGATCCCTCTCTTTGAGGATGCTCAAGACCCGGAGCCCCGCCAATATGCCGTCACCCGTTGTGTTATAGTCAAGGAATATCAAATGGCCGGATTGCTCGCCGCCCAGATTATACCCGCTGGTCCTCATCGCCTGAATGACATAGCGGTCGCCGACAGAGGTGCGAACGACCTTGATGCCCATTGCCTGCATGGCCATGTCCAGCCCAAGGTTGCTCATGACGGTAGAAACAACCGTCCCCTTCTCAAGTTCGCCCTTGCGGAACATGTGCTGCGCGCAGAGGGCCAGAATATAGTCTCCGTCAACCACCGCCCCCTTTTCGTCCACCATGATACATCGATCGGCGTCGCCATCAAGGGCAATGCCGACATCGGCGCCGTGCTCGACCACCATCTTTGAGATCTTTTCGGGATAGAGCGAGCCAAGGCCGGCATTGATGTTCTTTCCGTCGGGGTTGATGCCGATCGCTATCACTTGCGCCCCGAGCTCCGTAAAGACGGCCGGCGCGACCCGATATCCGGCACCGTTCGCACAATCGAGGACGATCTTCATCCCGGCAAGGTTAACGCCCTTAGGGATGCTTCTCTTTAGAAACTCAATATATCTCCCCGCCGCGTCGTCAATTCTCAATGCCTTGCCGATGCCTTCCGCAGTCGGGCGATGCGAGTCTATTTCACCGGTCGAAATGAGGCTCTCCATCTGCGCCTCAAGCTCGTCCGGGAGCTTAAAGCCATTGCGGTCGAAGAATTTTATCCCGTTATCCTGATATGGATTGTGTGAAGCAGATATGACAACACCTGCGTCCGCCCTCATCCCTTGGGTTATGAACGCGATGCCGGGAGTTGGAAGCGGGCCGACGAGCATGACATCGCATCCCATGGAGCAGATGCCGCTTGCCAGCGCGGTCTCAAGCATATAGCCGGAAAGCCGCGTGTCTTTGCCAATTACAATGCCGTGTTTGCGTCCGCCGTTCTGAAAGATATAAGCGATCGCCCTGCCCAGCTGCATGGCCATCTCGGATGTCATTGGATGAACGTTCGCCATCCCCCTGACACCGTCGGTCCCGAATATTTTTCGTTTTTCCTGCATAATTATGCGTTTTTGTGAGCGGCGCCGTTTATAACCTAATGGCAGATAAAAATCAACTTCTTTAATCGGTATTTTTTTATTGCCTTATATAACCAGACTATGGGAATCTACTGGCCAAGTGCCACGCCTCGCCTTTGGAGTAGCCCCGCTTAGCGGGACGATAGCTGCGAATGAGAGAAAGCAGGCCAAGTGCCAGACTTTACATAATCGGGGCTACGGGAGAATACGGGCCAAGTGCCACGCCTCGCCTTTGGAGTAGCGGGCTTTAGCCCGCGATAGCTGCGAATGAGAGAAAGCAGGCCAAGTGCCACGCCTCTCTGTTAGAAACGGGATTGCAGAATATGGATGTATGGGAGAAAGCGGGGATGAGGCATGGCACTGTCTGAGAAGATCGCTCGCTTACAGCGAGCGATGACGAAAGGGCGCAACTGATGAGGCATGGCACTATCTGAGGAGATCGTCCCTAGCGGGACGATTTAGACTATGAGAATCGTATCCATTTTTTTAGCGCTTATATTCTGTTTCTCCGCATTTGCGGCGTCGCCCAAAAAGGCCAAAAAACCGCCCGTCAAAAAAGAGGTGGCCACTTTCAAGAAATTCAACGAAAATAACCCCAAGACAGCGGCCGACAACACGATCACGGTGATACAAGAGGGCAAAGAGCTCGAAAAACCGATCCACGAAACATGGAACGAAGAACATTTGAAGATGTTCCAGGATAAAGACGTGAATATGACCTCAACCTATAATCCCGAGACCGGCGATTACATCGTGACAGGCGTTGTGCCATTCTTTCAGCCTTAGATTGAAATTATTTCTTGTCAATTGGCCCCAATGGGCATAGAGTTACTGCCAACGAAAAGTGTAGTTGCCCGATTTATCGGGCTAAATGGCGGCCTGATAAATCAGGCAACTACGACAACCAAAAAGGGGGAAATATGTCAACGACAAAGACAAGTGAACTGCTGGTGGTGACAAAGACCGGGCCGGGAATTTTGGCCAAGTTGGTCGCGCCGCTCGCCCAGAGCAATATCAATGTGGAGTGCTTCACAGGCTATGAATGGGGCAACGAAGCCGCCATCAGGCTCGTGACCGACAACAACCGCAAAGCGCGCGAGCTCCTTGCAAAGGCGGGATATACCGTTTCCGAATCGCCAACGGTCATTTGGGACACGCCAAACACCCCGGGCATTCTGAGGAAGGCCGCGAGCGCGCTGGCCGAGCAGAAGGTGAACATCTATTGTTCCTACGCGACGGGTGAGCCCGGCGGCAAGAGCAAGATCGCCTTCACCACAAGCGATGCCAGTAAGACGGCCGATACACTTGAACTCCTGAAATAACCTGAAAGAGTATCATCACGCCCATCGGCAACTTTGCCGCCTCAATTTCTATTCCCCCCCCCGATTTGCTTATCCGGTTGACTCCCCTTTTGGAGTAGCAGGCTTTAGCCTGCGCCAATTTAAAACACTTTAGCGCACCCTAAAGGGTGCTACTCCGGCCAGGGGGAGTCAACCGGATAGGCATATCCCCCGATTTGCTCATAATTTCACCTCCATAAGAAGAGTAACTATTGAGAACTATTGAACATTTTAGTGCTAAGCAACTTTGGGGTTATGTCTGGCCGATAATATACATAAGGGGAGTTTTTAACTATGAGCGGACCAAGCATTACCATACCCGGTGCAAACACACCTGTTGCAAGCCAGGGCGATATCCAGCTTGCTGAGGCCGCCGGTGTGCGCCCGCTTACGGCGGCCGATGCGGTCGCCGATTCACCTAACGGAGCTCCATGGGTTGTCGATAAAAAAATACTCGGCAGTTCCTTATATTACACCTTCCAAAGAAGCGGCGACGGTATCAAAGGACCCTTGATCTATCTGGCGCCGCATTCAGATAAAGCTCCTCCTTTCATCTATTCCCCAGGAACGCAAATTGAATCGGAAGTTTTGCTGATTCCAACGGATCTCAAAACGATGCGGCTAGATGCAAAAAGCAATATGGTTGTGAAAAAGGGGAGGGTAAAGTGTGAGCAGCCGTCATACATAGCCATTCCGCGCCAGCTAAAAACGGTGCCGGATGAGATTTTCATCAACAACGAGAGATATAGAATCCATCCCATCGATATAGGAACGGCGAGTGACGAAGAGCATAACCGCTATCTCCAAATAACAACGGCCACAGGCGAAAATGAAAGAACCATAAACGGACTTCAGGTCGCAACGCATTTTTCCTGTCTTGTGGATGATTCTAACCGCAGGGAAGAATATCTTAAACGTCATTTTAGCGAAATGGAATATCCGCCAAAATACTGCTTCATCTACGACACAAGCAGTTCAATGGCACTAACGCAGCAAACATATCTTCATCACATTGCGGCAACCAGTATAGACACTTTTATACATCGATTGTTACAGCAAGATATTAGCGCTCTCTATACAGCAAAAGGCGAGGCGGTTGCGTGGGATGTGTTAAAAACCATGCGCGCATCGTTTCTTGTCTACTCGGCAAATGCAAATGCCGTCACAGCTCAGGAAGAGATCGTCCACATCGCAGACTTTATAACACATGAAGGATTTCAAAAGTGGTTAGGCGGGGGAGCTTTTGCAGACGTTCTCGACCGTGCAAAGATCGAAGGGTGGCTGGCGCAAAGGGTGGGCCGCTTTGAGGGAGGCAATGGGGATAGTAAAACGATTTCATCTTTTATCACCGACAACTGCCCTTCATCCGTCCATGTCACCGATAATTTTTCAAGCATCCCGGTCCTTTCACCTGCGATCATAGCGCTTCAGATGAATCAATATTTTAAACCCCGTATAAACTTTTATCCTCTTAATAATGATGAGAATGCCCTGGAGTTGGCAAAAAGGGAGCATCTGCCGCTTTTTATAACATTTATGCTGTTCGATAACCCGAAGGTCGGCTCTCCGCCACATGAAAAGAATGGGTATTTCGATATGCTTTCGAGCAGCAACTATTTGGCCCTCTATAATGATATCACCGGCTCTCAAAGCGATTCGCATATTAGAAAGAGGAGCGTTGCGATACTTGCCACATGGGCCGTCCGCGGCGATGCGGAGGCGAAACAGCTCCTCCTTAACATTTTTGAGAATGCGGATAAGCTTGAGGTTTCAGAGAAGGCCTACTTAAGCAAGTGCGTTTCGTTGCTTCTGACAGATGATGAAGCTAAAGAGCTTGCCAGACGAATTCTGGAAAATCCGACATCAGAAAAGAATACGTTCTATTTAATTGCGCTGGGCGGCCATCGTGAGTTTAACGATACTGTTAAATTTATGCTGGATACCGTTTGGAGCCACAACTTGATAAGTAACCCGTCTTTTGGAGATATTGTCGCAGCTTTTTCGGCCGTTTTCAACGATCCCATTTTACAATTTAACTATCCCCCATCCTTCGATCAGAAGGCAATAGCAGAACTCGCCGGTATCAAGTGGGATGCCGAGATGTTGCAACACGGATTTGAAATCCTTGCAACTGAAGGATTGCCGGCGCTATCGGAGCAGACAAGACTTGCCGAGGAGGCAATTTATTCATATGCCGTTGCGTTTCTCAACCCAAAGTGGGTAAAGAAAGACAGCCTTCCGCTAAATCCTATTCCGAGAGAGAGATACTGGGGTACAATCCCGCTACAAACCTTTGAAGAGAGCAGAGTAGAGATATCTAAAACTGCAGATTGGGAAGAGGGCTGGGATTATTTTAAAGCCGGAGCTCAGGAATTTGCCTTTGAAAGCGGCCTGATTCAGACTTCTGCCTCGGCAGTTATATCCACCGATTGGGGTCATATTGATAATGTCCTCACAGAAGCAAAGGCAAACAAGGACGAATTAATTATAATCCAATACCATATTCACCCTTATGGCGACGTCGGTCTGCCGTCAAAAATGAATGTTCTCCCTTCTCCACAGGATCTGCTGACGGCATTCTACTATCTAGTAGATGCCAGGCGCCGGTATCCAACTGCAAGGGTTGAGTTCAGGATCGCCTCCCCGCATGGCATTACAAAAGTAATTCCATCAAAAAAACTTATCGAACTTGCCGACGAAGCAATTAAGAAAAACCAAGAAACCGGCGCTGATGTGGAAATTCCGCGTGATGTTGAATTCAAGATCGGACTTTATGATGAATATACATGGTCAAAGTTTGACTTTTACAAAACATTTCAGGTGAACAGCGACCTTAGCCCGTATTTTGAGGTGGAATTTCCATGAGCGTATTAAGACTCATAGCCGAGAAATCAAAGTTCTACGATTTTGATGAAATGGCGGTAGAAGGAACCGGTGTGGCTTATACGCACATTGTTCTTTGCGTTCCTGAATCGATGTCGTCAGAAAATCTCCCGTCACTGATACTCTTCTTAACCCAGCTTGTAGAGGCCGGAGAGAAAGAGCAGCGAAAAATGCTTTTAACTCTTCGATTTTTGCCGGGCGAAGGGCCAATCGTAATGCTCCCTCTCACAAAAGATGTCCTTATTAATACTGTGGCTGAGATTGTAAACGGCCATCTCAAAGACAAAAAGAAGGATCTCTTAAAGAGAACTTCGGAGGTGCTGGCTGAAGAGGCATCCCTTTTTTCATGGGGGTCTCTGCAAGAGCTGTTCGAAAAGGAGAAGGAGGCTTACTATGTCGACAATCGCATCGTATTTCTATTTCAGCCCGAAGGATTGCAAATGCCGGCGCCGTCGGAAGAGGCGGACTTAATTGTTGCAGCCTCTCCCAAAGATAAAGCAATCTATCCATTCAACCTGACATTTGTGAAATCTTCCGAACAGACGAATAAATTGACTCAACACTTTTCCGTCATTTCAAGTTGCGAGATGCATAGGCGTTTTGTGGAAATATTTGGCGAATACGCAAAGTCAGCGGGGCAGGCCCCGGTCAATCTCCTTTTCGAAGAATCTCCCGAAATCGCAAGGTCGTTCATTTTAAAGAATGCGCTCCGTTCGCTGGCCGAAAAGAGCGAGAACGCTCAAATCTGTGATCCGGCCTTTGCATTTGAGACTGCCGAACAATACTATTTTAATTACGAAAAGACGGACGATGGAATCGGCGACGATGACGCGCTGGAGCAAATTAACGATGTTATTTATGGATGGTGCCAGTCTTCAAGAACGAGCGTTGAGAAAAATGACCCAACCAGCTCTGGATGGGCCTATGACTATGAAAAGGCGCAATATAAGTGCCCCATTCCGGAAGGGCTGTCTCTTCTTATGGATGGAGTTAACAGGCATCCGAAGCCCGAGGAGGTAGTTGGCTCTTCAGCGGGATACTACGAATTATTGAAAGAAACCGTAACTGGAAACAAAGATATTCCGTCATACTTCATCTATAGCATCTCAAAGATTTTGTTTCTCACTCCAAATGAAAGGCTCACCAGCCGTCTCTTTGACATGGGTGGTTATAAAGGGCCTAAGTTTGAAGAGACCATGCCGCAATACCTGCGGACTATGGGCGCAACACCAATAAATTTATGGGAAGCGTTTTATAAATTCGGATTGATCGAAAAGGCCAATCTGGAAAAATATGGAAAATTTTTAGACTTTGTACGGGAGGACGGGGCTTTTTATCTTGAGAGTTTTTTATATAGACGATATGTTTTAGACCAATTCGCCCCGTTGAAAGAAAACTTTCAAAAACTTCCGCCTGACGAACAGGAACGCGAAGTGGAAATATTGATAGATTATGTCCACGCAAATATAAAAGAGTTTATTGGAAGAAATGATTATAGAGGTGTTGTAGAGACGCTTGATGTGCTGGCAATCGATATTGCCTACTTGGCTATCGAAGGGAATGCTCTGCTGACGGAAAAGTTTACAAAGGGTATAGTTGCCGCGCTCACGAACCTTGGGGATGCCGATATTGAAGGTTATAAATCATCATGGCATTTGATATATTATCTGCATAGTCGAAAGCTTCTTTCATCCAAAGACTCGGAAGACATCGTCCGCTGGACACTTAGCAGGGGCAATCTGCATGAAAATTTCACATCATCTGCATATCATATATGGCATCTCCTCTGGCCGCTTATGAATGATGAGGCAAAATCGGAGTTGTTGCCTCGGCTAATGGAAAAGGCTCTGGAAATATATGTGGGGGCCGCCAAAAGAAAGGGGGGCGATCAGGGACATATCTTCGGATATACTAATGATAGGGATCTTAGCTTATCACAGACAGTATGTGAAATTTTCAGCGCGGACCAATTGGCGAAAATGGTGGTTGAACTAATTAATAGATATCCGCCAATTCTTGCGCGTGTGGAAAAGTATATCTTCCCGATGCTTGCCAATATTCAAGATGCAAAGCCAAACGAGTGGAAACAAATAGTGGAATATATAACGGCAAATACCGATGAGGGGTGGAGGCTTGTGCCCTATATACTGGATATACGTGTAACGAAAGAAGATGAAGTCATAGCGGCAATTCACGCCGGCTTGCAGAAAGTAGAAAAGAGCGAGCTCCCCTTCAGGAGAAAACTCTTCAATGACGATAGGTATTATATAGTCTCTACGGTAAAGGCGCTGTATGAAAATGATATCAAAGGCCTGATAGGCCTTCACAATTCATACAACAACGCAAAACCAGCCTCCATTTCACCGGAGCGCAAAAAGATGAACGACCACCTGATTGAGCGGTTAATGACACGCCAAATGCACAGTAACCTATTGACATATTTTTTATCCAATGCCGTTTCTGTCATAGGCACCCTTGATGAGAAACAGTTTGATTCCTTCTTTAACCGCTTTGAAAGGGACGGTTATCTCAGCATCCATGGATATGATGATAATATTCATGGCGAACTGGTAGAAAAACTTTTGGACAACTATGCCGTTATCCTCCGAAGCAGAAAAAGAAAGAAGCAGATCGACAAATTATTGGAAAAAGCCTTTGACAATGCGCCGTTTCGAAGAAAAGAAAGAATTTTATCCATTTTCGTCAGATTGATGCCGACCTTTCACGGCAAGGATCTCGATGAATTTCTACACTCTTTCGCCATTGTGCTATCGGACCTGGAAATTCACTACGGCGCCGGAGAAGGTTCCACCAAGGAACTCCTGCTTGCGACAAAACCCGTTTTTCCTCTGCTTGTAACGGCTTTAAAGTCAGGTGAAGTCGATCCAGCGCACCCATTTATCATGCGCTTTCTTGGGGAATGGAAAAATAAGATCAATAGGGTGCCATTTAATGTTCAATGCGAGGTCTTCAATTATCTTACAGGCCCGCTGGCAGTTTCAGCGCTTGCTTACAGCGATAAGTTCTTTAATGAAATTATAACGGACATTGTTAGGTATTCATATAAAGATGGTAAGCCTAATGAGAAGGAAAAGGCAGTGAAGCTGGGCGGATATATTGCGCTCTCGCCGTACGCAGTCCAAATTGCGCAGACACTGGCATACAAGGATAACGTTCTCGATACAATTGTGTATGAAGGAATACTGGAGGGTTTTATTGAAGAGGCGTATAGCAAGCGCGCTTTAGAAAAATATTCGATTGAATGTGTCGCAGATATTATCTTATCCAAATATTGGATGTTTCAATATTTAGATTTTGAGTTAAAAAGTAATGATAGGCCATATACACCTTATTACTATAACTATCTCCCAAAACTCTTACAGCTGAATCCGCCGCCTGAAATTATCAGGCTCGCAATGCAACCGCTTAGAAATCATTTCTATTCTATGTTCTCGTCTGAAAAAATGGAATATGGAGATATGCAAGAAGCAGATGCGTTTCGCGAAATACTAACAAACGAAAAGATTTCTTCATCAACGCGCGAATATGTCCGCGATTGTTTAGAACAGATAGTTGATGACCTTTCGACTCTTCCCAAGGCAAGCGTTCCTTATCTTGATCGCTTCAAAGAAATAAGGGATTGACGTTTATTTTATCACCCTTAACGCATGCTCGTCACT